>WBZO01000379.1_pt1 | contig 99419 bp, 85 predicted proteins | sample 5204261 | NCBI WGS metagenome assembly WBZO01 (sample SAMN12412400, study PRJNA552823) | activated sludge metagenome | isolation source: activated sludge from anammox sidestream of wastewater treatment plant... | place: USA: North Carolina | collected 2017-09 | reverse complement strand
TCTTCTTGTACGTCCGCCGCATGAAGGTTTCTTCGTCCTTCTGCGCCGCTTTCGCCTGCCGCGCCGCCTCCCACAGATGTTCTTTGGCGCGCTTCGCTTCGTTCTTGGCGATCACTTTCGCGCGGCGCTTGGCAAGCACATCCGAAGGCATTTCCTCCTCGTCACTCCCGCCACCGCCGCCGCCGCTGTTTCGCAGGGCGGCTAAACGTCTGGCTTCTTCCTCCCGTTGTCTCTGCCACTCGGCGAGAGTCATGCCCAGCAGGGCAGCCGCCGCCGCTCCCCAGAGAAGGTTTGGATTTGCGATCGGCAAACTGGCGGACTGGTTGCCCGCCGAGAACCCGGTCTGGACGCTCACGCCTTGCAACACGCTTTCTCCGTTGGTCGTCGCTGTGGAGGATTGTTCTGCGGGAATGACATTTACCGTCCCGCCGAAGCTAGGTTCGGGCGCGGGGGAGACTTCGGAAGTCTCGGAGACTTCCGAAGTCTGTTCGGATGCGGGCGGTGTAAAAGCTGGGATCGGGATGATCGAGTTGAAAGCCGTGACTTCAACGGTTGCCGTCCGCATGGTTTCGTTGCCTGCCTGGTCGCTGATCTTCAAGGTGATGAAGTATACGCCCGGCGCGGCTTTCGCGCCGTCGGCAAACGCGCCGTCCCAAAGGATTTCGTTGTCGTTGGATTTGCTGCCTGTGGTTTCTTCCACCCAGACCAGTTTCTTGTACTTCTCGTCGTCGTCCTCGATGACCGCGCGATTAATCCAGAGACCACTCAGAGGGTCCTCGAGGTCGTAATACAAGGTGTCGCCCAAACTCAGGGAATCGACGTCCATCGCGATCGCGGGCGGGACGGTGTCCACCATCAACGTTAAGACGGGCGTCTCGGTCACGTTGCCCGCGTTGTCGGTGGCTTTGACTTGATAGGTGTGTACGCCGTCGGTAAACACTGGCAACCGATCGCTGATGACTGTCCACTGATCGCTATCTACCTTCGCTTCGACAAGGGCGATGCCCGATGTCGCGTCGCTTGTTATTGCGCCGACCAAAACACTCGAGACATACCAGTCGTTCTGCCCTCTTGTCCCGTTCACGCTCAGACTCAGGCTAGGCGTGGTCGCATCCACTTTGATCTCCTGCGGCGCGGTTTCAGAGACGTTTCCGGCATTATCTGTCGCGCGGAATTGGATGGTGTGAATTCCGTCGTTGAAGGTTATGTCGGAGTAAGGCAGCCAGCCGGCGTTGTCTGCGTTCATCTCGAATGTGAAAATGCCGGAAAGCGAATCGGATGCCAAGGCGGAGATCAAGGCTTGGGTGATGTACCAATTATTCGTCCCGATCGAGCCGCTGACGTTTCCGCTAATCTGCGGCGTGGTGACATCCAGTTGCCAGGTTGTCGAGCCGCTGGCGGATAATCCTGTCGCGGAATCGACTTTGTAGTTTGCCGTTCCCGTCCCTTCGGGCAATGGGATCGAGCAGGTGGTTTGTCCGCTGGGGCAGGCGAAGGCAACGCCATTCACGTCGCCGCTGATGATGACGGATTGTCCCTGCGGGTCGAAGGCGGTCAGATCAAGTGTGAGCGCGCCGATGCACCAGTCGCCATTCCCTGAAACCGAGCAATTGAGAACGTGGCTGATCGTGGGCGGGGAGTAACTGGGTCCGCCTCCGCCGCCGTCGTCGCCCGCGCAATCGGTCGTCCCATCCACACATTCATAGGTCAGGCAATTCTTGGGACAGGAATCCTCGTCCCACGAAGTGCATTGGATGCAGTTCCAGGGGCAGGCGTCGGCGCTGGAGGCGAGCGGGTTGAGCGCGGGATAGGTTTCGGCGAAGGAGCCGCGTTCTTCGTCGCCGGGCGCGACGATGGGCAGGAAGAAGACGACGGCAACCGCCAGTAAGACGATGAATACTCGCGTCGGTTCGATCAGGCTGGTTTTCTTTTTGCTTCGGGGTTTGGGTTGCATTGCCCCCTCACTTCGACATCGCTCAGCGCAAGCTTGTGCGGGATTTGTTTTTTCCCATTATAGCGACGGGTCGTCTAATTGAAGCTCACAATTTTATTTGGCGAGTTCCTTTGTCCGAATTGATGGGGATGGGACCGATAAACTACAGGCACGTCCCTTGACGCAGGCGCCCGAATGGCGAAGGGCTTGTCCTGAGTTCATCGAAGGGCTGTCGAAGGGTTGGGGTTGGCGATTGGCAAAAGGCAAAATGGATCACACAAATGAAGTTCCATTTGTCGTTACAATTCTGACAATTTTCTGAAACGAATCCCCGGCGCACTTGTGGTATATTCGCGGCAGGTAAATCTTATGGACGATAGAATCACGATCATCGAAGGACCGCCCCCGATCTTCGAGCATGTCAACGACGGCTGGGCGATGGGCTTGAACGAAAGCCCCAATTTATCCGTTCCCGCGCTGACGCGCCTGCGCACATTTAACGGACCGGCGCTGGTTCAGCGTTGTTATAACGCCTGGAACGCCCGCTCTTCCATCCAGTTGCATTACCGTAACGAGACCGGCATGGAACAGACCGCCCCCATTCTCGCCGCCCGCAATGTGGAAACAAACGACGGGCATGTTTTGCTGTTGTGGGTCTACCTCGACAGCGAGAAGGTGGAGTACGAAACCGATTCTGGCGACGACCCGCTGGATGACTTTCTGGACGAATGAGAAACTGAGCGACAGTCACCTTTTAGGTGACTGTCGCTTTGTATGTGAAAACTATGACAACGCTTCTTTCCGCCACTTCGACTACGCTCAGTGCAAGCCTCGAAGCCGGTTCGCTGACCCTGAGCCTTAACCGCCCCGAACGCGCCAACGCCTTCAACCTGGATATGACGACGGCCCTGCAAACAGCGCTCGCCGCCGCCGGGGAAGATTCGCAGGTGAGGTGCGTGACGATCACGGGGACGGGGAAAACTTTCAGCGCCGGGCAGGATATTGGCGAGATGAAAAAATACGGCGGGGAGGTTTCCTACCGCGAACACCTGGAGAAGACCTACAACCCGCTCATCCTGCAAATTCGGGGGATGGGCAAGCCGGTCGTGGCGGCGGTCAACGGGGCGTGCGCGGGCGCGGCCTTTGGAATTGCCCTGGCTTGCGATCTGCGGATCGCGCATACGAGTTCGTATTTCGCGGTGGGCTTCAGCGGCATCGCCCTCGCGCCGGATTCGGGCGTTTCGCTGTTATTGCCAAAACTCATCGGGCTGGGGCGCGCGCAGGAATATTTTTACACGAACAGACCCATCCCGGCTTTGCTGGCGCATGAATGGGGACTGGTCAACAAAGTGGGGGGATTCAACTTTCAGCGTATGGTCAGACAGGTTGCGGCCGAGCTGGCTCGAGGTCCGCGCGAGGCGTTTGCGGCGGGGAAGAAGGCCTTTAATGAGGCGATCCTGCCAAACCTGGCGGAGTCGCTGGCGAGGGAGGGAATCCTGCAGGAGGAATTGGGCGGCTCGGACGATCATCGCGAGGCGGTGACGGCGTTCTTCGAGAAGCGCAAGCCGGGGTTCAGGCAATAAACGTTGGGTGATGAATAGAATTCATTTACCATCTTCCCGGGGCGTTCTCATCCTTGTCATCGTGGGGTTGGGCGTTGTGATCTATTTCCTTGCCATGGATGCGTTGTTCTTGGCGGGGCATTTGGATTCATCGTTCGATGACGCCTATATGTTCATTCGATATGCGCGCAATCTCCTGGGCGGACACGGCATTGCCTGGAATTCGGATGGCGTTCAAACCTATGGCGCGACCAGCTTGCTTTATCTTTTCTGGATTGCGGCTGCGCTGGCGGTATTCCCCTCCGCCGCGCCGGGGGCGATCCTGGCGGTAAGTTCGTTTACTTTCGGGTTGGGGTATGTGACGGTTCTCGCGCTTGGAACGATCAAATTCGCGGCATCCGATTTCCTGAAACGAAACCGCCTGTTGTTTCCCGTTTTCACGGCGGCGGCGTTAATGGTTTCCAAATATTTTCGATTGCATTCCATCAGTGGTATGGATACCACGCTTTCGGTCTTTTGCAATTCCCTGCTGGCGGTAGCGACAATTGCCTGGGCGAAGAAGCCGGGACGCGCCTCGCTGGCATGGCTGACGCTTGCCGCTTACGCCAGTTTTTTGACTCGTCCTGACGCTTTGTTGTACGCGCTTTTGTTTCCCCTGCTGTATGGATGGTTTTTCCTCGGCGAGGAGCGCAACTGGAATATTATCCGCTTCCTGATCGCATTCACGGCGATTCTTGCTTTGGATACCCTGATCAAATTTTTGATCTTTGGCGACCCGCTTCCGCTCCCCTTCTATACAAAACGGGCGGGCTTCTTCGACGGCTATCGCGGGGCGGCGATGTGGAATCCCGTCGAATATCTTTTCATTTTCTTAAGGTTGATGCTTCCCTTTCTCGGTATTCTGCTTTTTGCAGCGAACTCCAAAAGTGGGCGGCTGGTCGCGGCATTTTTCACCCCGGTAGTTCTGACCTTCGCCTATTTCTTTTCAGTTACGCAGGTGATGGGTTTCTGGGCGAGGTATTATTTTCCCGCCTTGCCGTTCTTCGTGATGGGAAGTTTTATTTCCCTTGAGGCGCGGCTTCGGGAATCGGAACGCCCGCTTTTTCCGTTTTTCTCCTTGCGCGGGGCGCTGGCTACCGTTGCTCTGCTGTTCTTTTTCCTGCCTTTCCCCGAAAAAACGTTCATCCGCGTGTACGAGACCCGCTTCATTCCGCCCCCCACGATTTATAAGAGCGCCATTGCCCGCAGCCTAGACGGCGACGTCCCAAAACTGGGATGGCGCACGTCCATCAACGGCATATCCGAGATCAGTTTGCAGCTTCCCGTCGGGACCCGCGTCGCCATGTCGGAGTATGGGCTGGTGGGCGCGCGCGCGCCGCAGATTTACATCATTGACCTGATCGGTTTGCACGACCCGGTCTTTGCCCACAACGGGTTTTTCACCCAGGAGCTTTTCCGCAGGAACCCGGATATCATTTGGTTTCCGCCTCCGGATTACACAAAGATCGTCGCCGCGCTTCAGGATGACGCTACTCTTTTGGAAGATTATGATTACTACCCCAACGCTTTCGATTATGGGCTGGCAGTCCGGCGGGATGCGGATGCGTATGAACTCATTACAGAAGTCCTCGCCGCGACCTGGGTAAAGTATTATCCGGACCTGGAGTTGAAAAGATATCCACCCTGATGTCATGGGTTCCGATGAAATTATCGGAGTTTTGTCATATTGACGCAAATTTGAATCTCTTGTATAGTTCCAAAGTAATTTCGTGGAATCGTCAGCGTATGAATGAACCGGCGCGAATTTACATAGGCAGAGATTGAGCGGGCCTCCCGTCCGGGATGCCCGTTTATATTTTTTTATAACACCTTTACAAGGAGAGGATCATGGCAGGACAAATCAACGCGTTTGAAATGGCGCAAAAACAATTTGACGGCGTCGCAAAACAACTTAAACTCGACGCGGGCGTGTCGGAAGTGTTGCGCTGGCCTCAGCGCGAGTATGCCTTCCGCATCCCCGTCCGCATGGACGACGGCTCGTTGAAAGTCTTTCAGGGCTTTCGCGTTCAACACAACGACGCGCGCGGCCCCAACAAGGGCGGCATCCGTTTTCACCCGGCTGAAACGCTCGACACCGTCCGCGCGCTGGCGACGTGGATGACCTGGAAATGCGCCGTGGCCGATATTCCGCTGGGCGGCGGCAAGGGCGGCATTGTGGTGGACCCGGCCACGCTGTCGGTGCGCGAAAAAGAAGAACTGTGCCGCGGCTGGGTGCGCGCCATGTGGAAGAACATCGGCCCGCGCAACGACGTCCCCGCGCCGGATGTCGGCACGACCCCGCAAATGATGGGCTGGATGATGGACGAATATTCGCGCCTGGTCGGACAATACACGCCCGGCGTATTCACCGGCAAACCGGTCGGCGGCGGCGGCTCGCTCGGGCGCACGGAAGCGACCGGCTTCGGCGTGATCTACACCGTGCGCGAAGCGATGAAACGCCGCAACCTGGACCCGAAGAAATCCGTGGCTGTCCTGCAGGGTTTCGGCAACGTCGCGCAGTACGCGGCCATCGGCTTCGTCGAACTGCTCGGCGGCGCTGTGGCGGGAGTCTCCTGTTATGACCGTCACGACAAAAAAGCCTACACCTACACCAAAAAAGGCGGCATAGACCCGCGCTTTCTGATCTCGATTGTGGATCAGTACGGAACGATTGACAAGCAAAAGGCGCTGGACTCGGGCTATGAAGTCGGCGACGGCGACAACTGGATCGGGCTCGAAGTGGACGTCATCATCCCTGCCGCGCTCGAAGGACAGGTCAACGCCGAAACGGTCAAGAAAATATCCAAGAGCGTCAAACTCATCGCCGAAGGCGCCAACGGACCCACCACGCCCGAAGCCGACGAATACTTCAAGAAAAACGACATCTTCAACATCCCCGACTTCCTCTGCAACGCGGGCGGCGTAACCACCTCCTACTTCGAGCAGGTTCAAAACGACATGAACTTCTACTGGAGCAAGGACGAAGTTCTGCAACGCCTCGACGAAAAAATGACCTCCGCTTTCAACAGCGTGTACGACCGCAGCGAAAAGGAAAAAGTCTACATGCGCGACGCCGCCTACATGGTCGCCATTGATCGCGTGGTCAAGGCGATGGAACTGCGCGGCTGGTTGACGGGTTCTGCGTGAGAGTAGAGAGTAGAGAGTAGAGAATAGTGAGTAGAGAATAGTGAGTAGTGAATAGTGAATAGTGAATAGTGAATAGTGAGTAGTGAGTAGAGAATAGTGAGTAGTGAATAGTGAGTAGTGAATAGTGAGTAGTGATTAAGAGGATGGGCTGGCGGCTCGTCCTCTTTTTTTATTCCCACGCAAGAGATAAAATCGTCCCCGGTGATTCAATGAAAAACGCCCAGACCTTCTCGCTTCGCCCCGATCAATACGCCGCCAGCCGCCCGCAATACCCGCGGGAATTGTTTGCCTTCCTCGCCGCCGCCGCGCCGGAACGCGCCCGCGCATGGGATTGCGCCACAGGCAACGGGCAGGCGGCGGTTTCATACGCGGAATATTTTTCTCAAGTACAGGCCACCGACATCAGCCCCGAACAACTCCGCCATGCCGATGCCCGCCCCAAAATTCACTACAGCGTCTGTCCTGCCGAAAGAACGCCCTTCGCAAACCGCGCCTTCGACCTGATCGGCGTCGCGCAGGCGATTCACTGGTTCGACCAGCCGCGCTTCTTTCAAGAGACAGAACGCCTGTTGAAACCCGGCGGCATCCTCGCGGTCTGGGGGTACAGTCACATGTTCATCACCCCCGAAGCGGACGCGCTCATCGCCGAAAAACTCGACCCGCTGATCAACCCATTTTGGGCAAGCGGCAACCGGCAACTCATGGACGGATACCCCGACCTGCGCCTGCCTTTCGACCCCATCGAACCCCCGCGCGACCTCGCGATCCAGATCGCCTGGACTCTGCCCCAACTCCTCGACTACATCCGCACATGGTCGGCGGTCAAACGCTACGCGGAAAAATTCGGAAGCGACCCCGTGACCGCCGTGGAACCCGGACTGCAAACCGCCTGGCAGAATCCCGACCAGCCCAGATTGATTCGCATCCCGCTGATTTTCAAAGCAAGCCGAAAACCCGCCTGAAGATTCCCCGCCTCTCCCCGGACTTTGAGCGGATTCTGTTTTCTGATTCCTTTCCCCCGCCGATATTTGATACAATCCCCCCGCCAATTACCAATCGCCAATCGCCAATCCCCAATCTCCCAATCCCCAATCCCCAACTACCAATCCCCAATCCCCGAGGTCGCCATGTCCAAACCAACCTTCAAATGGGACGATCCCTTCCTGCTCGACGACCAACTGACCGGCGAAGAGCGCATGATCCGCGACGCGGCGCGCAAATATTGCCAGGACAAGCTCATGCCGCGCGTCCTCGAAGCGAACCGCAAGGAGATATTCCACCGCGAGATCATGAACGAGATGGGCGCAATGGGATTCCTCGGCTCGACCATCCCCGAAGAATACGGCGGCGCGGGCTTGAACCACGTCGCCTACGGGCTGATCGCCCGCGAAGTGGAGCGCGTGGACAGCGGCTACCGTTCCGCCATGAGCGTGCAATCGTCGCTGGTGATGTACCCGATTTTCACTTATGGAACGGAAGAGCAAAGAAAAAAATACCTGCCCAAACTTGCCAGCGGCGAATGGGTCGGCTGTTTCGGGCTGACCGAACCGAATCACGGCAGCGACCCCGCCAGCATGGAGACCAAAGCCAAAAAAGCGGACGGAGGCTACATCCTGCATGGCAACAAGATGTGGATCACCAACTCGCCGATTGCGGATGTGTTTGTTGTCTGGGCAAAACTTTCCGCCGAGGACAGCGGAAGGAGCCAGGGCGAGATCCGCGGCTTCATTTTGGAAAAAGGCATGAAGGGACTCTCCGCGCCGAAGATCGAAGGCAAGTTCAGCCTGCGGGCAAGCGCGACGGGCGAGATCGTGATGGATGAAGTCTTTGTGCCGGGGGAAAATCTGCTGCCGAATGTCTCCGGCTTGAAAGGTCCGTTCGGCTGTTTGAACAAGGCGCGTTATGGCATTGCCTGGGGCGCATTGGGCGCGGCGGAATTTTGCTGGCATGCGGCGCGGCAATACACGCTTGACCGTCCGCAGTTTGGGCGTCCGCTGGCGGCCAACCAGTTGATTCAACTCAAACTGGCGAACATGATGACGGAGATTACTTTGGGTTTGCAGGGCGCATTGCGCGTGGGAAGGTTGATTGACGAAGACAAAGCCGCGCCGGAGATGATCTCGCTGGTCAAGCGCAACTCGTGCGGCAAGGCGCTGGAGATCGCCCGCCACGCCCGCGACATGCACGGCGGCAACGGCGTTTCGGATGAGTTCCACGTCATCCGCCACATGATGAACCTGGAGGCGGTCAACACCTACGAAGGCACGCACGACGTCCACGCGCTGATTTTGGGCCGGGCGCAGACGGGGATTCAGGCGTTTTCGTAGGCGGAATTCACCTGTGGTAGAATTTCCGAAAATCGGATTTTCCGATTCTCAGGAGGTTTAGATGACCACTATCCAAATTCGCAGAAAAGGAACAATCACCTTCCCTGCCAGCCTTCGCAAAAAATACGGGCTTGAAGAAGGCGAGGCTTTGCGTTTGATTGATGTGGGAGACGGTACGTTTTTTCTTGTGCCTGTCGAAAGCAAGGTCATGAAGAGCGCGGACAAAGTGGCAAAGAAAGTCAGGGAAGCCAACGTGTCATTGGAGGAATTGCTCGAAACGCTCGATCAGGAACGCAGTAACTATTACAAAGAACACTATGTCAAAAATTAGAGTGTTCCTTGATAGCAGCGCCATCATTGCCGGGATTATTTCGAGTCAAGGCGCAGCGCGCGCGCTCCTGGTCATGTCAGAAGACGGTCAAGTCGAAGCATACATCAGTGAACAGGTCATCGTGGAAAGCGAACGGACTATTGCTAAAAAAGTCCCCCATACGTTGCCTGACTTTCGGCAAACGCTGAAAGATGCGAATCCGAAAATCATACCCAACCCAACACAGGAAGAGATTGAAGAAAACCTGTATCTGATTGCCGACCCGGATGACGTTCCAATTCTGCTTGCGGCAATGAAAGCCCATGTAGACTACCTTGCCACGCATAATCGAAAACACTTTCTCGCCGATCCAAAGGTGGCTGAAAGATCGGGTATCAAAATAGGAGCCCCGGGCGATGTCCTTGCATGGATACGGGAAAATTTGAAATCCGAATAATTGATTACCTTACACTTTGTTTTTAGGACGCGGAAAACGCGGATGAACGCAGATTTTTTTGACAAAACGCCCGAAAAAATGCCTTGAATCCGCGTTTTCCGCGCTCGTCCGCGTCCTGATTTTAAGAGTGCAAGGTAGTCAGTCCGAATAAATTGATCTCCAGACCCCCGAGTTCTTCAAGAACCCGGAGGTCGTTTTTTTACGCATCACTATGATTACGGTTCGACGGGATACCCCGCGTCGATCCACGCTGCCAACCCGCCCAGCAGGGCTTCGGCTTTTTCGTATCCGTCATGCAGGAGGAGGAACGCCGCACGGGCGCTCGTGTGTTCGTTTTGTCAGGTGCAGTAGGCGATGATCCACTGTTCCTTTTGCAGGGAGATGGCGACCTCCGAGATGTCGAATTCGAATATTTCGAGCGGAATGGAGAGCGCGTTGGGGATGTGCGCCTGGGCGTAGTATTTTGCGTCCCGCGTATCCACAAAAATGGCGGCGCCGGAATCGTAGGCGGCTTTCGCCTCTTTGACGCCGATGCGCGGGACCTGGTCTTCCGTTGCGGGGAGGGAGATGCCCGGGGTTGGCAGAGCAGGCCCCGGCTGAGTCGGAGGCGGGGCTTCCGTCTGCGGAAAAAGGGACTGGCAGGCAAGGGTGGCCAGGGCAAGGGCGAGCGCGGCTGGGAAAATTCGCTTGTGGTTCATTCGTCTCTCCGGCGATTTTGGCGGGGGAATTTCGGCGCGCCTACAATTCGCAAAATCTGTCGGCGCGTTTGGCGATGATGGCGAGGCTGTCTGCCCAGAATTTTTTGGCGCGGATGTTGATGCCGAATCCGTCGGCGAGGTCGGCGGCGCGGGCTTCGCCGGTGGAGGCGAGCAGGCGTTTGTAGGCGGGGACGAATTCCGCGCCGCGTTTTTGGTAGATGGCGTATAAGCCGGTGGCGAAGAGCAGTCCGAAGGCGTAGGGGTAATTGTAGAATGAAAAACCGCTGGAGTAATAATGCGGTTTCCACGTCCACATGAATTTTTGCAGGGAGTTTTCGTCGAGCCCGTCGCCGTAGGCGGCTTTTTGGGCGCGTTCCATGATGTCGTTGATCTCGTCGGCGGAGAGTTCCGCTTGGGCGCGGCGTTCGAAGACTTCCTTCTCGAAGAGGTAGCGCGAGTAGATGTCCACGACGACCTGCGAGGCGTTGTTCAATTGCGCTTCGAGGATGGCGAGGATTTCCTGCCGGTCGGTCGTTTGGGCGAGCGCGGCTTCGGTGACGATGGTCTCGCACATGATGGAGGCGGTTTCGGCGAGCGTCATGGGCGTTTGTTGTTGCAGGGGAGTTTTGCCCGCCTGCCAGGCGCATTCGTTGTGAAAGGCGTGTCCGAGTTCGTGCGCCAGGGTGCTGACCTGGTCGAAGGAGCCGTCGTAGTTGGAGAGGATGCGGCTTTCTTTTACGCCCTCCAGCCCCATGCAAAACGCGCCGCCGCGTTTGCCTTCGCGTTGTTCGCCGTCAATCCAGTTGCTGTCGAATGCCCGCGCGGCAAAGGCGCCGAGTTCCGGCGAAAATTGGTTGAAGTTGGTTACGATGAATCCGCGCGCTTCGTCCCACGAGTAGACTTTGTCGGTTTTGCCGAGCGGGGCGAAAATATCCCACCAGGCCAGTTTTTCCCTGCCGAGCAGTTTGGCTTTGTGTTTGAAGTAGCGGCGGAACATGGGGAAGGAGTCTTTCATCGCGCCGAGCATGGCGTCGAGCGTGGCGCGATCCATGCGGGCGGCGTCAATCGAGGCGTGCAGGTTGTCTTCGCGTCCGCGTTTTTTGTCGAGCAGGAGCGTCTCGCCTTTGACTCCGTTGAGGCAGGCCGCCAGCGTTTCCTTCACCCCCTCCCAGGCGATGTTCTCGGCTTCGTAGGCGCGGCGGCGCGTGGCTTCGTCGGGATGCGAGCGCAGGTTGATGAGCGCGGGCATGGGCATCTTTTGCGTTTTGCCGTCGAGTTCAAAGTCAACCGTCATTTGCGAGGTGAGCGTCCCTTGCAGTTTGCCGAAGGCGTTGCCCCCGCTCAGGGTCAGTTCGGCGGCGAGGGTTTCCTCCGCTTCGCTCATCAGATATTTGGATTGTTCCGCCGCTTCGAGCAGGGTGAATTCGTGCGCCTTTGCGGACGGGTTGAATTTGACGGCCCTTTTAATGGCGGGCTTTCCCAGTTTGCCCGCCCAGGCGGCGAATTTGGTCTGCAAGATGCTGGTCTGTACGTTCACCTGCTCGAACTCGGAGAGGATGCGCATGGCTTCCTTGTTGCGCGAGTCGGTGGTGATGAAGGAGTAGATGTACGGCCCGATCGTGCCGGACAATGCAAAGAGGGCGTTGAAGCGGTCGGCCGCTTCGCCGAGGATTTTGCCGAGTTTCTTCGGTTCGGTTTTGGAATTGGCTTTGGAGGCTTTCTTGAGGAAGGTCTCCAGTTCGTTCAACTGACCCCGGAATTTTTTGATCGCAGATTTGAATTGCTTTGAATCGAGCGCGGGGTAGACGTTGGTCATGTCCCAACGCGGGGCGGATATGGTCATGGCGGTCTCCTGTTGGAAAGATGGTTTTGGCAAGTATACCTTTTTTGCGGTAAAGTTAAATCACGGAGGCGCTCCCCATGAAACAGGATAAATTTCTCACCGGCATTCTCGTCGGCATTGGCGCGTTGATCGCGCTGGCGCTGGCGCTCTTTTTTCTGCGGCAGGATCAACGCGACTATCTCCCCGACGATTCGCCCGAAGGCGCGGTTCACAACTACGTTCTCGCAACCCTGAACAGGGATTACGAAAAAGCCTACGGCTACCTCGCCGACCTGAACGACAAACCCACCTACGAGGAATTCCGGCAATCCTTCCTCAACGGTTCGATCACCCCCGAAACCGGCGGGCTGGACGTGGGCGCGGCGGAAATATACAACGACGAAGCGACGGTGACAGTGACCATCTACTATTCCTACAACGACCCGTTCTCCCCGCAAACCGGCTACCCCGACACGGCATTGCTCGTCAAACAGAACGGCGCGTGGAAGATCAGCAAAATGCCCGGCAATTTTTGGGACTGGTCCTGGTACACAGAATAACCCCCCGCCACAAGGATACCCATGAAAACCATCCGCCGTCTCTATTTTTACGCCGTCGCCGCCATCAGCGTCGAAGTGATCGTCTGGGGCGTTATTGGGTTGCTGCGCTCCATCCTCAAAGCCCAAAACGTCTACAACAACGCCTCTCAACTGGCGTCCGCGCTCGCGCTTATTTTCGTCGGCGCGCCGATCTTCCTCATCCACTGGTTCTGGGCGCAACACGTCTCCGCCAAAGACGCGGAGGAACGATCCGCCAGCGTCCGCGCCGTTTTTTTGTACGGCATCCTGCTCGGCACATTGATTCCCGTCGTCCAAAATTTACTGGCGCTGATCAACCGTACGTTTCTTGCGACCATGCGGCTCTCGGAATACCGCGCCATTGTCGGCGGTTCGCAAACCTGGGTGGATAACCTGCTTGCCATCGTCGTCAACCTGCTCATCGCCGCCTACTTCTGGAACGTCCTCAAATCCAACTGGCGCGCCCTGACCGACACCGAAGCCTTCGCAGAAATCCGCCGCCTCTATCGCTTCATCTGGATGCTGTATGGACTGCTCCTGCTCGTCTATGGAGTTCAACAAGCCCTGTCCTTCGCCTTCGCCTTCCCAACCCATTTTTTGGGGATCGAGGGAAAAGAAACCGCAATCAATGCCATCGCCCTGATGTTGATCGGCTCCCCGATCTGGTACTACGCCTGGCGGCTCTTACAGGACGGGTTGGCGGATTCTGCCGAACGCGAGTCTTATCTACGCCTCGGCATTCTCTACCTGCTCGCGCTCGGCGGCGCGGTAGCCACCCTTTCCATCACCGGAAATTTCCTCCACCTCATTTTGAAACAACTGCTGGGCGCAGGCGACCCCTGGCTGGAGTTCCTCCGCCGCCTCGGCGGTCCCATCTCCATCGGGCTTCCCCTGGGCGTCATCTGGGCTTATTACGGCAAATGGCTGAACGCGCAATTTCTCTTCGACGATAATCTGCCGCGCCGCGCAGGCAAACGCAGACTGTTTACCTACGCCCTCGCCCTGCCTGGGTTGATCGCAACCGTCTCGGGACTGCTCTCGCTCCTTTACCTCTTTGTGGATATGGCGCTCGACAGCCTCTACCTCGACCATTTCGCATTGCGCGGGCGGCTGGCTGGGACGCTGGCGACGCTGATCGTCGGGTTGCCCGTCTGGCTGGCGGCGTGGATTCCAGCCCAGGCGCAGTCGCTGGGCGACACGGATATTGGAGATCATGCGCGGCGTTCGCTTATTCGTAAATCCTATCTATATCTTGTCCTGTTCGCCTCGGTCATCGGCGGCATGGTCACCGCCGGGATGTTGCTCTTCTACCTGATCAACTCTGCGCTGGGCGGCTCCGCGGGCGACGTTGTGCAAAACATCCTCGACAGTTTCATCGGGCTGGTCGTCTTTCTGATCGTGCTTGCCTATCACATGCTGACTCTCCGCAAAGACGGGCTTGCCCGCTCCGACACGCTGACGGAAAGACAATCCCGCTTTCGCGTGGCGGTCTTCGATCGCGACGGGAAATTTGGCGAAGGCGTGAAGTCTGTTTTTATGAAGCGCGCGCCCTCCCTGCCGGTGACGTTGGTCAACGCGGACGAGATCCCCGCCGATTTGCAGGCGGAGGCGATTGTGTTGCCCGGTTCGCTGGCGGTCAATACGCCGGAAAAGGCTGAGGCGTGGATCCGCTCTTTTAGCGGGAACAAGCTCATCGTCAGCGATGAGGCGGCGGGCGTGTTTTGGATGAATGATTCGGAGCAGGCGGCGGATTGGGCGAAGGCAATGGCTGAAGGGCAGGATATCCGCCCGCAATCCTCCAAAAGAACAACTTCGATCTGGACGTATGTGGCGTATGTCTTCGCGGCGCTGTTCGCGTGCCAGTTGTTGCTCGGGTTGTTGATGTTCGGGGTTTCGATGGTGACGGGTTTTTAACGGCGCAGTAGGGCGCTCTTCAGATTGCATTTCTGCGCGCAAGGCATGTCAGGCAGGTCGCTCCCTGCGCCGTCCCCGGCGCAGGATTCCCTCGCAACAGCAAGGCAATCCTGCGGTTAATGATTCACCATACGCAAGATGATATTTGGTTGGGAAATGCGCTTGCCGATGAGTCGGTGACCGTCCACGACTGTCCACGAATAAACGAATAGGCGCGCCAACATTCGCGAATTCGTGACTTTATTCGTGGACGGTTCGCGAGGGTGGCAAAAGTGCGTAACATGAGTTAATGATATACTTTTGAAAATTCCGTATCTTATTAAACGAGGCGCACCATGAAAGTGACTGTCCTTCAAGAGAATCTTGCCCGGGGTCTTGGCGTTGTTTCGCGCGCGGTTTCTTCGCGCAGCACCCTGCCGGTTTTATCGAATATTTTGATCGCGACCGACGAGGGGCGTCTGCGACTCTCCGCCACAAATTTGGAACTGGGAATTACATGCTGGATACCGGCGCGGATTGACGAAAACGGCTCCACGACCGTCCCGGCGCGCACGTTTTCCGACCTGGTGAATAATCTGTCCGGCGATCAGGCGCAGTTGACGCTCGACGTAAAAACGCAAAGCCTGCATGTGGCCTGCGGCTCGTCGAACAACGATATCAAGTGCATTGACGCGCAGGAATTTCCGCCCATGCCGACGCCGGAGATGAAGGACGCAGTGCAGTTGAATGTGGCGGATTTTAAAGAGATGATCCAGCAGGTGGTCTTTGCCGCCTCCACCGACGAAGCCCGCCCGGTTTTGATGGGCGTGCTGATGAATGTGGAGAAGGATAAGATCACGATGGCGGCGGCGGACGGCTTCCGGCTGTCGGTGCGCAAGGGACAGCTGGCGCATTCGGTCAAGGATGCGATTAATATCATCATTCCGGCGCGGGCGTTGAACGAACTGTCGCGCGCGGCGCACGACCCCGAGGAGCCGATCTATATGTCTGTGCCGAAACAGCGCGGACAGGTTCTCTTCCGCATCAAGGATGTGGAGATCGTCTCGCAGTTGATCGAAGGCACGTTCCCCGACTATCATCAGATCATCCCGCGCAGTTACAAGTCGCGCACGCTGGTTTCCACGGCGGCGATGCTCAAAGCCTGCAAACAGGCTGAGATCTTCGCGCGCGAAGGCTCGAACGTGGCGCGGCTGGACATCAAGCAAGCCAACGGCGACATGCAGCCGAGCGAAGTGGAAATCTCCGCGACCTCGGAGGAGACGGGGAAAAATGAGACGATTGTCGAGGCAACGGTGGATGGAAGCGGCGTGCTGATCGCATTTAACGTCAAGTTCCTGCGCGAGGCGCTGGAGGTTATCAAGACCCCGAACGTGGCTCTGGAAACCACCGCGCAAAATGCGCCGGGCGTGGTCAAACCGGTTGGGGATGATAATTTCCTGCATGTCATCATGCCGATGCATTTGGGGTAGTTTACAGCCGGAAAAACGAATCCGTCAGAGAGGTCTCTGGCGGATTTTTTTGTTATAGAATAGGCGTTGATATGACCCTGCCCCGCGTTTCCATTGACAATGTGCTTCGCATTCTGCTGGCGTTGAGTCAGTATCCCATCCTGAGTTCGCGCATCCGCCATCAGATGCGCAAGGCGTTGTACTCGCGCGGCATCATCCGCAAGGAGGCGTTCAAGGAAGAGGTCAAGCGCAAGGCGGTCGAGTCGCAGGTGTTGGAGGGGATTCACGACCCGCTCACGGAGGAATCCAACGAGATGTGGCTGACGCGTCTGGCGCGCGTCAAGGATTCGCTGACCGATTTTTATTTCGCCTACAACCTGCCGTATTCCGAGTTCGAGGACATTGTCCGCACTGTGCTGGCGGAGCGCGGCAGTATCCAGGACGATTTTGTCTGGGTCAACCCGGAACTGGCCCCGCCGGACCTGCTTTTTGAGCAGGCGGAGATGATCGAGTCCATGCCCGAGGCGGAGAAGGAAAAGTACGAGGCGCGGCGGCAAGCCATCATCGCGGTTTTGATCCGCACCATGATCAGCGACCAGTTGAAGTACATCAAGATCGCGCGGCAATGGTTTACAGTGGATGACCTGAAGGAAATCCGGCGGCGCAAGATCGGCGGCGGCAAGATCGGCGGCAAGGCGGCCGGCATGTTGCTGGCCATGCGCATCCTCAGAAAAACCGCCCCGCCGGAAATCCGCGACCGCTTCCGCATCCCCGTTTCTTTTTATCTCGGATCGGACGTGTACTACAACTTCATGTCGCTCAACGGGCTCGACGGCTGGAACGGGCAAAAATACAAAACCGAGGAACAAATGCGCGCGGACTATCCGCTCCTGCGCGCGGAGTTTTACCGGGGGCAGTTTACGCCCGACGTGATCGAAAGCCTGGAGCGCGTGTTGGATGAAGCGCAAGACCGCCCGCTGATCGTCCGCTCGTCGAGTTTGCTTGAAGACAACTTCGGCACGTCCTTTGCGGGGAAATACGAAAGCATCTTCCTGCCCAATCAGGGCGGGCGGGAGGAGCGTCTTTCCGCGCTGACGCGCGCCATTGCGAATATCTATGCGAGCGTTATGAATCCCGACGTGTTGATCTATCGCCACACCAAAGACCTCGCCGATTACGACGAACGCATTGGAATTTTGATTCAGATCGTCGAAGGCGAACGAGTCGGGCGATATTATTTTCCGCACGCGGCGGGCGTGGCGTTCAGCCGCAATCTTTACCGCTGGTCGCCGCAGATCAAACAGGAGGAGGGATTTTTGCGGCTGGTCTGCGGACTCGGCACGCGCGCGGTGGACATGCTCGCAGACGATTATCCGCGTTTGGTCGCGCTCAGTCATCCGCGCCTGCATTCGTCGTCGGACGTCCGCACCATCGAGCGTTATTCCCAGCAGAATCTCGACGCCATTGATCTTGCCGCCAATGAGTTCGTCACGATCCCGGCGCGCGAAGTCTTGCAATCGGATTACGCTCCGCTCCGTTACATCGCCCAAGTGAAACAGGATGGCTACCTCGCCCCGATCCGCTCGCGCCTCGACTCGACCGAAAAACTGATCGTCACCTTCGACGGTCTGCTTGCCCGGACGCCTTTCCCCGCCTCCATGCGCGCCGCGCTGAAATTGCTCGAGACTCATTACGGTTCGCCGGTGGACACGGAATTCACCGTTGAGATCTCGAATCCTGATTCGCATCCCGACGTGAACATCGTCATCCTGCAATGCCGCCCGCAAAGTCATATTCAGGAATCCGCCGAAGTTCAGATCCCGCCTGACCTGCAAGACGAAGACATCATCTTTTCGTCGCAGACGATGTCGCCGCATGGCATGGTGCGCGACATTGGCCATGTGCTGTTCGTTCCCGCCGAGGCGTATTTCCAACTCGAAACCCACTCCGAGCGCGCGCAATTGGAACGAGCCATCGGCCAGCTCAACTCCGCGTTGAAGGGTCAGACCTTCATTGCCGTCGGTCCCGGGCGCTGGGGAACCTCCACGCCCGACCTCGGCGTTCACGTCGCATACAGCGACATCTACAACGCGCGCGCGCTGGTGGAACTTGCGGGCGAGGAAATCGGCGCGTCGCCCGAACCGTCCTTTGGCACGCATTTCTTTCAGGATTTGATGGAAGCGAACATCTATCCGCTGGGCGTATTTCTCGACGAAGAAGGCGCGGCATTCAACCGCGACTTTTTCTACAACACGCCCAACCGCGCGGGCGAATTGATCAACATCGAGAATCCGCGCGTCCGCGCCGCCCTGAGATTGATCGCCGTTCAGGATTATCGTCCGAATGCGCGCATGGATCTGGTCATGGATGCAAACAACAACCGCGCCGCCGCTTTTCTCGTCGGCGGAGAGCCGCCCGCGCAGGGGGAGGAGATCGTCGGCGGACCCGCGCCATCCGGCTTGGAATAAAAAAACGGGCGACGATGAGTCGCTCGTTTTTTATCGCTTGATTTTAGAATATATGTTCTATTTTATTTTTCGCCTCTCTCCCTGACCTGTAGCCTGCTCTACCCCATCCCGCTGTTTCTTCGCTGAAAGTTTATCGGCTCTCTGGTAATTGGCGGCGGCGTCCATTTTTCGCCACAGAGTTCACAGAGAAAAAAACTTTAAAACCTCCGTGTTCTCTGTGTCCTCTGTGGTAAGACAGGTTTTCACCCGGCTTAATCCCAAATAGCCAGTTTATCCGCCCGGCGATTTCCCGTTTCACATGAAACGCCGCCCGCGTTGCGCGCGTTACGCCTTCGCCTCATTCCGATACAACACATACGAGTACACGACCAGCGCCAGCGTCGAACCCAGCAGCGGGACAAGCAGCATGAGGATCGCCGTCAGTCCGCCGAAGAAACCGCCAATGATGGATAAGATTCCTGACGCTATGAATAGAACCGAGCCAAGTTGATGCGTCTTCTCCCAGACCGTGTCGCTGGAAAGAGTCCAGGGAGTCCGAATCCCGATGAAGAAGTTGCGCTTGGCTTGTCTCAGCATGTAGCCGATGAAGACGAACAATACGCCCATGGACGGCAGCATGGCGGCGCTCATCCTAAAACTCTGGTAACCGAGTCCCCATGCGAGCGTCAGCCCGTGGATGTAGAGCATGAAGGCGACGATCAACACGATGAAAAGGTTGAACACGCCGCGGAACTGCGCGATGTTCGCCTTGAGCGGATCAATATTGGGAAGCGCAAGGAACAGCGCAAACATTCCAAGCGTGACGAACGGCATCAGAAACACGGCTTTGAATTTGGGCATGTAGCCGTCCACTTCGTCGTTGGCGTTCCAGTGCGCCGCCATCTGGTCGGGAAGTTGATTCCACAATACGGCGCCCGCGACGACGGCAAGCGCGATCAGGCTGAGGACAATTAAAGAAGTTGTTTTTGTTGACATGCTGTTTTTTTCCTTTCGCGGACGTTTCACATGAAACGCCCATTTCGTTATTGCGAAGCGACAGCCGAAGCAGTCTCCTCGCGCCGGGCAGGGCAACTTGCGTTCACGGAACGGGTCGCCCCTGCGTCTTTACTTTTCCTTCAGCAAATTGTTTTGCGCCATCGAAACGATGCCGCTCATGCCGCCGAGGTTCATCGTGTCCACCGCCGAGGACGGCACGATCACCAGCGCGCCTTTCTCCTTCAGCCCCTCGAAGAGCATGTTCATCGCCCTCAGATGCAGGGCGGTCGGGTTGTCCGCGTAGGCTTGCGATGCCTCGGCAAACGACGCCGCGATCTGCTTCTCCGACTCGCCGAGGATGACGCGCGCCTGGCGTTCGCGTTCCGCCTGCGCCTGGCGGGACATGGCGTCCTCCAACACCTGCGGGATGACCACGTCGCGGATCTCCACCGACTGCACGGTCACGCCCCAGGGCGTCGTGCGTTCGTCAATGATCTTTTGCAGTTCCGCGTCCATCTTCGCGCGCCCTACGAGGATGTCCGCCAGCGTCATCTGTCCGATGATCTCGCGCAACGCGGTCTGCGCCGCCCATGAGATCGCGCTCTGATAGTCGTTCACTTCGAGCGCGGCTTTTTCCGCGTCCCATACGACCCAAAACAGCACGGCGTCCACGTCCACTGGCACGGTGTCGCGCGTCAGCGTTTTTTCCGCGGAGAACGAGGTGACGGTCACGCGATGGTCAATCCACATCACGGCGGTATCTATGATGGGAATCAGCCAGAACAACCCGGGGCCTTTCAGCCCCTTGAATTTTCCCAGCCGCAGGACGATGGCTTTTTCCCATTGCGACGCGACCTTGATGGCGAATAGGAAATACGTCGCAATGCCGGTCAACGCCAGAACGGTCCCGCCGATCACAAGGTCGGACACGTTCCTTGCGTCGAGCAGAAGCGCAACTTTGATGGAACCGATCAGGATGATTGCAAAGACAAACCACGCAATCGGCGGGATGTGCGGGTCGTTCATGTTAATTTTGAAATTGGATTTGGTAAAACGGGTGTTCATTCGATATTCTCCTGATGACTTTCGCAAACTTACTTTTTGACCTGCCCGGATTCACTGCGGTTCGACTCACGCCCGAGCCGGTCTCTCACCATCCGGCTGATCTCACGCTCGGAGAATCCCAGCCGAAGCGCTTCGTTGATAAATCTTTGCGCGAGTTCCGCGAGAGACTCTCTGCGCAGTTTCTCCGTCGTCTCCGGCGGCGGGATTTCGGTGATGTAGGTGCCGCGCCCCTGTTGGGTGGAAATGATTCGCGCCTCGTCCAGAATACGATATGCGCGCGCCACTGTGTTGAAGTTGATGCGTAACTCTTCGGCCAGAGCGCGGACGGTCGGCAGTTGATCGCCCGGCTTCAACATCCCATTTGCTAGTTGACTTTGCACCTGGTTGACGATCTGGGTATAGATGGGCAAGCCGGAATGGAAATCGAGCAGAAGGGTGAGTCTCTTCTCAGTCATGGCTTCTTTTATATTGTACTAATTGTATCATTGTGTGAATTGTAGCGCATTTGGCGATTCTGTCAAGCCCCTCGCGCGGTAAAACGTAAAACAAGCCTACAGGCTTGTTTTACGTTTCGAAGTCATGCGGCGAATCGCCGCACCCAATCTCTTGATCCCCTCCTCAATGTCTTCCACGGGTTGGGATGCGAAATTGAGACGTATCCAATGATCGCCGTCTTCTCCGTCAAGGAAAAAGGACGACCCGGGAGAAAACGCCGCGCCTTCTTTACAGGCGATCCCCAGCAAATCGTTGGAGGAAAGCCGGTTGGGTAATTTCAACCAGATGAACAGCCCGCCCTTCGGAATTTCAAACGAAACCTCCTTCGGAAAATGACGGCGGATGGCGTTTACCATGGCGTCGCGCCGCTGGCGGAAAACCTGGCACGAGCGATGCAAATAGGTCTGGTAACGCCCAACCGTCATGTAGCCGTCCAAAGCGCGTTGAATCAATGTGGATGTCGCCAGGTCGCTGAGACGCTTGAAGTTAAGCAGGCTGTCGTAAACGGGACCGTCGGCGACGATGAATCCGACCCGGAGACCCGGCATCAGCATTTTTGAAAACGTGCCGACGTAGATCACCTGCCCGCCCGCGTCCAATGATTTGAGCGAAGGCTGCGCGTGACCTTCGTAGCGCAGGTCGCCCACAAAGTCGTCTTCCAGAATCGGAACGTTGTATCGCTCCGCCAGCAGGATCAACTGGCGGCGGCGCGGACTGCTCAGGCATGTGCCGGTCGGGTTGTGAAAATTGGGCATCGTGTAAATCAATTTGGGATGATGAAGTTGAAGGATCGTCTCCAGCCGTTCCACCTGCATCCCCTGACCGTCCACTGGAATGCCGACGATCTGAAAGCCAAGCGCGCGGAACAGGTCAATGGCGGCGGAATAGGTCGGGTCTTCCACCAGGATGACGTCGCCGGGTCTCAATAAAATCTGCGAAGCCAGAAAGATCGCCTGTTGCGAGCCCGCTGTGATGAGAATGTTCTCCGGGTGGGCCTGCAAACCCTGGCTGGCGAGGATTTGCGCGATTCCCTTGCGGAGCGGCGCATACCCCTTCCGTTCGCCGTATTCGAGCGCGTCTATCCCGTCGCGGCGCATGGCGGTTTGAAGCGCGCGGCGAAATTCCTCGGCGGGAAAGAGGCGCGAGTCGCTGATGCCGCTTGCGAAGCTGATCGGGCGCGGATGTCCGCCCGCTTGAAGCGCTTCATCCAACGCGTCGGGGTTTGGGATGATGTTTCTTTGCAGGTTTGCCTGCCAGAGAGGCAGGGAGTCGCCCGAATCTTTTTTGGGAATGTCGGGGAGCGGAAACACGGGAAGCACATACGTGCCGCTTCCCATGCGCGAAAACACCAGCCCGCCCGCTTCCAAAGCCGAATATGCGTTTTCGACAGTCGCGCGATTGACCCCCAGGTCGCGCGCCAGTTGCCGGCTGGCTGGCAGGCGCGTGTCTGCCGGAAGGGAGCCGGATAGGATACTGCCGCGAATGTGAGATTCGATCTGCTGATAGAGCGGGATGCGGCTTTGAGGGTCGAGCGGGATGCGCATGACGACTCCGAATTCTATTGGCGGGCTGAGTATGACGCTTTCACGCCGGATTATAAAGACAATTTCACTTTTTTTACAAAAGTGGACTGGTAATAATTGGTATTTATTGGCTCTTAACGTATGCCAATTTTGCCCTAGAATTAGCCTAAAACCGGCTGGCTCGCGCACATGGACGCCGGACGGGCATTTGTTTAATGCCTGTCCACAAGTTAAGCAGGAGCCGCAATCATTCCACCACAAAGGAGAGTAACATGCAACCAAATACAGTCGCCTGGACCGAGAAAAAAGGTTTGGCGCAAATGCTCAAGGGCGGCGTCATCATGGATGTGGTCAATGTCGAACACGCAAAAATTGCGGAGGACGCGGGCGCGTGCGCGGTGATGGCCTTGGAGCGCGTCCCAGCCGACATCCGCGCAGACGGCGGCGTGGCGCGCATGTCCGACCCCGACATGATCCTCAAGATCATGGATGCGGTGTCCATCCCCGTCATGGCGAAGTGCCGCATCGGGCATTTCGTCGAGGCGCAGATTTTGGAATCCATCGGCGTGGATTACATTGACGAATCCGAAGTGCTGACCCCGGCGGATGAAGAGCATCACATCCTGAAGCACAACTTCAAAGTCCCATTCGTGTGCGGATGCCGCAATATCGGCGAGGCGTTGAGGCGCATCGGCGAGGGCGCGGCGATGATTCGCACGAAGGGCGAGGCGGGGACCGGCGACGTAGTCGAGGCGGTTCGTCACGCGCGGACGGTCATCGGCGCGATTCGTCAACTCCAGACGATGGGCGACGAAGAACTGATGGCGTTCGCCAAGAACAACGGCGCGCCGTATGAACTGGTGAAGGAAACAAAGGAACTGGGACGGATGCCCGTGGTTAACTTTGCGGCGGGCGGTGTGGCAACTCCCGCCGACGCGGCGCTGATGATGCAACTTGGCGTGGATGGAGTCTTCGTCGGCTCCGGCATTTTCAAGAGCGGAAATCCCGCCCAGCGCGCGCAGGCCATTGTCAAGGCGGTGACGCATTATCAAGACGCTTCCATCCTCGCGGAAGTAAGCAAAAACCTCGGCGAAGCGATGGTTGGACGCAATATCTCGCAGATGCCCGAAGCGGATAAGATCGCCGGGCGGGGGTGGTAGGTTGGATATTGGATAGTTAGATATTAGATAAGTAGAGAATAGAGATTAGTACTGACAACTACTCTCCACTCCCTACTCTCCACTCCCTACTCTCTACTCTCCACTCCCTACTCTCTACTCCCTATTCTCTATTCTCTATTCTCTATTCTCTATTCTCTACTCTCACTCCCATGAAAATCGGCGTACTTGCCCTGCAGGGCGACTTTGCAGAACACGTCTCCATGCTGAAAAAACTCGGCGTGGAGACTGCGGAAGTCCGTTTGCCCGAACACTTGAAAAGCCTCGACGGGCTCATCATTCCCGGCGGAGAGTCCACCACCATCGGAAAACTGGCCGTCGCCTACGATTTAATCGAACCGCTGCGCGAGTTTGGAAAATCCCGCGCGATCTGGGGAACATGCGCGGGCGCAATTTTCCTCTCAAGCGACATCGGGCGCGACCAGCCATTGCTCGGTTTAATGAGCATCAAGGTCCTGCGCAACGCCTTCGGAAGACAGGTGGACTCCTTCGAGACCGACCTCGATATCGAGGAGTTGTACAAAGCCACCGGCACGGAACGTCCCTACCATGCCGTCTTTATCCGCGCGCCCATCATCGAATCGGTAAGCGGAAGCGCGAGGGTGTTATCTGCGCTGGAAGACGGGCGCATCGTCGCCGCGCAACAGGGACATTTGCTGGCAACCTCCTTTCACCCTGAACTGACCGACGATACGCGCTTTCACGAGTACTTCATCTCGCTGGCAGGTTGACTGCGACAACAAGCGAAGCGTGTGCTGCTGGAGTTCTTAACGCAAAGCCGCAAGGTTTTAAATTCCTGGCGACCTTGCGTCTTTGCATTAAAAATCAGATGATCTTAGACCGCGCTTAATTGCAACACGATGGCGTTGAAATAATCTCGTGGGTTACAATAAGATTGCTTCGCAAAGACAAATCATGACCATCCGTCCCCTCGACCTGCTCGACCTGCCCGCCATCGCGCGTTACCGCAACGACGTGTTGACTCTCGACACCGCGCGGGCGCTGACGCGCGGGCATCCGCTGGGCGCAATGGGACTGCTGGCGTACATCAACCCGGCGCGGCATTTATACGCGGCGACTTGCAACGAGGACGGCTCGACCCTGCTGGGCGGAATCATCCACACGCGCGGCGAAACTTTCGCCAAACTTTTATACCTTGCGCCCTCCTCCAAACTCGACGACCCGAAACTGCCCGAATTGATCGAACACCTTGCCGCGCAAGCCGGAGAGTGGCGGGCATTTCACGTCATCGCCGAAGTGGACGAAACCAGCGATGTTTTTACCGCTTTGCGAAAGGCGGGATTCTCCGTCTATGCCTGGCAAAGAGTCTGGGATGTGAGCGGGATCGGGAAAACAGAATCAAGCAGGGGCGGGGAATGGAGGCGCGTCCAATCCATTGATCTGCCCGCGGCGCAGAGTCTTCATTATCAAATCGTTCCGCAATTGCTGCATCCCGTTGACCCCGCGCCCGCGCGCCCGAACGGATTGATCCATCCCGGGCGGCGCTGCTTTGCGAACGTCAATTACGGCGTCTATGGCGTCATGCTTGCGCCTTTGATCCTGCCGGATGAAAACGAAGTCAGCGACAAGATCGTCTCGCTGGTCGCGCGCCTGCCCGACCGCCGCGGGCGTTCCGTTTATTTGAACGTGCGTTCCTACCAGGCATGGCTCGAACCGGCGCTGGAAGACCTCGGCGCAAAAGCCGCGCCGCGCCAGGCGGTGATGGTCAAGCATCTCGCGCGTTACGTCAAAGACGCCCAACCCGCGCGCGTTCCGCCTTCCAACGCGCGCATTCAACCCACGCAATTCAGCAGGATGGATTCCGATGAGTAAGTGGGCGATCTTCAACGGCGGGAGCACCATCGGCAAGATCGGCGCCGAAGGCGGCTTGATTCTTTCGGACGAAGAGTGTTACGACGGCGCGCGCATCACGCTCAAACGCGGCGGCGGTTTCGTTTCGGTTTCGTTGAACATCTACGGCTGGATGGATCACACGCGCTTCTTCAACAGCGACCACGACGCCATGCGCGAATACCGCGCCATGAAGCCGGCCGCGGTCACGGTCTTGAACATCATCAACGCCGAGGGCGTCAGCGACATCAAAATCTGGGAGGCGATCTCCGATTTCGTCAGGCGGTTTCCATAACATGATTCAAGCTTTGATCTTTGACTTCGACGGGCTGATCCTCGACACCGAGACGCCCGAAGTTTTGGTATGGCAGGACATTTATAAGGAGCATGGATTCGAACTTCCGGTAGAGGAATGGTCCAAGACCGTGGGCGGATACGGCCTCTCGGACTTTGACCCCGCCCATCATCTTTCGCGTCTTTCTTCGGGACGGCTGGATCCTGTTTCCCTTCGCGCCCGCTACAGGCTGGAAGCGGATTCGATCATCCGCCGCAATCCCATCCTGCCCGGCGTCATGGACTTGATCCACGCGGCGCAGGCGCAGGGCTTGAAGGTCGCCATCGGCTCATCGTCCCCGCACTCCTGGGTGGACTCGCACACGCAGCGCCTCAATATTTATCATCACTTCGATCACATCGTCTGTCAGGACGATGTGCCGCCCGGCAGGACGAAACCCCACCCCGACATCTACCTGAAAGCGCTGGAGAAATTGAACGTGGACAACACCGAAGCAATCGTCTTTGAAGATTCCCCCAACGGCGTTCTTGCCTCGCAGCGCGCGGGCGTTTTCGTGGTCGCCGTCCCCAACCCGCTCACCGCAAAGATGAACGTGCAGGGCGACCTGACCGTAAATTCGCTGGCGGATGTGTCGTTGCAGGATTTAAGTACCGCAATCTTCAGATTGCGACCGACAGGATAAATCGTGCCATACCATCAACCTCCATGCGCAAACGAATCCTGCCGATCCTGCTCACCCTTCTGCTCGTTGCCTTCATTGCCTATTTGTGGCTGAACTCCGGCTTCCAACCTCCAGAGTCGCCCGCCGCTCCGCCTGCCACCCCAACCGCCCTCCCTGCCCGCGCGCCGGAAGTCCCGTCGCTTGCCAATGATCCGCTGAAAAAAAACATCCTCGCCGCGGGAGATTATCTTGTCAATCAGCAACTGGCGAACGGGGAACTGCCCTATCAGGTCAACATCCTCGCGGGCGACCGTTCCTCCACGCCGTCCAATATCCGCTTGATGGGCGGAGTCTCTGCTTTATACACTGTCTGCCGCGTCGCAGAAGATTCAACCTATTGCGAAGCGGGAGATCGCGCGTTGACTCATTATCTCCCCAACCTGCTTGACGACCCCGAACGTTTCAAAGGGACGTGCCTGTACTCCAATGGAGCCTGTCCGCTCGGCGGCGCGACGGCAACGATTGACGCCGTTTACAAACGCTGGCAGGCGGCGGGGAGCGTAACGCTCGACGACCGCGACCTGCTTGCCGATGCGCTGAATCTTGGATACTTCATCGTCTCGATGCGCAAGCCGGAGGGCGGCTTTTATCATTCGTTCGATCCGCACCCCGGCGGGACGGTGAACCCCGATTACCACGACCCAACCTTCAACGGCGAAGGAGCCGCGGCTCTTCTTCAACTTTATGAAATAACCGGCAACGGATTCTGGCTGGAACAGGCGCGCGAAGTGGACGACTTCATGTTGACCCAGCCGGTCACCGAGGATGCCGGTCACGCCCGCGCGCTCGCTTTATTTGCCCGGCTGGATGAATTAAAAAGGGAGGATATAAATTACGCAAAGCAGATCGCGGATTTGATCGTCGCCGGGCAGATCCGTTCGCTCAACCCCGCCAACTCCGCCATTGTCAGCGCGACAAAAATCGAAGCGCTGGCGTCCATTGCCCAGGCCCTCGCGCTCTCCGGCGAAGACCCCTCCCGGCTCGACCGCGAGATCAAGCCGTTCATTGCCTTCGTCCAGGCGCGGCAACTCCCCGCAAACGATTGCAATTTTGCGCCGGTCGCTTCGATATACAAGGGCGGCGTTTTCAGCGCCTGCGAAGACCCCTCCATCCGCGTGGACGGAGTCCGGCATTGGGTGGACGGCTTGACGATCTACCTGGAATATCGGGGCATGGCTGAAACATCCAGATAGGCGCGCAAACAGGCTTGCGATATCGAGGCGGGGTCTGTATACTGTTTTTATCGAAGGAGGTTCGCCATGACTGCGACAATCACCTGGTATGGGCACGCGACGCTGGGGCTGGAGACCGGCGGGTATAAGATTTTGATTGACCCCTTCTTTTCGGGAAACCCCGCCGCTTCGATCTCCGCCGAGGCGGCGCAGGCGGATTTCATCCTCGTCAGCCACGGTCACAGCGATCACGTCGGCGACGCGATTGCCATTGCCAAACGCACCGGCGCGACGGTCATCAGCAATTACGAGATCGCCGGCTGGTTCGATAAACAGGGCGTGGAGAAAACGCACGGGCAGCAACACGGCGGCGGGTTCAAGCATCCATTCGGTTATCTCAAACTGACGCTGGCCTTTCACGGCTCCGCCCTGCCGGACGGTTCCAACGGCGGAAATCCCTGCGGCTTTTTACTGACGACAGACGACGGCAAAAAACTCTACTTCGCGCAGGATACCGGCTTGTTCGGCGACATGAAACTGATCGGCGAAGAAGGACTCGACCTTGCCGTCCTGCCCATCGGCGACAACTTTACAATGGGTCCCGACGACGCGCTGCGGGCGGTCAAATTTCTCGAAGCGAAGACCGTCATCCCCATCCATTACAACACCTGGGGATTGATCGCGCAGGACGCCGGCGCCTGGGCGAAGCGCGTCGAAGCGGAAACGAAATCGAAAGCCGTCATCCTCAAACCCGGCGGCAGTATTGCGCTATAAAAAACCTCCCGCCGCGACATCGCCCGGCGGGAGGTTTTTTTCGTGCCTCAAGGCAACTCTCCAATTACCAATCACCAATCACCAATCACCAATCACCAATTACCAATTACCAATCACCAATCCCCACTCTCCCCCTACACCACCCTCTCCCGCAGCGCCGAACTGACGTAATCCATGATGGAAACGACGATGGCGATGGCGATCATTTGCGTGGAGGCGGCGTTATAGTCCAGCAGGTTGATGTTCTGCACGAGCAAAAAGCCGATGCCGCCGCCGCCGGTGATGCCGATGATGGTGGACATGCGCACGTTGATATCCCAGCGGTACATGGTGTAGGAGATGTAAGGCGGAATGATCTGCGGGATGACGGCGTAAACGATGGTCTGCAAACGGTTCGCGCCCGTGGACTCGATCGCTTCGATGGGACCGGCGAGGATGCTCTCGACCTGTTCGGAATATAACTTGACCAGGCTGGCGATGGTGTGCAAGCCGAGCGCCATCACGCCCGCAAACGGGCCGATGCCCACGAAGATGACGAAGACAATCGCCATGATGACCGCCTCGACCGAGCGCACGGCGTTGACGATGGTGCGCGTGACGTAATAAACGGTCAGGCCGATGGGCAGGGAGGCTTTGGGCTGGTTGAACAGGGCAAGCGCCAGTCCGCCTGCGGCGCCGAGGACGGCGGGCAGGGTCCACACATAGAACGGATCGTCAATCTGATAGAGCCAGTTGAGGAGTTGGGCGCCGCCCACAAAGAGCATTGCGCCCGCAAGCGCCGCAAGGACGGCGTTGACGACGCGCGCCGCTCCAATGGGGAGACGCTCGCTCAGGGTCTGCCCCCAGCGGCCGAGTCCGCTCGAGACGACGCCACCCGCTATCAGGGCGGAGAGAGCCGGAGTCACCGTCCGCAGAATGTCTCCGCTTTGGTAAAGAAAATTCCCGATGAAGCCGAACGAGCCGAGCGGTTCGATCAGCGCCGCGCCGAGATTCATGCCCAGGTTGCCAAACTCCAGCATGGCGTAGATGACGAAGATGAAAACGATGATCGAAACCAGTTGAGACAGCGAGCGCTTGGTCGCGGACTCGTCTTCGCTGCGGGCGAGCGACCAGCGCAAACCCAAAACGCTTAAGCCGAGCGACACAGCAATGCCGGCGAGGTTCAACCAGGCGTTGCCGGAGAATGAGGCGCTCGCTTCGAGCAGGGATTTTCCCGCCTGATAGCCGAGCCAGATGCCGAGGGGCCAGCCCAACAGGTTGAGCGCAATGCTCGCCAGCGGACTGCGGACGTTCTTCATCAGGTTGCGGGCGGCGAAGAAACTGAGCGGGAAGGAAAGCGCCGTGCCGAGCAGCGTGGCGAGGAACGCCATGAACACGGTTTCGATGATTTTGTCCCAGGTATCCTGCGCGCTCTTGCTCCAGCGCGGCACGCCAACATTTTTGTACGCGTATGCGCGCAGGTATTGCGCGTCGGCGCTGTCGCGGTCTTTGGGCAGTTCCACTTCGGCGCTGAAATGTCCCTGCGAGTCGGCTTTGACGCGCGCCTTGGCGAGCGCGAGGGCGCTTTGCGGGTCGTTTTCGGGGACGTATGAGATTAACACTTCGGTGTTGGGCGGGAAGTTATAACCTTCGAGCGCGATGATGTCGCCCGCCTTGCCGCATGAAAGGCTTTCCACATACGCCGCGCCGGATTCTTCCCGCTGGATCTGCGGTTCGACTCCCTCCGGGCAGGGCAGATACAGCGGCGAGTTGACGATCGTTTCGGCGCGGTCGAAGTCGAAGAGGTCGGGGTTGGCGAGCGCGCGCATCACCCGCACGCGGCTCTGCTGGCGGCTTTCCTTGCGGAATTCCGCCAGGCCGACCTTCGTCACCTGAAAGGCGTACGCGATGGTCAGGATGGCGAGGGCGAAGAAAAATCCGTTGCGGAGCGATTTCCACACGGAGGGTTTGGATTCGTTGTGTTTTGAAGTCTGTTCGGTCATGTTGATCACCCCACGCGCTCGGCGTCGCGCCCGTAGATTTCCTTGAATTTTTTGTCGTCAATTTCGCCGGGCAGTCCCTCGAAGACCAGCCTGCCCTGGTTTAATGCGATCACGCGGTCGGCGTATTTATGCACAAGATCAAGGAAGTGCAAACTGCACAGGACGGTCACGCCGTCTTCCTTGTTGATGCTCTCCAGGTGTTTCATGATGCTGTGCGCCAGAACCGGGTCGAGGCTGGCGACCGGCTCGTCGGCGAGGATGATCTCCGGGTCCTGCATGAGCGCGCGCGCGATGCCGACGCGCTGCTGCTGTCCGCCGCTCAATTCGTCGGCGCGGTAATCGGCTTTGTCGGGGATGTCAACCCGCGCGAGGAGCTGATGCGCCTTTTCGATATCCGCTTTGCTGAAGCGATTGAACAAACTCCATGCCGGGTTGGTGTAGCCCAGCCGCCCGGCGAGGACGTTGGTCAGCGCCTTCGAGCGATGGACAAGGTTGAAACTTTGAAAGACCATGCCGATCCGGCGGCGGATGCGGCGCAGTTCCTCCGGCGATGCGGCGGTGACGTCCTGTCCGTTCCAAAAAATTTGCCCGGAGGTCGGTTCGATCAGCCGGTTGATGCAGCGCAGCAGCGTGGATTTGCCTGAACCGCTCAAGCCGATGACCGCCAGGAATTGACCTTTGGGAACGGTGAAGCTGACATCGGTGAGCGCCTGCACGCCTCCTTCGTAGACTTTGGTGATGTTCCTCGCTTCGAGCATTATTCACCTCTTTGGTTTTTTTTCAATTATAACGCCCCACAAGCGCATCCTCGAAACGCTAGGGATGCGCAAGAGCCATAAAACAAAACCGGGCAGGGGAGCGTTTCCCCTGCCCGGAATTTCGGACAGTCGTCTTTTATTACTTGAGCGATTCGAGCGTGAAGCCGGAGGCGGCGACCGCGTTGCGGATGTCGTCGTATTCGGCGTCGGTGGCCGGGTTGACGCTTGTCCAGCTATAGGCGTCGAAGGCGGTGGCGAAGCCTTCCGCGTCGTTGGCGGCAAAGTCGAAGAGCGCCTGCATGATCTGTTCCATCAGCGCCTCGTCGAATTCGGGTCCGAAGGAAACGGTGTCGTTGGCGATGGCGGGGGTGATCGCCAGCACGCGAACCTTCTGCATCACGTCGGCGACTTCCTTGCGGAGGTTGCGGCGGGCGTCGCGCGGTTCGAAGTTGCCGCACATGACGGTCTTGTCTTCGGCGGTGTTGGCGCAGGAGGCGAGCAGGTCTTCCGGCACGTCAATTTGATTCAAGCCTTCGAGTCCGAGCGAGGTTCCATCCACGTTGGCGGGGCTCCAGAAGGCGGTGGCGAAATCCACTTCGCCGTTATACACGGCGCGGACAGCCGCGTCATGCGAACCGGCTTCCACAACTTCGCCGGGGGTCACGCCCGCTTCCTGGAACATATAGAGCGGGTAGAGGTAGCCGGAGGTGGAGGTTGCGTCGGGGTATGCCCATTTTTTGCCGTTCAGGTCTGCCAGGGTCTGGTATTCGCTGTCGCGGGCGACCACGATCATGGCGGCGTACCAGTCGAGTCCGAAGCGCACGGCTTTGCCGCCCACTTTGATTCCGCACAGCTGGTTGCCAAGCACGTAACCCAAGCCTGGGACAAAGGCGATCGTATCGGTCGGCGAAGCGCAGACTTCTTCGATCGTCGCGGCGTAGGAGGTCGGGATGACCACTTCAAAGGTCAGCCCGGTGGCGGTGTTCAGCGCGGCGGCGAGCAGTTCGCCTCCCGCGGTGATCTCGGCGGCATCCACCGACGGGACGAACAGCACCTTGATCGGGTGTTCGGGCGAGCCGACGGCGGGCATGGCTTCGGTGGGTTCAGCGGTGGGTTCGGGAGTCGGTTCTTCGGTGGCCGGCGCTTCCGTGGCCGGAGCCTCGGTGGGGGCCGGTGTTCCGCATGCGCTGAGAATCATCGAGGCGGACACGATGAGCGTCAGCAGGACGAACAAATTGCGTTTATTCATGGTTTCTCCTTCTTTCAAATGTAGAGTTGAGGGGACAGTCTCCCCTGCCAGGGCTTATCATACCGCCTGTCGGCGCGGTTATACAAGTGCGTTTTTCTTAAAAAAAGATGGCGCGCTTCCGACATTTGGGAAAACCCACGCATAGCTCTTTCACGGACGTTAATAACAACCTCCCCGCCGACACCGCTCGACGGGAGTTCCAACCCTCTACTCTCTAATCTCTACTCTCTAATCTCTACTCTCTACTCCCTAATCCCCGCCCTTTCCCCATACAACTTCCGATGCACCACGCTCAACGCCCGCACCTGCTCCGCGGCGTGATACGACGACCGCACCAGCGGATTCGACTCGACCCACCTGAAGCCGATCTCCTTGCCGTACTCGCGCAGTTCGGCGAACTCTTCCATCGTGTAATAACGATCCATCGGCATGTGCTTCTTGCTCGGCTGTAAATATTGGCCGATGGTCAGGATGTCCACGCCCCAGCCGCGCTGGTCGCGCATCACGGCTTTGACCTCGTCCATCGTCTCGCCGAGTCCAAGCATGATGCCGGATTTGGTCAGCACTTCCGGGTCAAGTTTCTTGGCATTGGAGAGAGTCGCCGCCGCCCATTCGTAGTTATCCTGCGGCTGGACTTGCTTGAACAGGCGCGGCACAGTCTCGACGTTGTGATTCAAAATCTCCGGTCGCGCGTCCATGACGATCTTCAAGGCTTCGATGTTGCCTTTGAAATCGGGGATCAACACTTCGATGGAACAGCCCGGCAGTAATTCCCGTATCCGACGAATCACCATCGCAAAAATGGGCGCGCCGCCGTCTCTTCGCTCGTCGCGGTTGACCGATGTGATGACGGCGTGTTTCAAATTCATGGACTTGACCGCCTGCGCCACACGCTCGGCTTCGCCCCAATCCAATAATGCGGGCTTGCCGTGTTTAATGTCGCAGAAGGCGCACGTCCGCGTACAAACATCTCCGAGCATTAAAAATGTCGCAGTGCCGCTTCCCCAACATTCGCCGAGGTTCGGGCACATCGCTTCCTCGCAAACGGTATGCAGTTCTTTCGAGCGCATCAACATTTGCAGGCGTTCATAATTTTCGCCCGAAGGCGCGCGGACTTTGATCCACTCCGGGCGGCGGAGCGGGCGCGAATCAACTTGCGGGGGGACACGGTCGCGGGTGGGGGTGATGGGCATTTTGTTTTTTTGTAGGACAAACTTAAGTTTGTCCTACTTCTTCCTTACGATTAATCTCAAACCTCGAACTTCGACGACCTCGATTGTATCCCCCTTACGGATCTCTTCGGACCCTTCGGCTTTTTCCACGCTCCACAGTTCGGAGCCGACCTGCGCCTGTCCCGACTCGCCATGGAAGGCTTTGATCGTACCGGTTTTTCCGATAAACGATTCCGCGCCGACCTCAACCGGCTTGTGCAACGCGCGCAATGCGATCATCATGATGGCGAAGAAGATCAGCCCGATGAAGACGCCCGTGCCGATCACCAGCGGCACGGAAACGCGCTGGAACTGCGGCGTGCCGGGCGAGTTGAACAAAACCAGCGCGCCGACGATGAAGGACGCGACTCCGGCCGTCGTCAACGCGCCGTGCGTCGGCGCTTTAATATCCAGCACGAACAGGACGAAGGCGATTAAAAGAAAGATGAGACCGAACCAGTTGACGGTCAGCACGCCCATGCCGTACGCCGCCAGCGTGAGGCAGACCGCGCCGATGAATCCCGCCACCCAGCCGCCGGGGCTGGAGAGTTCGATCAAAATCGCCTGCACGCCGATGGCCAGCAAAAGAAAGGCAATGTTCGGGTCGGTCAATATGAGCAGGAGTTGTTCGATGAAACTGATGTTCAACGGCTGGGTTTCGACGCCTTCCGTGTCGAGCGCGCGCGGACCATCCTTCATTTCCACCGTAAAGCCGTCCAACGCTTCGAGCAAATCGTCGAGATCGTCGGCGACGAAATCAATTAACCCGGCTTCCAGCGCTTCATCCGCGGTCACGGCTTTGGCTTCGTCTATCATCGCCTCGGCAAGTTCGAGGGCTTGCTCTCCGCGCGGCGACACGAACGGGCGGATGGACGCCTTGATGATCTGTTTGGCTTTTTCGTCCGCCGTCGAGTTGAGGTCTTCCCCCGAACTCGTAATGGGGCTGGATGCGCCGATGGACGTCTCCGGCGCCATGGCGGAGGCGTGTCCTGCCATGGTGATCATCGCGCCCGCGCTCCCGGCGATGGCGTTGCGCGGCGAGACGTACACAATCACCGGCACGTCGCTGTCGCGCATCTCGGCGATGATCTCCAGCATGGTTGTAATGCTCCCGCCCGGCGTGTTGAGTTGAATCACCACCAGTTCCGCGTCCCGCTGTTCCGCCGTCTTAATTCCGCGTTTGATGTATTCGAGCATCGGCGGCATGATGGGCCCGTCCGCGGTCAAGACAATCGCGTGCGGGTTGCCTCCCTGCGCGAAGGCGGCTTGAAAGGCGGCGAAGACGACAAAAAACAAGAGGAGGATACGTCTGTTTCTCACGGTTGTTTCGATTATACCAACCCTACCCCAACGCCAACACAAGCGTGCGGACGCTCAGCGCGACGATCAACAGCCCAACGAACGCCATCAACGCCTTCATCGGCAGTTTTTGGGCGAGTTTCGCCGCAATGGGAGCGGCGATTGCGCCGCCGACCAGCAATCCCACAATGATCTGCCAGTATTCGCCGAAACTCAACGTTAACACGAACAGGATGGACTGAACGAGGGTTACGAAGAATTCCGAGAAATTGACCGAGCCGATTGTCATGCGCGGATGCTTCCCCCGCGCCATCAGCGTGGACGTTACCACCGGTCCCCAGCCCCCGCCGCCGATCGCGTCGCAGAATCCGCCGAACAGCCCCAACAAACTGATGCGTAGACCGTGATGTCCGTCCGGTTTGTTGCGCGGTTTGAGCGTGAAGGCTTTGTAGACGATCACTCCGCCCATGATGAGCAGGTACGCGGCGATGTACGGCTTGATGACGTTTCCATCCATCGAAGTGAGGAGATACGCGCCCAACGCGCCTCCGATCACGCCGGGGATGAGCAGCCGCTTCACAAGCTTCCAGTCCACGTTGCCGAGTTTCCAGTGAGACGCGCCCGAGACGCCGGTCGTCACCACCTCCGCCATGTGGACGCTGGCGGATGCCGCGGCAGGGGGGATGCCCAAACTCAACAGGAACGAATTCGAACTTACGCCGTACGCCATTCCCAGCGCGCCGTCTATCATCTGGGCAATGAAGCCCACCAACGCGTACAAAAGTATTGCCAGACCGGTTTCCATTTTTTCTCCTTTTATCCCTCGTCATTGCGAGGGCGCTCTTGTTCTTCGCCCGAAGCAATCTCCGGTTGCATGGTGAAGATTGCCGGTTGACTCTAAAGGCTATAAAGTCTATAATTTCAGTAGCCTTTTCACCTATAAACAAGACCTGACAGGGCTGAGAGACCTATCAGGTCTTTGGTTTTACTTGATTCCCAACCTTTTTCTCGCCGCCCTCTGCCGTTTTACAACATCCGCCAGCGTGGCGGTATCGAGGATGTCCGCAATGGCGTTGCGCACGTCCCCCATCACGAAACGCAAGCCGCAGGTCTCCTCGTCGGGGCAGCCGCACGATTCATACGCCATCTGGCTCACGCATTTGACCGGGGCGATGGGTCCATCCAACACGCGGAAGACCTGCCCAAGCGTGATCTCTTTGGCGGGCTTTGCCAGGTAATACCCGCCGCCGACGCCCATTTTGCTGTGAAGCAATCCGTTGTTCTTGAGCGCCAGCAGGATCTGCTCGAGGAACTTGGCAGAAATCCCTTCCAGTATCGAGATTTCCTTGATCTGCATCATGCGGGGGGAGTGTCCCTTATCCGCCGGTTCCGCCAGCGCGATCATGGCTCGCAATCCGTATTCGCCGCGTTTGGAGAGTCGCATCTTATATAAATCCTACGGGAGAAATAGGCTTTATCAACTAAAATGATACTCCTCGCAGGCGCGCTTGTCAATGAGGAGGTTCTGGCGATTACCCACAACTCAGAATCGCGGGGATAAAGCCGCCTGCTCAGCGCATGAAAGCCATTTCGACAGGCTCAATGCGCTGCCTGCGGGCTGGCGTAACCAGTCGGATTTTGCAGATTAACAATTAAACCGGGAAAAAAACCTTAACGCGAATTGTGCGAAAGGTTCGAATCCCGCAAATTTTTCGCGTAAATTCGTCCGCTTCGCGCCATTCGCGTTGAAAAATGGCACAAGTGCGGATTGCTCGATTATTTTGGAAAAGTACAATATCCGACTTTCATGAACTGAGGCAGAGCGCTTGCGCTGAGTTCATCGAAGCGTCAGCCTGCCGAATTAAGCGGCGTAAAGATGTGGGTAATCGCCAGGGAGGTTTCAGGGATAACCCATTCCTTTGTTACAATGCAGGGAAAAGTTTCGAAATCAAAGAGAGGCATTATGCGATTTGTCCGACACATTGTCTTCGCGATTCTCGCGCTCGTCCTGCTCGCCGCCTGCGGCGCCGCTCCGGGCGAAGAAACGCCCACAGAAACCGTCACCCAGACTCCCGATCCATGTAATGAGGCGAACCTTCCCGCCGAAGTGGACAAGGTTCATAAACACATGCGCGAGTTTGACGATTACGCCGCGCTGGCCTCCAACACGCCGCAATCGCAACTGATCCAGGTCATCCCCGAACTTCAGCGTGTCCTGCGCGAAGCCCAGGACCAGAAAGCGCCTGCCTGTCTGGCGAATTTGAAGACCATGCAAATTCAGCATATGAACGCGGTAGTCCAAACCCTGCTTCTCTTCGTCAGTAAAGGAGACGTAAATCTTATCGCCGAAGGCATCTCCCAGGCGCGCGAATTGCACGTTCAATATGATATTGAAATGGCGCGCCTGCTGGGAGTCACGCTGGCCTTCGTGACGCAAACGCAACCCTCCGTCACCGGGACCGCGCCTGCGCCGGACGCAGCGACGACCCCGCCTCCATCCGCCTCTGTCACAGCGACCAATGCCGGAACCAACGATCTAAACCTGCATGCCGCGCCCGATTTCAACGCCGCGCCGCTGTATGTGCTTGCCGTCGGGCAATCGGCTCCCGCCATCGGGCGCACAGCGGATTCGCAATGGATCCTCGTCCAGGTCCCCGATCAACCCGATCAGACCGCCTGGGTGTACGCCTCCGTTGTGCAAGTGTCGGTTGCGGTTGAAACCCTGCCCGTCGCCGCGCCGTAAAAGACCGAAGCGCAACGCATGAAGAAAGGTTTCGTCTTTGTTGTCTTGTTTTTGGGCGTGGTGGTGGCGGCCTTCAGTTTCAGCGAACTGGAGACCATCCTGCTCACCCTGCGCAAGGCGCATATCAGCCTCTTCCTGCTTGCGTTGATCGTTCAATCCGCATGGTTTGTCTCCAGCGGACGCATGTACCAGTCCATCTTTCACTTATTGGGCGTCCACGAAGACGTGTTTACCCTCAGCCGCATCGCCGCCGCGGCAAACTTCGTCAACGTCGTGGCTCCCACTGCGGGCGCGGGCGGAGTCGCGCTCTTCGCAACCGAAGCGCATCGGCGCGGGCATCCCACCGGCAAAGTCACGGTTGCGGCGGCGTTGTTTCTTTTGCTCGACCAGGCCGCCTTTCTCGTCATCCTCTCCCTGGGGCTCATCGTCCTCGTCCGGCGCAACGACTTGAATACGGGTGAAATCACCGCATCGCTCTTTCTATTTGCCATCGCAATCACATACGGTTCGGTCCTCTATATCGGCTATCGTTCCGCCGAAAAGCTCGGCGACATTCTGGCGAAATTCGCGCGCGCCATCAACCGCGTCGTGCGCTTCTTCCGCCGGGAGAATTACCTCAGCGAAGAGCGCGCCCATGCCTTCGCCCACGAAATCGCCGACGGCTTCTCCGGTCTGACCGAAAAACCCATCAGCCTCGTCCGCCCGGTTCTATGGGGCATCTTCGACAAGGGCTTGCTGATGTTGATCCTCATCTGTTGCTTCCTTGCGTTCGAAGTCCCTTTTTCCACAGGCACCATCATCGCAGGCTTTTCGCTGGCGTATCTTTTTCTCATCGTTTCGCCCACGCCCTCCGGCATCGGCATCGTCGAGGGCATCATGCCCATCGCGCTCACTTCGCTCAACGTCAACTGGAGTCAAGCCGTCGTCATCACGCTTTTATATCGCGCCGTCACGTTCTGGTTTCCGCTGGGCGTCGGCGCATGGGCGTTTCGCGGCTTACACACCGAGCGTCCCGACCCGCTGGATTGATCCATGCTTGCATCTCTTTTGGATTTCTGGAAACAGGATGAAGAGACCGCGCCGAACCTTGTCGCCTGGCGGACGACTCCTCCCCGCGCCGCAAAAACGCTTCCCTTCCCGGACGACGCGCCGGATACGCTTCGATCAGCCTTATCCACCCGGAGCATTTCCCTGCTCTATTCCCACCAACGGACGGCCTGGACTCATGCCCGCGCCCGCCGCAACCTCATCCTCGCCACCGGCACCGCCAGCGGAAAGACTCTCGCCTACAACCTGCCCGTTCTGGCAACGTTGCTCGAAAACCCGCAGGCAAGGGCGTTATACCTCTTTCCCACCAAAGCCCTCGCGCAAGATCAACTTTCCTCACTTACCAACCTGACACCTGATACCTGGCGCCTGACACCTGCTATTTATGACGGCGACACCCCGCAATCGCAACGCCCCTCCATCCACAAGACCGCCCGCATCGTTTTATCGAACCCCGACATGCTTCACACCGGCATCCTGCCGCATCACGCCAACTGGAGCGACTTCCTCTCGGACCTGCAATTCGTCGTCATTGACGAGGCGCACGCCTATCGCGGAGTCTTCGGTTCGCACGTCGCCAACGTCATTCGCAGGCTTAAGCGCGTGGCAAAGTTCTATGGAAGTACGCCAAAATTTATTCTGGCGTCCGCCACCATCGGCAACCCAAAGGAACTCGCCGAAACACTCATCGAAGAGCCCGTCGAGCTGGTGGATGACGACGGCTCGCCGCGCGGCGAGCGTCACTTCATTATCTACAACCCGCCCGTCCTCAACGCCGCCCTCGGCTTGCGGGCGAGCAGTCTGCTCGAAGCGGTTCGCTTGGCAAATAATCTGCTGACTTACAATATTCAAACCGTCGTCTTCGCCCGCACGCGCCGCAGTGTTGAAATGCTCTTGACCCACCTGCAATCCCAAACTCGCGCTGAGCCGGGTCGAAGCGTCGTAAATCGTAAATCTGAAATCGCAAATCACAAGTCTCTAGTCTCTAATCTCCAATCATCTATCCGCGGCTATCGTTCCGGCTATCTGCCCCGCCAACGCCGCGAGATCGAACAGGGATTGCGCGACGGCTCGGTCAAAACCGTCGTCGCCACCAACGCCCTTGAACTCGGCATAGACATCGGCGGGCTGGGCGCGGCGTTGATGGTCGGCTACCCCGGCACAATTGCCAGCGCGCGCCAGCAAGCCGGTCGCGCCGGGCGCGGAGATTCTCCCGCCCTCTCAATTCTCATCGCGTCGCCGAATCCGCTTGACCAGTTCCTCGCGCATCACCCCGAATACTTCTTCGAGCGTTCGCCGGAGACGGCGCGGGTCAACCCAAACCATCTGCTGATTCTGCTCAATCATCTGCGCTGCGCCATGTTTGAATTGCCGTTTCAAAAAAACGAAGGCTTCGGCTCGTTATCATGGGAGTTGATCGAAGAGTATCTTCAATTCCTGACATCCAACAACGAGGCGCATTTCTCGAACGAAAAATATTTCTGGATGCAGGACGCCTACCCTGCCGCGAACATTTCCCTGCGTTCGGCTTCTCCGCAAGGCGTGGTGTTACACACGACCGCGGACGACGGACGTCCGACGATTGTGGGAACAGTGGACGGCGAATCCGCCAATTGGATGGTCCACCCCGGCGCAATCTACATGCACGAAGCCCGGCAATACCTTGTGCAGGAACTCGATCTCGAAAACCGTATCGCCCATCTTTTGCCTGTTGATTTGGATTACTACACCGAAGCGCAACAGCAGTCGGAGATACAGATCACAACTCCACAGGCTCAAGCCGCCGTCCCCGGCGGCGACAAAGGCTATGGTGAAATACAGGTCACGACTCAAGTCGTCGGCTTTCGCAAAATTCGCTGGTTTACGAATGAGAACTTGGGACAGGAGCCATTGGACTTGCCGCCATCTGAATTGCAGACAACCGGCTATTGGGTCGCGCTGTCAGAGTCCGCGTTGAAGACATTGCGCGATGCGGGCATGTGGACGAACGACCCCAACGACTATGGGCCGGACTGGCAAAAGACAAGACTCGCCGTCCGCAAACGGGATCAGTTTAAATGTCAGGTGTGCGGCGCGGCGGAATCAACCCGCGAACATGACGTGCATCACAAGATTCCGTTCAGGGCGTTTCTGAACCGGAGCGCAAAGTCTCGGAGCGTAACATCTTGGAGCGCAAAGTCTCCCGACTTTGCAGTGCAACATCGGGAGATGTTGCGCTCTGTGATCGAACAAGCCAACCGGCTCGACAACCTCATCACCCTTTGCCAAAGTTGCCACCGTAAAGCGGAGCAGAACGTCCGCATCCGCAGCGGGTTGAGCGGGCTGGGATTTGTCCTCGGCAACCTTGCGCCGTTGTTCCTGATGTGCGACGCGCGCGATCTTGGCGTTTATGCCGAGCCTGCCTGGTCTGCGGTCAATGGTCGGCCGTCTGTCGTCCTGTACGACCTCGTACCGGCGGGAATCGGTTTCAGCGAAAGATTGTTCGAGTTGCACGATGAATTGATCCGCCGGGCGCATGAATTGGTCAGTGACTGCGCCTGCGAAGACGGTTGCCCCTCCTGCGTGGGACCCGGCGGAGAGAACGGATACGGGGGAAAAGCGGAGACGCTGGCAATTTTGAATGAGCTATTGTAGGGGCGACCTGTCTGAATCCAATAATGCGCTTTGACGCGACGAAAGGGCCGTCCTGCCGGTAAAGGGCGGCCCTTTTCTTATGTAATGATGCGTTGAAAGGATGAGAGGGTTGTCCCTACTCTACGCTTAATGCCGCCTTTTCCAAAAATTCCGGTTCGTGCGCTTTCTTTTGAAACGCCCCCACGTCAATGCGGTAGAGCATGATGGCGGCGATGAAGAGCATGAGCGCTTCGATGCCGAAGACGACGAGATACCCGCTCAAAGAATTGCCCATGACCTGCGTGGCGAGGTCGGCGATCGCTCCGGCCATGAGCAGCCCGATCAGGCGCGAAAGCCCGTTTGAAAACCCCCAGGCGCCGATGTATAGCCCGACTTTCTCCGGCACGGTCAGGTCGAACATGAGCGAGAGGTTGGCGATGGTGGAAATGCCGGTTCCGAATCCGAGCAGGGTGATGCCGATGTAGAACGCGCCCGCGCTGGCGCTCAATCCGCTGGCGACGATGGCGACGAAGCCGAACAGGGCGCCGAGGTTGCCGATCTGCGCGACGTATTTCTTTTTCATGCGCCCGTCCAAAATTCCGGCGACGATGAAGGCGATCAGCGCGAACGTATTGGTGATCGAGATGATGCGCGAAGTCTGTTTGAGGGTCATGCCGAATGCCTGGGCGGCGAAGGGTTCGAGCAACACGTCCTGGCTGAGGATGGCGGCAAGAAGCAGGAACAGATAGACGAAGAAAATCTTCGCCACGCGGTTCTCGGTGATGGCGGCGGTCATCTGTTTGACGGAATAATTTTCGGAGCGCGGGGTTGGGGAGGAAAGGTTCGAGCGCGGCTCGAGTTTGAAGAGGCCGATCAGGCCCAACGTCAGGGCGGAGGCGGCGATGGCGAGGAATGCCCGCTGGAGGGCGATCAGGTCAAAGGCGGGGACCATCCTGCTCAGGCTGAGTCCCGTCGCGATCAACCCGGCGACCATGACGATGAACATGGCGGCGATGGTTTTTCCGCGCCCGTTTTCGCCGGAGAGTTCGGAGGCGAGCGAAAGATAACAGACGGCGGAGAGGTTGTAGCCCATGCCCCATATCCCAAAGGCGAGGATGCCCGCCGCGACGCCGAGCGTGAAGTTTTCGCTGATGAGGATGGCGACCTGCGGGGAAATGGCGACGCCGACGACGCACAGGATGAGACCGGCGAGGATGTACGGCGAGCGACGATAGCCAAGGATGGGATGGCGGTCGGAGAATGAGCCGATGACGACTTGCATCGGCGCGAGCAGGTAGGGAAAGATGGCCAGCGCTGTGAACAGCGTTTTGGAGACGCCGAGTTCAAAGATCATGACGCGGTTGAGCGCGCTGTTGATGGGCGCGAGGGTCATGGCGACGGCGGTGTGAATGAGGGCGAGTTGCAGGCGTTTGATGAGCATGGAAGGTTTTGGGGTTGAACGGTTGAGGATTACGGGATTGTAAATGCGGTTTATGAGGATTTGCGAAGAGTTGGGTAGTATAATTTCCCGAATAATATAGATATTTGTAATAAATTTTAGCAATTTCGGCAATGGAGTTTTCTTTTATGACCGTCAGTCCCGCCATGATGCGCTATGCCGCTGAGATTTACCGCCTGCAACAGGATCATGAGCAGGTGCCGCTTTCGCTTCTCAGTTCGGAGGTGGATGCGTCGGCGCAGGCGATCTCGACGATGGTCAAGCGGCTCAACCGGAACGGATACCTGATCCACGAACCATACCGGGGGGTGCGTCTGACGGCGGCGGGCGAGCGCATTGCCATGCCCGCGCTGCGGCGTCATCGCCTGACGGAGGTTTTTCTCGTGCGCGTGATGAAGTATGATTGGGCGACGGCGCACGACCTGGCGGATACTTTCGAGCGCGGCATCAACGACGAGATCGAAGCCCGCATGGACGAACTGGCGGGCTACCCGACGCGCTGTCCGCATGGGGAGCCGATTCCGTCCAAGGCGGGGGTCATGCCCGAGGTGCGGGACGAGGCGTTGACGAGCGTGCCATCCGGTTCGGATTGCGTCGTGAGCCGCGTCCGCACGCACGATCTGGACAAACTTCGCTACATCGCCGAGATCGGGCTGACGCCGGGGACGCCGTTTCATCTTTTGAGTTGCGCGCCGTTCAAGGGCCCGCTGCGGCTGGAGATGAAACCTCACGACCACATTGTCGGGTATGAGTTGTCGCAGTCTTTATGGGTGGAGGTGACAAAGCGCGGCGAGGGAAACAAACTGCCGCCGTTGAAAAAGTAAGTTTACAATGGCTGGGAGGATATATGGCAAAACGATTATTTGGCGGAATCGAAGGCGGCGGGACGAAGTTCATTTGCGCGGTCGGGGCGGACGCGCGTCATATTCTGGCGGAAACGCGCATTGAAACGACATCGCCCGCAGAGACGCTCCGGCGCGCGACGGCGTTTTTCAAAGAGCAGGAGGAACGCTTCGGCAAACTTTCCGCCATCGGCTTCGCCTGTTTTGGCCCGCTCGACCCGAACCCGGCTTCGTCAACCTATGGATATGTTTTGCCGACCCCCAAACCGGGCTGGTCGAACGTAAACGTGGTTGGGATGTTGCGCGAGTCGTTCGATGTTCCAATCGCCTTCGATACCGACGTCAACGGCGCGGCGCTGGGCGAACAGCGCTGGGGCGCGGCTCAAGGCTTGGACACATTCATTTATCTGACCATCGGCACGGGCGTGGGCGGAGGCGCGTTCGTCGAAGGCAGTCTCCTGCATGGCTTGCTCCACCCGGAGATGGGACATATCCCCCTGAAGCATGACATCCAAAAAGACCCGTTTGAAGGCGCGTGCCCGTTTCACGGCGATTGTTTTGAGGGGCTGGCTTCGGGCGTTGCGCTGGAAAAAAGATGGGGGCGTCGCGCGGAGACGCTCGAGGCGCGTCACCCCGCCTGGGAACTTGAGGCGGAATACATTGCGCAGGCGCTTGCCAGTTACGCGATGACTCTTTCGCCGCAACGCATCATCCTCGGCGGCGGGGTCGGTTCGCTGCCGCATCTGCTTCCGTTGATTCGACAAAAGACCCGCGAGCGGATCAACGGATACATCCAGTCGGCGCTTGTGACGGAAAGGATCGAATCCTATATCGTCCACCCTGGGCTGGGGAATCGCGCCGGAATGTTGGGAGCGATTGCGCTGGCGGAGGGGGCGGCGTAACTGGTCCCGCTCCGGATGTATATGCCGTCATTCGCAATTTTTTCCGCAACCATGCGTGGGCGCAAATCCACGATGCGGAAGGAGAAGGCGGCGCGGGATTTCCCTCGTAAACCGCCGCCGCCCACAGGGGGCTTCGCACAGGACGGCGGCTTGAGCGGAGGCGCTGACAACCTTTGCTTGCACACGGTGCGGAAAAGCGAATGTTGTAACGGGCGATGGGCTATTATAATCAGCGCCGATCGCCCATTTCTTTTTCGGAGCGCCTCCAATGTCCCTCGATCTTTCCGTCGTCCGTAGTCAGTTTCCCGGTCTCAATCGCCCTGATGTTTTTTTCGATAATCCTGGCGGAACCCAGATTGCAAAGCCATCCCTTGACCGAGTCGCTCGATACTTGATCGAAAGCAACGCCAATCACGCCGGCGCATTTGCGACAAGCATTGCATCCGACGCCGTCCTGGACGAAGCGCACCGCGCAATGGCGGATTTTTATAACGCGGCTTCTCCTGAAGAAATCGTCTTTGGCAACAATATGACGACGATTACCCTTCATATCAGCCGCTCCCTTTCGCGCGAGTGGAAGGAAAACGATGAGATCGTCGTGACACGTTTGGATCATGACGCTAACGCGACTCCCTGGGTACTGGCGGCGCAAGATCGCGGCGTAAAGGTGAATTGGGTGGATTTTGATGTGGAAGACGGAACTCTCAGCCTGGACGATTTGCAAAAAGCGCTCGAACGAAAACCTAAACTTTTGGCGGTTGGTTACGCTTCAAATTCGCTTGGCACGATTAATCCAGTCAAGAAGATCGTTGACATGGCTCATGCCGCCGGAACTTTGGTTTATATTGACGCAGTTCAATACGCTCCGCACGGCGCGATTGACGTTCAGAAACTGGACTGCGATTTCCTTGTTTCCTCCGCCTATAAATTTTTCGGAACTCATTCCGGAATTTTGTATGGAAAGCGCGACCTTTTGGAGAATCTATTCGCTTACAAAGTTCGCCCGGCAACCGATAAATTACCCGGAAAATTTGAGACCGGCACTCAGAACCATGAAGGAATTGCAGGCGTGCTGGGAGCAATCGAATATTTCGAGTGGGTGGGCAGGGAATTTGGCGGCGAATTCGCCGGCGGATTTGCAGGGGAGAATTATCAAGGCAGGCGGCTGGAACTTAAAAAAGCCATGACCGCCATCCATGCCTATGAATACGAGCTGTCACGCGGGTTGCTGTCCGCCCTTGAATCCATCCCCGGACTGCGGCTTTACGGTTTAACGGATGCGCGTCGTTTGGACGAGCGCGTCGCCACATTTTCGTTCCGGCTGAAAGACATTCATCCGCGTGTGGTGGCTGAAAAACTGGCGCGGGAGGGAATTTATGTGTGGGACGGACATTACTACGCCCTCAATGTGTCCGAGCGGCTGGGCGTGGAAGAGCATGGCGGAATGGTGCGGGTGGGCGCGGCGCATTACAACACCCTCGAGGAAGTCGCCAGGTTAAAGGACGCTTTGATCAAGATTGCAAACCAATAGAGAATGAAAGTCGTTCCCGAAAATTTAATACCTCGCCCCTTCAATATAATGCAGCTTCTCGGGGTGTTCGCGCACGATCACCGACATATTATCGTAGAAATCGTTCGCCGTGGAGTAATGCACCTTCGCCGCGCCGACTTCCACCTCGCGGATAACGCCCGCCGCCAGCAGATCATTCATGCCCGGCACGATATACGTTTTCACCGTCTGGTCTTTGCGCACAAACATCGAATACATTTTGACCTGCGGCTTGCGGTCATACCCGACATAAATCCCGGAAAACTCCTTCACGCGGCGGTAATTACAGCCGACGTTATATTCGATGTAATGATGCATCGAAAACGTGCTGTTGAAATCCAGCCCAATGCTCACGATCGTCCCGTTGATTTTATGGAACAGCGCAAACGCCGAGTTCGGACCGTAGGCTTCCACATCGTCCGCCTTTGCAAACTCCTCCGCGCGCGCGCCGAGGACGGCAAAACTGTAAATCGGATGCGGCGTGCGCAGGGCGTTCGGTCTCAGCCGCGCAATCTCCGTGATCGCGCCCATCTTCGACGGGGTTTCCTTCACGTCAAAATAATGCAGTTCCGTCCACGACTGAAAATTAAAATTCGGAAACATAATCGTGCCGTCCCTGCCCGCCAGTTCGACGAACGCGTCAATCACCGTATCCGCCCCGCCTTCCACGCCGCCCAGCGACTTATACGATGTATGCACAACGACCGTATCGCCGTTCTTGATTCCCGTTTTACCAAAACCTTCAATCAGTTGTTTTTTGTTTAACATTGACTGCTCCAAGCGACTGTCGCCATAAAGGCGGCTGTCGCTTATTTTATTTAACAAGACTTCGATAGACTTCCATCAACGCCGCGGCGTTCTTTTTCCAATCCGCCCGCTTCTCTGCCGCGCTCCGGCCTGCCCTGCCGACCCCGGGCAGTTTCCTGCGCTGATTCATCGCCGCCAGAATCTTCTCCGCAAGGTGGTCGGCATCCCCGTCGCGGAACAGCCAGCCGTTTTCATCCTCAACAATCCATTCCTTGTTGGCGGGAATATCCGAAACGAGACAGGGCAACCCGCACGCCAGCGCCTCCATCAACGACACGGACGACCCGTCCACATGCGAAGGCGAGATGTATAAATCGGCTTGATGATACCAGTAAGGCAAATCCGCCTGCGAGATCTGCCCGCCGAATGTGACATACTGCTCCACGCCGCCGCCCTGCAATATCTTGCGGATGTTCGCTCCCTGCGACCCGCCGCCCAACAAAATCAGCCGCATATCTTCGCGTTCCCGCGCCGCCTTCACGAACGCGCGCGCCAGCACATCCACGCCATAACGGGTTTCCCAGGAGCGGTTACAGAAAAGCACAAAACCTTCTTGAGCCATTCTGCCTTCTGCTTTCCGTCTTCCGCCTTCTGCCTTCTGCATTTTGAAATGCTCCAAATCCACGCCCCATGGAATGACGACGGTCTTGTCAGGGTTCATCCCATAAGCGACAGCCTTATCGCGTGTGATGTTTGCGTCGCTGGTAAAAAAGTCCGCGCGCCGCAGCGTGTAGCGCGTAACCCATTCCATCCATTTGCTTTTGTGAACGTCGTCCATCAAATCAAACCCCCAGGACATGGTAAGGAGCGGACTCGCGCCCGCGAGGACGGCGATCAAGGCGCAGGTTTGGATCGGCCCCGCATGGACAAGATCCGGCTTGAGGTCCCGAAGGAGGCGTTTGAAATCCAGGACAAGCGCGGGGAGTTTGCTCCAGCCAAAGGGTTCGCGTCCGCCCTTCCAGATGACTTGATTCACGCTCTCAGGCACGGGGCGGCTTTCGACCTGTCTCTGGTTTCCTTCGAGCTGAACGAAGTAAACTTCATGCCCACCGTCAGAAATTGCTTTGAGAAAACGATGGTCGTGGGTGGAATAGCCGAGAGAGAAGTAAAGAATTTTCATAAAAGGCCATGTCATTGCGAGGAGCGTTCTTGATCTTCGCGACGAAGCAATCTCCTTGTATTAGGGAGGTTGCTTCGGGCGGGAGAACGCCGCCCTCGCAACGACATTGAATTTATTACGCGCCCAACTCCACCCAGCGCAACTCTTTTCCAAGCGGCATATCAACCAAAGCCTTTGTTCCAATCACGTTCTCGATCTCGTGCGGTTTGATCGCCCCCGGCGTGGCGGGGCGCAGAACGTCAATCATCTCGCGCGTGAAGGTTTCGCCCGCCTTGATGTCGCGCGCGGCGCGCAGACAGCGCCTTTGCACAATTTTAGTTTGTTGTTCATTGTCCGCGATAAATTTATCCGAACTGCCGAGCGAACGTTCGAGCAGGCGCGTCTCTTCGACCATCTTCGCCCAGTTTTCGGGATTCATCGCAAACTTGTGGTCGGGCCCTTCGCGGTCGTTGCTGTCGGTGAAGTGACGCTCGATCACGCGCGCGCCGAGGGTGACCGCTCCCAAAACGGGGGCGACGGAATGGGTGTGGTCGGAGAGTCCCAAAATCACATCGGGGAACATGGCGGCGTAGGTTTTCAAAACGTTAATGTGCAGATGATCATAGTTATCCGGGCTGGCGGTGTAGTTGGTGTTGCACTGCATCAGAACCAGTTGTTTGTTGACCTTGAGAATGGCATGGACGGCGCGTTGCACGTCGCCGATATCCGCCGCGCCGGTGGCGACGAAGAACGGCTTGCCTTTGGACGCCATGCGTTCCAACGCTTCGATCCAGTCAATTTCGCCGGAACCGGCCTTGTACACTTCCACGTATTGGTCGAGGAAATCTATCGCTTCAAAATCGTAGGGCGAGGAGAAGTAGTCAATGCCGACTTCCTGACATTCCTTCACCAGCGTCATGGACCATTCAAACGGGATGGACGCGCCTTTGTAAACTTCAAAGACGGATTTTTTCCAACTTGCCTGATGCGAGACCTGCCCGCCGCTCATGGCTTTAAAGCCGTAATCCGAGACGATCTTGGGGGCGTCAAAATTTTGGAATTTGGCGGCATCCGCGCCCGCCGCCTTCGCCAGCCGGATCAGTTTCTTCGCCCGTTCCATGTCGCCGTCATGGTTCGCGGCGATGTCGGCGATGAAGTAAGTGGGATGGTTCAAGCCGATGGTGCGATTTCCAAATTTGATTTCCATGTGTTTTCTCCGGGGTAAGAATTTTCTCATTTTTTCAAATTTCGACAAAAATGCAATGGAAATTCGAAGGCTTAATTTATATAATGATTGTAAGGCGCCATCAAGTCCGAAAACCGTGATGATGTCACGGAAACCCAATCAGGGTAGCCCGCAAGGGCATAGGACTTGAGGCGTTTTTATTTTCGAGCGGGGTTGCGGAAGTGAAAATGCCAAATGGAGTGGGCGAACATCAGCAGTTCTTCGATGCGGGGGAGGGTTTTCATGTGGATAAGCGCCTTGAAGGCTGTGGATAACCCGCCAAAAATTGTGGATAAGTTCGGCTGAAAACGGGGATTCGCTGGAGCATCGCGGTATTTTTGTGGGTAAAAAGCGGCTTTCCTGTGGAAAAGCGACGGGGAGATGTGGATAACCTTGCGGTGGGCAAAACAATTTTTATTCTACGCCTGTTGATAACCCCGGATTTTCTGTGGATAACCCTGTTCGCGCTGTGCATAAAACTCGCCCAAACCTGTGGAAAAGTCGGGCAAATCCGCGCCCAAATCTGTGGATAGTTTGCGGGTGGACAGCCATAAATTGTTGGAACGTTTGGCGATCAACCCGGAGAAGTTGACGGATTTCGGCGTGATCTCGCTTTCGCTGAGTTTGAAGCGGCGGGCAATCTCCACGCCGAATTGGTACTTGCTCATAGCCTGGGGGCCGACAAGATGGTACAAGCCTTTCAGCCCGCGTTGAAGCATTTGGACGAGGATGCGCGCGGTGTCGTTGACGAGCATCGGGCAGAAGATGACATCGGTAAAGCCGCTCATGCTTTTGTTGTTGGTCAGGTTGTTGTAGAAGAACTCGGCGAGACTGCGCCTGCCGCCCAGACTCCAACCGTAGAAGTTGACCCGCGCCACGATGGCTTTTGGGTTTTCGGTGAGAACCGCCCATTCGCCGTCGAGTTTTGTTTTGGAGTACGCGCCGACCGGGTTGGGCGGGTCCTCCTCGCTGTAAAAGCCGTCCTTTTTCCCGTCGAAGACGGCGTCGGTGGAAATGTGCGCGAAGGCAATGCCGCGTTCCTTGCAGGCGCGGGCAAGGCGGCGCGGCAGGTCGGCGTTCAGTTGTTTGGCGAGGTCGGGATTTTCCTCGCACAGGTCAAGGTCGGCGAGCGCGGCGCAGTTGACCAGCCAATCGGGACGCGCCGCGTCGAGGACGGTTTCAACCGCGCCCGCGTCGAGCAGGTCGTGTTTCAAAACCTTGAACGGGGCGCTCTTGAGTTTGCCGCGATCCACGCCGATGATCTCGTGCTTGTCCATCATCTCCTGCGCGAAGTTGATGCCGAGCAGTCCGCTGACGCCGGTGAGTAGGAGTTTCATGGTTCAGGTTTCAGGTTCCAGGTTTCAGGTTTCAGGGATTAACCTGACACTTGATACCTGGCGCGTGACACTTTCCTCATCCTTCCAATTTCCCTTGCGCGAACAATTCCTCGAACGGGGCGATGTATTTCTTGATGCCTTCCACGTCGAGCCATTCGCTGTTGTTGTCGCTGGAGTATGAAAAACCTTCGCCGGGAATTGTACCCCTATCCTGCCAGGAGTAGCCGAACCAGGTCGCCTCGGCGGGCTGGACGACGAACATTTTCTCCAACTCAACCGTGTGCCGCGCCTCGTCTTCCGAGATCAGAACCTCGTGCAATTTTTCGCCGGGGCGAATGCCGATGATCTCCAGTTCCGCGTCCGGGGCGATGGCGCGCGCAAGGTCGGTCACTTTGGTGCTGGGAATCTTCGGGACGAAGACCTCGCCGCCCTCCATCTGCTCGATGCAATGGATGACGAATCTCACGCCCTGCTCCAGCGAAAGCCAGAAGCGCGTCATGCGTTCGTCGGTGACGGTGACTTTGCCGGTGGCGCGCCGTTTGAGGAATAACGGGACGACCGAGCCGCGCGAGCCGACGACGTTCCCGTATCGGACGCAGGAGAAGCGGGTTGCCGAACCCCCGGCATAGGCGTTACTCTGAATCGTTAACTTCTCCGCCGCGAGTTTGGTCGCGCCATATAAATTTGCCGGGCTGACAGCCTTATCCGTGCTGACGGTGAGGACTTTCTGCACGCCCGCATCCAGCGCCGCTTCGACCACATTCGCCGTGCCCATGATGTTGGTCTTGATCGCTTCCATCGGGTTATATTCGCAGGCGGGAACCTGCTTGAGCGCCGCCGCATGGACGACGATATCCACCCCATGCATGGCGCGGACGAGCCGCTCCCGGTCGCGCACGTCGCCGATGAAATAACGCAGGCGTTCGTCGTCGAACCCGCCGACCTGCATTTCGTGCTGTTTCAATTCGTCGCGGCTGAAGATGATGACCTTCTTCGGCTGTTTTTCCTCGAGCAAAATCCGGGTGAACTTCTTGCCGAAGGACCCCGTCCCGCCGGTGACGAGAACCGCTTGATTTTTCCAATCCATGAATACCTCTTTTTTAGTCGGGCGGGCTTGCCGCCCGCCATTGCCTATTTCTTCCAATCATGTCAGGCTGATTGTACTTTTCCAAATTAATCGAGCAATAAATCCGTCCGGGAAGAGCCAAAGCCTAACCCCGGAGACACTGAGCCACTGAGGAAACCCATTTAAAAAACTCCGTGCCTTCGTGTCTCAGTGGTTCAAAACAGGTTGGATGGATTGCCCGGTTTAATTGTAACTACTCAGGGGTTTGGCTTTCCGCTCGCTTCGGCGGACTTTCATGCACTGAGCAGGGGATTCATCCCCGCGAAACCACGGAGGCTGAGCAGTTACGTTTATTTGCAAAAAGCCTGACCTTCAATCTACTTGAATGCCTTGAACAATACGGCTGGTTTCCGAATAAAGAACTCGCCATTCTTACCCATTGCCTCCATAAGTTCGCGCTCGATGGCAAGAAATCCATCTTCCTGCAAATCCGCCGTGGATGCCATCGAGCGGATGTAAGCCATCATTGCAGGAACATCCGTCACGCGCAGACTATCCTGATAATGGAGCAATTCTACACGCGAAAAAAATTCCCGCAATTGTCCCTCCCCATTTTCGAGGTTGAAAGCCGGGGCGACCACATGCCGCTTGAGCCTGCCAACACGTTCGAGTAATTCCCACATTTCGCGCATATAGTTCTCTCCAAGCGTGGAGGCGAATAAAATACCCCCGGCTTTCAAAACGCGGCAAGTCTCCTTCAATGCCTGCTTTCGATCCGGCACATGATACAGCATGTGATTGGCAATGACCGCATCGAAACTTCCATCGGGGTAGGGCAGCAATTGAGCGTCGGCCTTCTCGAATTTGATTCCGCGCTTGATGACAATCAGATTCCGCCACGCCGCATCCAGCATCCCGTCGGAGAGGTCGGTCAGAGTCAACGCCCAACCGGCGGGGATTCGGCTTGCGCATTCCCGCCACAACTCGCCGGTACCACAGCCGAGTTCCAGGATGTTTGCATCGGCGGGCAGTGAAGAAAGTTGGTCGAATACCCAGTCAAACCAGACATGGGGATTCGTGCTGAAACGTTTATGGAGAGATATCCGCGCGTCGAGATTGCCTGAGTCTTTGTATTGCTCCTGCAAAAGATATTTCTGATCGGTGAATTTGGACATCACTCCGAACCTTTGCAATAATTTACTTCGACCGCATCGCGGACCTCGTCCGTCAGCGGCTGTTCGATATTTCGCAACGCTTCGCACGCCTGCAAGCGGATCGTCCTCTCGCCCACGATGCGCTTTGCCAACTGCTTCAACGACTCCGCGTCGCCGGTGACGGCGTACCCTTTGAGGAAGGGCAGCCATTCCACGCGGTCTTCGGGGGAAAAGCCCAAAGCGATGGCTTCGTCTCCGAGCGCGGCAACCCGCTCAAAGTCCAGAGTTTGAGCCGCCAGGTCTGCCTCCTGAAAATAATTGCACCAGCCGCGTTCGGGTTCGCGTCCAAAAATAAATTCCGGCGGAGAAACAGGTTCGGAATCGACGATCACATTTTCGATGTTGGAATGAGGCGCGGCGAGCGAAACATCAAGCGGGTCATATTCCGAGATCAACGGGTTCGCCGCGTTCATCACATGCACGCATGAAGTCAGCGCCGGTTGACTCATCACCAGAATATTTGTGTAATCAATCGTATAAGTATGACTGCGATAACCGGACTCGTTCACTTGCGAACCGTCCAAAATGCCGGGCAGGTTTTCGCCGTTCAACGTCAAGCCTGCGAGTGGGTAATGCACCGGAACTTGATTCGTCGGCGCGGGAAAATACATGACGTTCGCGGCTTCGATCAACGCCAGCCCGCCGTCGCCCATGCCGGGCAGGGGGTAATGAATCGCAAGCGTTGCGCCGGGGCGAAGCGCGGGGACGCGCCAACTGACCTGCCGCCAGAAATTCTGCAAAGCCTTGATCTCCGTCGCCGCGTTCGATGCAATCGAAAAATGCGAAAGCGCCGCAAAGCCGATGATGGCATACAGGATGATCGTCCGCGCGCGCGGCATGGAAATCAATTCGATCATCGCCGCCATGAAGACCGCCGCCGCCAGCGACGCGGGCAGGCCGTAATGCGAGAACCCCGCGATGTCCACATAACGATTCGCCATCACGACCGGGAGGATTCCGAATACCATCCCCAGCCCGCCGAGAGTCAACGCCTCTTTCGTGGTTTGAGTCTGGTCGCCATCTACGGCCTTTGATTCCGCTGAAAGTTTGATTCTCCTCTCCGCGTAAACGACGATGAGAATGACAAGCGCGGAAAGCAAAACGCCGAGCGCAACATCGCGCAATCTCATGGACTGAACAAAGGCGGGGAATTGGTTGATCCACGCCAGCACGCTGAGATTCAAAAGGCTTTTATAGGCTTGAAAGAACCAGTCCACGGAAACGGCGAGAGGGTTGGCGAAGAACACGCTCAATTGACCGCCGATGTCTGTGGCTTTGCGCTCGTTGGTGAAGAAGAAGATGCGCCAGACGACGATTCCGAGCGGGATGACCAGAGTCCACGCCCAGGCTTTGAGCGTTTTCCAAATTGCGTTTTGTTCGTTTTGTTTTACCAGCAAATAGACCGCCAGAAAACGGAACGCTTCCATGCCGATGGCGTAATCCACGAGGGCGATGTAACTCCAGCCGGTGAGAATCGCGCCAATGATGTAAGCGGCTTTCCTAATTTTGCTCCCGCCGCCGTCCCTTCGACTTTGCTCAGAACGAGCCCCGGCGCCGGGGACGCCGCCTTGAGCGGGCGAGATTGCTTTCAACGTAAATAAAATCGAAAAGACCTGAAACGCCAAACTTGCGATCATTGGTTGGTATTCGATGGCGCTGATCCACCAGAAGTAGCCGGGGTAGATGGCAAAGAGCAAAGCGGCGATGAAGTTGAATTTGCGGTTGTCTTTCCATAGCAGGCTGAAGATTTGAAACGCGCCCAGGGCGGCGAGTCCGCGCCAGAGGAAGGCGGCGAGATGCCAGGGCAGGGGATTCGGTCCGAAGAGCGTGTAAACCCACTCGAAGAAATATCCCCGCGCCGGGCGGTCAATGCGGAACATCTCGTGGAATATCTTCGCTCCCCCGACCATGCCGTCGTAGATGTAATACCAGTCATCCTTGTAATAGGTCAACGCGCCGATGTGGGGCAAAAACACAAGGGCGGCGATGAGCAGGAGGAGAGTTCCGGGGAGATGCTTTTTCAAGGACATTTATAGTGATCCCGTCATTGCGAGGGCGGCGCTCCTCCGCCCGAAGCAATCTAGAATTTGCTCATGAGATTGCTTCGTCGGGCTATCGCCCTCCTCGCAATGACGAATTACGTTTTACAAATTACGATGAGCGGATACTGCCCATTCTCCGCAAAGAACTTCGGGAAGATGTCTTCGAGCCGGAAGACGAATTTGAGAAATATCCGTCCGCCGAAGGGACGCACGAACCAGCGCATGATGCGCGTGCTGAGACTGCGCCAGGGTTTGATCTCAATCGTCATCTTCGAGCCGATCTCTTTTTTGAGCCATTCGGGCGTCATCTTTTCGACGAATGTCCCGGCGGGGTCTTCCTCGTTCAGCCATTCTTTCTTCTTCTTTTGGGAACGCCCGGAGAGTTTGCGCATCCCGCCGATGAGCGGCTCCGCCATGCGGATGAGCAGCGGATTATGCCAGCCGTTGACGATGGCGGCCGTCCGTCCGGGGGCGAGGACGCGGTGAATCTCCGCGTAGGCTTTGGGGTGTTCGGGCAGCGCCAGATGGTGGATCGCGTGCATGGATACCGCGCCGTCAAAGGAATCGTTTTTGAAGGGCAGGTTCGCCAGATCGCCGACGACGAACAGGCCGTGAGCGCCGATGCGAGTCCGCGCCTCGCGCAGGGCTTGAATCGAAATGTCGAGGCAGACGCGCTTTTGGTATCCCGCGGAATAGGTCTTGTATTCCTCATACTGGACGGGGCCCGACCCGGCGTCCAGCAGGAAGCGGCCGGTTGGGATGAGTCCATTCATCACGCGCAGGCGGGTCTTGTGGATGTATTCGCGCGAGACCGGGCGCAGGTCTTCGTAGCGGGCGTTCTGATAATGCCCGTCGTCCTCCTGCGTCCAGCCGATCTCGTCGTAGAACTCGCGGACTTTTTGTTTGGTGTCGTTGGTCATATGGTCGGATAGTCTCGTGGTCTTCTAGTCGTCCCATGTGAATGGTTCGCAAACCAGAAAGTCAAAGGTCTTTTTGAATCTTGCCATGCCTTCGTCGCTCAACACGCTTTCGAGCGGATGTTCGGCGAGGTCGTCCCAGAAATTCATCAGCCGCCAGGGGAAGGGGCGCGGATATTCAAAGAAGAAGCGGTAGGCGTAGTTCCAGGCGAATTCGATTTGCTTTTCATTCATTTGATGGGCGGGAATATCGCCCAGTACTTTTTCCAGCGTGGCGTAGTATTCGTCCCACGAGTTCGGGTCGAGCGTAATGCCGCGCCCGCGGTAGTGAGTCCGCCCGCAGGAGATGACCGGGCGTCCGTTCATGGCGGTCTCAAGCCCGACCGTTGTGGTGTATGCCAGTCCGACATCCGCAATCTCGATCAGGTCATAGGTGTTGATCGAATCCAGCGCGCCGATGACGTGAATATGATTCGGCAGTTCGGGCAGCGCCTCTTTCACCACCGTCGCCATGGACTTGGCTTGCGGCACAAGTTTCTCGCCCGGGTGAACGCGGATGACGAGTTGCACATCCGTCCGCTTCGCAAAATATTGAACGGTTTTGGTAATCCACTCGGTCATGGAGGCGGCGAAGATGTCGCGCCCAAGCGTGAGACTGTCTCCCAAAACATTCGCGGCAAGCATCACGACGGGGCGCGAGTCCAACCCCAGCGCGTTGCGGGTCGTTTCCGCGCCCTGCGAGGAGACATACTGCCAGAGCCGTTTCGATTTTCCCCACACCCTCGCGCCGCGACGGGCGTTTTCCAGGTCGGCGACCTTCTCGAACATCGCTTCGGTGACAGGCAAATGGCAACGCGCCTCAACGAGATAATCCGTCTCCTGTTGCATGATGGACGAATTTTGCGCCAGCCAGATCTGTTCGCGCTGGTCGTTGAATTCGTAAGTCACGGCGTCCATGCCGAGATAACGCGCCACGCGGAAGAGGATTCCCATTTCGAGGATCAAGCCGTTCGGGATCAAAACCACGTCGGGCTTGTTCATTTGCAAATATTGCAGAGCGGCTTTGGCGGCAAAAGTATTGCGCTCGATCCGCAAGTCATACAATACGCGGTCGGACGGGTCGTTCATGTCCACTTCTTCGCGCATCAGCGTATATTGCGCGTCCCACAGCGAGACTTCCCTGATGTCCGCCAGAATCTTTTCCGGCAACCCGTCGCGGCGGACGGCTTTCAGCGTCCCGTGCGCGGCGCGGGCGAAGGGCTGCATGTCCAACAGCGAAACGTGTTTCACCAGCGGGGATAATGCCTTCAACGCGTCATGCGTATGAAGAACGCGCTGGCGCTGGGTGAATTTATCTTTTTCCTTATGCCATTCCGAATAAGGCAACGTCAGCAATGTGACATCATGCCCCATGCCCGCCAGAACCAACCCCAGATACGCCGATTGTTCGATCCAATAGTGAAGCGTGGCGAAGAGCAAAACTTTCTTGCCCGCGCTTCGACCTTGCCCGCCATGAAGTTTCGCCTTATCTGCAAACGGTTTCACAATCTTTACCGCATCCGGCAAAGATTTCAACAAGCGCGTCAGGTTGTAATGATCCTTGCGCGGACGATTCTTGGAGCGAAGCATCCAGTCAATTTCGGCGGTGAAGGGCAGGTCGCCTAAAAATTCTTTGAGGGGGGTTGTGTTTGCCATGTTGGTAACTTGGTAATTGGTAATTGGAGATTGGTAATTACCACTTACCAATTACTAATCTCCAATCTCTACTCTCTACTCTCTACTCTCTAATCTCTAATCTTCTCAATCTTCCACGCAAGTCTCGGCCGCACCGGTCCCACGCGCGGCTCGCCCCATTGCGTGCCGGGCGCGCCGGAAATATCCACGTTGAACGCCAGCGCGTTTTCGTCCATGAAATAACGGCGCACGCCGAACGAACTCGCGTTCACGCCCACCGTGTAACGTCCCTCGTTGAAAATATCGGCGGGGATTTCGGCGCGGCTGACGTAACGACCGGCGTCGCGCGTGTCGAACTTTTCGTACAACTCCGGCGTGTCGGTGTCGAACGACGCAAAGACATACTCGCCGCGCATTGTGCCGACGTACAAGCCGACGCGCAACCCCGTCACAGGCGCGGATAATTGATATTCAAACTCGACGACGGCCGATTCTGTGGAGCGGATCGTATCCACGACCTTCCCGCCTCTTTCCTTGACCTTGAGACTGATCGGCCTAAAAGGCTGACTCGCCGCTGGAATTTCATCCGCCTCCCAAACCCGCTCCCCGGCTTGCGACTGCCCCGAAGAGAGGTAGTAATCCACCGCCTCCTGAGTCGGGCCGCGCATGATCATCCGCCCTTTGTTCAGGACAATCGCCTCCTGAGTCAAACGCAAAATTGCCGACATGTTATGACTGACGAATAAAACCGTGCGTCCCTGCTGGGCAACGTCGCCCATTTTGCCCAGACATTTTTTCTGAAATTCAGCGTCGCCGACAGCCAGCACTTCGTCCACGACGAGAATCTCCGGTTCGAGATGAGCCGCCACCGCAAACGCCAGCCGCAGGTACATGCCCGACGAATAACGTTTGACCGGCGTGTCAATAAACTGGTTGACTTCGGAGAAATCCACGATCTCGTCAAACTTGGAATCGATCTCAGAGCGCTTCATTCCCAAAATCGCGCCGTTCATGTAGATGTTTTCGCGCCCGGTCAGTTCGGGGTGGAAGCCGGTTCCCACTTCCAGCAGGGAGCCGACACGCCCGCGCACGGTGACGGTCCCGGTCGTCGGTTCGGTGACGCGCGAGAGAATCTTCAACAACGTGGACTTCCCCGCCCCATTCCGCCCGACGACGCCGAGGACTTTGCCTTCCTCCAAATCGAAGGAGACATCCTGCAACGCCCAGACGTAATTCTGATTCATGCGCCGGTCGGATTTGCCGATCATGGCTTTTGCGAGTCGAATCGGCGCCGAGACCGTATCCACGATCACGTCGCGCAGCATGTTATAGCGGAATTTCGTCTCCGCCGCGCCGATCTTATATTGCTTGCCGAGGTTGTGTACGCTGATGGCTGTGGTCATAAACTCTCATTCCGTCATTGCGAGGAGGGCGCTCTTTGCCCGACGAAGCAATCTCACATCGTTGTTATGAGATTGCTTCGGGCGGAAGAACACCGCCCTCGCAATGACGAGATTAGATCGTATCCGCAAAGGTCTTTTCCATGCTCTTAAAATAGAAGAGACCCGAAACGAAGATCAGGATCGAGATGCCGGTCGAGACCCAGAGCGCGGCATCCGGTCCGTCGCCGACGCCGAGCAGCGCCCAGCGGAATCCGTTGACTACGCCAGCCATCGGATTCAGCGAATAGACCAGTTGCCAGCGTTCCGAGATTACAGAGGCGGAATAGGCGACAGGTGTGGCAAACAGCCAAAACTGAGTCAGAAACGGGAGGGCTTGGTTCACATCCCGGTACTGGACGTTGATCGCCGAAAGCCAGAGGGCGACTCCCAGCGCGGTGACGATCGCAAGTAAAAGAAAGAGCGGCAGGGTCCAGATCAGATGCCAGGCGGGGGTGACTTGATAATAGAACATCAGAATCACGAGGATGACGAAGGCGATGGCGAAATCCACCATGCCCGCGAAGACCGATGCGATGGGGAGGATGAGGCGCGGGAAATAAATCTTCGTCACCATGTTTTGATGCGCCACAAGCGAGCGGCTGCCTTGATTGAGCGCGGTGACGAACAAGCCCCACGGCAGAAGCGCGGTGAACGAAAAGACGGGGTAAGGCACGCCTTCGGTGGGAAGTTTGGCGACTTTATCGAAGAGAAAGGTGAAGACGAGCATGGTCATAACCGGCTGGACGACCGCCCATGCCATGCCGAGCAATGTCTGTTTGTATTTCACCTTCACGTCGCGCCAGACCATGAAGAAGATCAACTCGCGGTAGCGCATCAGGTCGCCGAGGTTGAGCGCGGCCAGCCCTTTGGAAGGCTTGATGTAAACGGTGTGGGGTTGGTGGGTCATGGGGTGTTGGTAATTGGAGGTTGGTAACTGGAGATTAGAGATTGGTAACTGGAGATTAGAGATTGGTAATTGGTAATTGGTAATTGAATCTCCATTCACTATTCACTATTCACTATTCTCTATTCTCTACTCTCTATTCTCTCTTTGTTTTCTCTAAACCACTCAATCGTCCGCTTCATGCCTTCTTCAAACGGGACCTGGGCGCTCCAGCCGAAGAGTTCTTTGGCGCGGCTCACATCCAGCCCACGACGGGGTTGGCCGTTGGGCTTGTCCGTCTGCCAGACGATTTTGCCCTTGAATCCGGTGAGTTTGGCGACCATCTCCGTCAGGTCTTTGATGGAGATTTCATAGCCGGAGCCGAGGTTGACGGGCAGGTCGCCGTTGTATTTTTCGGCGGCGGTGAGGATGCCGTCTGCCGCGTCTTCCACATACAAGAATTCGCGGGTGGGAGAGCCGTCGCCCCAGGCGGGCAGTTCCCTGTCGCCGCGCTCGCCCGCTTCGATCGCCTTGCGGATGAGGGCGGGGATGACGTGCGAGGTCTGCAAATTGAAGTTGTCGCGCGGGCCGTATAAATTAACCGGCAATAAATAAATCGCGTTGAAACCGTATTGCTGGCGGTAGGTCTGCGCCTGCACGAGCATCATTTTCTTTGCAAGTCCATAAGGAGCGTTGGTCTCCTCAGGATAGCCATCCCAGATGGCGTCTTCCTTGAATGGCACGGGCGTGAACTTGGGGTAGGCGCACACGGTTCCGGTGGCGACGAATTTTCCGACGCCGCGTTTGTAGGCGTGGTGCATGAGCTCGACGCCCATGATCATATTGTCGTAGAAAAATTCAGCGGGATGTTCGCGGTTGGCGCCGATTCCGCCGACATTGGCGGCCAGGTGAATGACGACGATGTTTTTCGGGTCAATATTTTTCAACACGTCGTCGTATAAACGTTCGACCGCTTCGCGTTGAGTCAGGTCGTAATCCTTTTTACGCGGGATGAAAATATCCGCCGCGCCGCGTTCTTTCAGTTTTTCCACCACGAACGAGCCGAGGAATCCGCCGCCGCCGGTGACGACCACGCGTTTGTTTTTCCAGAAATTTTCTGCCATGTTTGCTCCTTGAAGTATGTCGTTGCGAGGAGCGGAGCGACGAAGCAACCTTTTGTTAGCGGGAGATTGCTTCGTCGCAAAGAGCAAGAGCGCTCCTCGCGACGACATGGTTTACTGCACAATAAACTGCGCGTTCCGATACCGGTCGTCCGTCGGGTCTTTGATGAGGCCGGATTTCAGCGCAAACAACACTTCGCGCACGCCGTCGTCAACCGTCAGGGTCGTTTCAAAGCCGAGGACGCGGCGAATTTTTTCAAAAGATACGGTGATGTCGCGCATGTCGCCGCCGAAGGTCAAATCCTTGTATTCGACAACGGTTTCGGGCATGCGCTTCAACACAAAACCGACGATGTCGTTCTTGGAATAGTTGCCGTTCTCCGTGCCGAGGTTGAAGACCTGTCCGCGGATTTTATCCTGCCCCGCCTCCAGTCCCATGATGACGCCGCGCGCCACATCGCGGATGTGGACGAAGGAACGCGAGTATCCGCGCTGGTAGATGACAAGCTGACGTTTAATGAAGGCTTCGAGCACGAATTGATTGACGATCAAATCGAAGCGCGTGCGCGGAGAGATGCCGTAAAGGGTCGCAAAGCGGAAAAGCAAAGGCGCGCAGGGCGAATCTTTTTGCGCGAGCAGATACTCCTCCGCGGCGATCTTGGTCTCGGCGTATAAAGACTGCGGATTGAGCGGAGTCTCCTCGGTGACGGGTTTGCCGTCTTCGGAAAGTCCGTAGTTGCTGTAGGTGGATGCGAACACGAATCGTTCCGCGCCCAGGTCTGCGGCTTGACCATAAACAGTTTTCGTCGCCTCGACGTTGTACCTCCACGCCACCTGTTTGCCGACCGCCTGACAGGCCGGGAAGCCGACGATGCCCGCCAGGTGAATCACGGCGTCTGGAATCTGCCAGTCTTTTTTGACCGCGTCGCGGACGGCGCGCGGTTCGGTCACGTCGCTTTTAATAAAGTGAAAATTGGGATGACTTAAGAACGGCAGGATGCTTTCGCCGCCGAAGAGCAAAGAGTCCAGGAGTGTGACCCGGTAATTTTGCCGCAACAGTTCCGAGGTCAGGAGAGAGCCGATGTAACCCGCGCCCCCGGTGATGAGGATGTGTTTATCCGTCATTCCAAGCCCTCCAGTTTGATCCTGTATCCATCCACCACCAGCGCGGGGGCGGATTTGTCGTTCACAATCGCAACGCCCTGCTCGATGCAGGTCAGTTTGCAAATATCCGCCACATCGCCCGAGCCGGTGATGCGCACGCGATCGAAGCCGGACTTGCGGACTTTGGCAAGGTGATCTTTGACGCGCTGACGGGTGCGACGATAAACGGAAAAAGAATTCTCGACGTAATTGACCGCCAGCCGCGCGCGCAGGGCGAGACCTTCAGGCGTGATGATGTAACGCAGTTTCTTGCGTTCGGCGCGCGAGACCTTGACCGCGCCTTTTGCGATCAGACGTTTGATGTGCCAGTTGACCGTGCCGACCGCCACGCCCAGTTGAGTCGCCAGCGTGGACTGGTTGACGTCCGGGTCGCTTTCGATCTGCTCGAGCAGGGTCAGTTCGCGGATTTCTTCGTTGGTGGATTCGACAGCCATGTTTCGTTCCAAAATTCAGTCACTGAATTATAACCCTCTTCTAAAGAAGGTCAAGCGGGAGTATAATAAAAGTGTAGCGCGTATCTTCTCGAACGCGACTGCGAAAATCTTATCCACCGAATGTGTGCATATTCAGGGAGTCAGCACACCCGGACTCTACCTTTGCCATAGGCACGGAGGGTACCATGTCAACCACGACAATTTCTGCAACCACGTCACAACACTCTACGAGTACTTCGCGCAAGAAGGTGACGACTCTCGCGTTCCGCCAGAAGAAGGAACGCGGCGAGCCGATCACGATGTTAACCGCCTACGACTATCCCACCGCCGCGGCGATAGACAAGGCGGGTATTGACTCCATCCTCGTCGGCGATTCGCTGGCGATGGTGGTGCTGGGATATGAAAACACGCTGCCCGTCACGATGGAAGAAATGCTTCACCATGCGCGGGCGGTGGCGCGCGGGGCGAAGAGCGCCCTGCTCGTCGGCGATATGCCGTTCATGTCCTACCAGGTCAATGCGGAGGAGGCGCTGCGCAACGCCGGGCGCTTCCTGCAACAGGGCGGCATGGACGCGGTCAAACTTGAGGGCGGGCGCGAACGGGCGGACGCGGTTCGCGCCATCGTCGGCGCGGGCATTCCCGTGATGGGGCATCTCGGGCTGACGCCGCAATCCATCCATCAACTGGGCGGTTTCCGCGCGCAGGGCAAAACCGCATCGGCGGCCAAACGACTCTTTGAAGACGCGCAAATCCTCGAAGAAGCGGGCGCCTTCAGCCTCGTGCTGGAGTCGGTCCCGGCGCGGCTGGCGGAATATATCTCCAGACATATTTCCATTCCCACCATCGGCATCGGCGCGGGCGCGGGCTGCGACGGGCAGGTGCTCGTCACGCACGACCTGCTCGGTCTCTTCGACCGCTTCACGCCGAAGTTCGTCAAAAAGTACGCGACTCTTTATGAAGTCATGAACAAGGCTTTTGCAGATTACATTGACGAAGTGGAGACGAAACGCTTTCCCGCGCCGGAGCATACGGTCGAGATGAACGATGAGGAGTGGGATGCGTTTGTGAAAGAAATAAAATAGTTTCCCGTCATTGCGAGGAGCGAAGCGACGAAGCAATCTGCTGGTTGATAAGGAGATTGCTCGCCGCACTGCGTCCGCAGCGCGGCGCATGTGTCGGGCGAAAGAGCATCGCCCTCGCAACGACATACGAGGTAATGAAATGAGCGAAGATATCTTGTTGGTCGGCACGGGCGCGCTAGCCACATTGTTTGCGGCGCGGTTGGGCGAAGCGGGTCATCGCGTTTCGATGCTTGGCACGTGGAAGGACGGTTTGCAAGCCCTGAGCGAAAACGGCGCGCGCATCACAGAGGCGGACGGAATCGAACGCGCGTTTCAAGTTCGCGCCACAAACGACCCGGATGAAGTCAAGGGGGTAAAACGCGCCATTGTGCTGGTCAAGGCGTGGCAGACGGAACGCGCGGCGAATCAACTCAAGGGGATTCTCGCGCCGGATGGAATCGCTCTCACGCTTCAAAATGGACTCGGCAACCGCGAGCGGCTCTCACGCGACCTCGGGGCGGGGCGCGTGGCCCTCGGCATTACCACCACTGGAGCCACTTTGCTTGGACCGGGACACGTCAAAACCGGCGGCGAAGGCATCATCTCATTGGAACAGAATCCGGCTCTCGCCCCGCTCGAAGCGGCTCTGCGTTCCTCGAACTTTAACCTGCAAGTTGTGGCGGACGCGCGTTCGTTGATGTGGGGCAAGCTGGTCGTCAATGCCGCGATCAACCCGCTGACGGCTTTACTGCGCGTGCCGAACGGCGAGTTGTTGAATCATCCCTGGGCGCGCAAGGCGATGTCGGCGCTGGCGCGCGAGACGGCGCAGGTGGCTGTGGCCGAAAAAATCCGCCTGCCGTTTGAAGACCCGGCCCGGGCGGCGGAGGAGGTGGCGCGCAAGACGGCGAAAAATCTTTCGTCCATGTTGCAGGATGTTCAGCGCGGGTCCCGGACGGAGATAGACGCCATCTGCGGCGCGGTGACGAAGCGCGGCGAACAACGCGGCGTCGAGACGCCCTACAACCGCTCATGCTGGCAGTTGGTGAAGGCGATGTGAAGAACGCATAAAATCTTCGGTTTGGCAGTTCGTCGAATCTCGCATCCCGCAATCCGTAACCCGCGCCTCAATCTCGCGACTCATTCCCCTGTTCCGTGTAAACGATATACGGGCTTTTCTTTTATTACCGCTTCGAGATAGTAGTTATCTTCGATGAATTTCAACACCTCGTCCAAGTTGCGCGGCGGATTCTTCGGATAGACGCCCATGGCTTTTTGTTCTTTGCGTTTTGCCGGGTCGAGCGAGGGGATGGTGAGTCGTCCCATGTCCACGACGAGGACGGGGCGGTTGCGGATGATGTCTTCGAGAAAATCGTCGTTGAGGCGGTCGGTGATGTAGGTGTCTACAAGGTTGGGGTAGAACAGGTTCGAGTAGGGCGCATCACGATGAGACATGAAGTTCTCGCCCGGGTGTGTCGCCCAGAATAAGACCGTCTCGCCGGGGTTCGTATGATTCTCGACGTAGATGGAGATGGGCGAGCGAAGTTCCCGTTCGGGTGATGTGAAAAAGCGGTCGAAGCCTTTGATGTTGGAGGAAGCGCGGCCGGAGATGATAAAGAAGGCGAGCGCAACGACTAACGAGAATGGAGCGACGAGGTATGAGTAACGAGTAACAAGCGACGAGTAACGGGCAGCCTGTAACCCTGAATGAAGCGCATAAGCCGAAAGCAACCCAACGAAGGGCAGCCAGTTCATGAAGTAATGACCGTAGTTGCGTCGGGCGGGGTCGCTGAAAAGCACGGCGGCGGGCGTCCCAAGTAAAAGGACAATGTATAAAAGAAGGCGCGGGCTTTTGAGCGCCTCTTTGATTCTGGCAAAGATAAGCAGGTAGCCGATGAGACCCATCCATGCGGCGAGGTTGAGGAATTCAAAACCGACTGCGAGCGGCGATGTTGTGGACAATTCCGTTTCGCTGTAGGTCAGGCTGTAGAGCAGGGACGCTTCGAGCATGGCTTGAAAGAGCCCGTGATATGCGAAGTATGCCGAGGTGACTGCGAGCGGCAGGACGATGCCCAGCGTTACCCAGGCGGCGGCGGTGAAGAAGGCTTTGAAGTCGCGCTTCCATAACAGGGAAACGCCGAAGACGAGGATGGTCGCGGCTTCGACGAGGGCGTTGTTCGGGCGGAATAAAAGGCTGATGGAGAAGGTCAAGCCCAGGGCGAAGTTAAAGAGGCGGCGATTGGGTGTCTGAATCAGCCTGAGGAGGAGAATCCATGCGAGGAAGTGGAAGACGAGGGGATATTCCTCCGTGAAGTTGCCGCCCTGCAGGGTGAAATCCATGCCCCACAGCCAGACGAAGACGCCGAAGAGGGCGGGGGCATTTTCCCATAGTTTTTTCATCAGATGATAGGAAGCGGCGATGGCGGAAAAAAGAAAGGCGAACTCGACCAGCCAGATGCCCCAGCGCAAGCCGCGCCCGAGTCGCAGGGCGAAGGCGTTGAGGTAGAAGATGCCCGGGGGTTTGCTCTCCCACACGTCGCGATAGGGCAGGTAGCCTTTTGCGATCTGTTTGCCGATGTAGGCGTACGCGCCGTAGTCGCGGGTGGGAACTTCGGCGCCGGGGTTGGCTTGCGTCAAGACGATCAGCGTCAGAATCGCGAAGAGCGCGGCAAGCAGGATCGCGTTCCAGGGATTTTCGATTTTTATTTTGATTTTGCCCATGGATGACGGGATTATATCATCCGGGTTTAAGGCGGGAGCGTAGCGCAAAGGGAGGGGCGTGTGTTTTTATCTCGCCGTCACGTTTGCGGCGGTAAAACTGCAAGCCTGCCCGCGGCAGACGTAAACGACCACGATAAATTCACCCCGCTTCGTGAAGTTGTATGCGAACTCCTTGCCGCCGGCTTCGGGTCCGTATATGGTTGACCCGTTCTTCTCGCGCACGTCCCATGTGTAGGAACAGACGTGCGCAAACTCGCAGGTTTCGACCCTGCCGTCCGGGTAGATGACGAAGGATGTCCCCGCCCGGAAGGTGGCTGTAAAAGGCGCGCGCCCGTCGTAATAATTGGAGGCTATTTGCGCGGTCATTACGCCAATATCAGGAACATCTGTGAATGTTGAAATAATGGCGGGCGATGGGGCAATCGTTTCGGTAATTCCAGGGGTGGGAGTGAAATTCGATTCCCTGGCGGGCGTTTCAGATGGAACTACGAGCGAGGCGTCTGTGGCAGAAACAGTGGGGATAAGAGTTGGAGTTGAGTTCAACCTGGTATTCCACCAATTTTTAATCGGCTCATATGTAACAAGAAGCGTAACCAGTGTGCCAATTAGTGTAATGATCGCCGCCATTACCGCCGGATCAACCTTCTGCCCCTTCTTTTTATTTTTATTCGACACGACTTCCTCCTGTATGTTCTATCTTGTGAAATCATTGTATAAATTCAGGAGGCTAAAGTCAAGCGGGGCGGTCATGGTTCGCGCGGCGGCGCGACTCGGGGCGTCTGCTTATCCAAAAACAACAGGACGTTAACGGAATTCTTGCAGACTTCGTTTAATATGACCCCATTGAAAACGAACAAGCAAGGAGAATTCACATGGGCAAAATCATAGGCATTGACCTCGGCACGACCAACAGCGTCGTCTCCGTCATGGAAGGCGGTTCCCCCACCGTCATCACCACCGCGGAGGGCGGGCGTTTATGTCCGTCGGTTGTGGCGTTCAACAAGAACGGCGAGCGCATGGTCGGGCAGACCGCCAAGCGGCAAGCCGTAGTGAACCCCGACAACACCATTTATTCCATCAAACGCTTCATCGGGCGGCACTATGAAGAAACCGCGGCCGAACGCGGCATGGTTCCCTTTCAGGTCGTCAAGGGGTCCAGCGACGATGTGCGCGTTAAAGTCCCCGTCAATGGCAGGGAATACTCGCCGCAAGAGATCAGCGCGATGGTGCTGGGCAAGCTAAAGGCGGACGCCGAAGCGTATTTGGGCGAAGCCGTCACCCAGGCTGTCATCACCGTCCCGGCGTATTTCAACGACAGTCAGCGCCAGGCGACCAAAGACGCGGGCAAGATCGCGGGCTTGGAAGTTCTGCGCATCATCAACGAGCCGACGGCTTCGGCTTTGGCGTACGGCCTCGATAAAAAGAAGAATGAAACCATCCTGGTCTTCGACCTCGGCGGTGGGACGTTCGACGTCTCGATCCTTGAAGTGGGCGAAGGCGTGATCGAGGTCAAGTCCACGAACGGCGACACGCATCTCGGCGGCGACGACTGGGACCAGCGCATTGTCAACTGGGCGGCGGATGAATTCAAGAAAGATCAAGGCATTGATTTGCGCAACGATCGCCAGGCATTGCAACGCCTGCGCGAAGCGGCTGAGAAGGCGAAGGTTGAACTCTCGACCGTGATGGAAACGGAGATCAATCTGCCTTACATCACCGCCGATGCGTCGGGACCCAAACACTTGCAGTTGAAACTCAGCCGCGCAAAATTCGAGCAGATGACCGAAGACCTGCTTCAGCGTTGCCGCACGCCTTTTGAGTCCGCGTTGAAGGATGCGGGCTTATCCTCTGACAAACTGGATGAAGTGGTTCTGGTCGGCGGTTCCACCCGTATGCCGATGGTTTCGGACCTGGTGCGCAAGTTGACCCAGAAGGAACCGAACAAAGGCGTGAACCCCGACGAAGTCGTGGCGATCGGCGCGGCGATCCAGGGCGGCGTCTTGGGAGGCGATGTCAAGGACATTCTGCTTCTCGACGTGACCCCGCTCTCGCTCGGCGTCGAAACGATGGGAAGCGTAATGACTGTGATGATCGAACGCAACACCACCATTCCCGTCCGCAAAACGGAGACGTACTCCACTGCGGCCGATAGCCAGACTGCCGTGGATATTCACGTCTTGCAGGGCGAGCGCCCGATGGCTGGCGATAATATGTCGCTTGGGCGCTTCCGTCTCGACGGCATCCCGCCTGCGCCGCGCGGCGTGCCGCAGATCGAAGTGACCTTTGATATTGACGCGAACGGCATCCTGCATGTGACCGCGAAGGATAAGGCGACCGGCAAGGAGCAGAAGGTGACCATCACCGCCTCGACCAACCTGAGCAAGAGCGACATCGAGCGCATGGTGCAGGAATCAAAACAAAACGAAGCCGCAGACAAGAAACGCCGCGAAGCGATCCAGGTCAAGAATGATGCGGACAACCTCGCGTATCAGATCGAGAAGGCGTTGCGCGAACTCGGCGACAAAGTCCCGGCGGCTGAGAAGGCTTCCATCGAAAGCAAGGTCAACGAGTTGAAACAAGCCGCGCAGGGCGAGGATGTGGACCGAATCAAGAAACTGACCGAGGAATTGCAGAACACCTTCCACGCGCTCAGCCAGCAGTTGTACGCGCAGGGTCAGGGCGGACAAGCCCAGCCCGAGGGCGGACCGTCTTCGCCGCACGACGACAATGTGGTGGATGGCGAAGTGAAAGAGTAGGCAACCATCAAACCTCCGAAGTCTCAAAAACTTCGGAGGTTTATTATTCGGTCAATCGTTGGCAGTCAAAGCCTATTCTTTTGGAAGATATACCTGAAACCTGTCGAATTTTTTTATCCGGTAGTCCAGGTCTGTGGGGGGAGTTTCGCCCAACAACAGGATGTACATTGCATTCGGGTCCGTTTTGCAATCTTCGGTCTTGAAATGGAACTGCCCCAATTGGCGCGGATACCTGGCGGGGTTTTGCGGGTAATCGAATGGATACAGCCATTCAGCGGATCGCATCTCTTGCGCCAGGGCGGACGGCCCAGGCTTTTGGCTGAACAATACATACACATAAGATGAAGGCACAGTTTCTGTAAAGCAGACCGCCGCGTCTTCGCTTTTTTCCACGGCAAACTCGATTGCGGGAATGATTCCCGAGTTGAAAGCCACGCGCAGTTTTCTTTGGTGTTCCGTTCCGTAATAGGCTCGCTGAAACAGAAAAAAAGCGAGGAGAAGGACGGCGCCCCCGACCGGCAGGGCGGGCGGGATGCGCTCCTTCAATTCAAAAAGAAACAATCCGATGTAAAGTATGAGCGGGGTAAAGATCAGGTTGACGCGCGTCAGGTTGACCGGGTTAATCAGCCCAATGCAGACTGAAGCCAGCAGCCAGGCAAGAAGGAGTAGATGATACTCGGCGCGCTGTGTTTTTCGATAAATTCGCGCAAGCGAGAATGAAAGCCCCAGCAACGCAAGCGGGAATGTAACGGTATAAAAATACCCGAACGGCTTGACGCGATTCCAGGCGAAATCGTCCGTTTGCGTCCACAGCAGCCGCCACAGGGTTTGGGCGTTCTCGCCCATTTTTTGCAGGGGGGTTTGGTCGAACATCGAACCGAGGGATATATACCTCGCTTCGACTGGCAGGCGCGGAATCGTGAGCGATCCCAGACGCGCGCCTGGAAGCGATAACACGTTGACCGCAATAAAAACGAGAATGGGCAGGGAAACGAGCAGAAAGACGCCCAACCCTAGAATCGCCTGTGCGAAACGCATCCTTTTCGTATAAATCCAAAGCGGAACGCTTATCGAAAGGAAGATCGGAACCGCCGCATAAGAAGTCCCGTAGGCGTACATGCTCAAGCCGAAGGACGCGCAAGCCGCGACGAAAAAACGATTCGCATTGTCGGAATACAAAAATAACGTAAAGCCGGCAAGAAACACAAATGGGAAAATGTTCGATTCAACCGCCCAACGCGAAGCGATGACGTGCCAGGGGGAGATTGCCAGCAGGAACATGGCGATCAACCCAAACTGTTCGTTGACGATTTTCCTCCCCACAAGATAGATCAGCGGCAGTGAGAGGATTCCTGCGACAAGCATGGGCAGCCGGATGCTGTCAATGTTCAATTCATTGAGCGCGATGACCGGCATGATGAGATAGGCGTACAACGCGTTTTGCCCGCTGCCCCAGGAGATCAAGTGAACCGGGTAGGACATTCCGTAGCGGTCCACGCCGTATGTCAAAAGGTAGTAGGCGTCCAGCCCGATGGAGGCTTCGTCCGCGCTTATCCCGGGGGGAATCGTCCCGAATTGCCATGCCCGCGCAATCGCCCCAAGTAAAAAAATCGCCAGGAACCCGGCAAGCGGTTTGAATCGCGAAAGGTTCATCGAAAAGTCACCGGTTTTGTGAATGTTATAATCCCGTCGAAGTGTATCACAGGGAATGCGGCGTAAAACAACCGGCGAATCTTTATGAGCAAGAATTTTTGGAATAGCATTTTCGTTGTCCTTTCCCTGCTGGCGATTGTGTTTAGCGCGCTGTTCGCCGCGTCCCCCGCCGCGCAGCCGATCCCGCATCGCGATTCGGGGGTCTTTCTTTATATAGCCGCAGGGATTCTGGATGGGAAACTTCCCTATCTGGATTTTTGGGATCACAAGGGTCCTTTGATCTACTATATCAATGCGATCGGTCTATCCATCGCTTCGCAATCCTATTGGGGAGTCTGGATGGTGGAATTCGTCTCACTGGCGCTTTCTGCCGCGTTATTTTTTTTAACGATGAGACGGTTCGCGGGCGGGACGATTGCATGGGTTGGCGCATCCATGTGGCTTCTCGCCTTCGGTCACGTTTTTACAACCCAGTTTGGGGCGGGGAATCACGTCGAGGAATATGCGCTTCCATTTTATGCGGCTCAACTCTATCTTTATCCGACCGAAAAAGATGAACGAAGCAATCTGAGATTTCTCTGGGTCGGTATATTTGCGGGTCTGGCGGTCTTACTGCGCCCGAATTTATCCTCCTTGCTTGCGGCGATTATCCTTATCGCGCTATGGTCCATGTTTCGCGGTACGAAGCAGGGCAGGCATAGCCATTTATATTCGCTCCTCTTTCTGACGCTGGGCGCTGGGACGCCGCTGTTGATTGCCGCCGGATACTTTTGGCGGAATCATGCCCTGCGCGACCTTTTCTCGGATGTTTTCCTATACAATTTCTTATACGCGGGCAGGGGCAACCTTTACGGAGAGGCTTTTCTGAATTCCTTCCGCGTAATGGGCGCGCTCAATTACCTTGCCTTTTTGGCATGGATCGCGCTGATTGTATCCTTCAATAAACTGCCGAAGCATTTCGGCGACATGGGGTTTGTCAAATTGATCCTGGTCGCGGCTCCCCTTGAAATCGCGTTTTCCCTCGTCTCCGGGTTCGGATATCTGCACTATTTCATTACCTGGCTTCCTTTGTTGGGCGGGCTTGCCTGTTTGTTCATACGTTTCATTTCGCAGATTGTCCCCGTTGAAACGCGCAGATATTTTCCCACCCTTCTGGCCGCTTTTCTGGCGATACAAGCCGCGCCTTTTGCCGGCGACTTGCGGGTTTATTTCCAAAACCCGGCAAAAGATAATGAAAACGGCGCGAATTCCCATATCTCAGATGAAAGCCCGCCTCCCGCGCTGACTGAGATTCAACCGCTCTACGAGTTCGCCCCAAAAGGCAGCCCCGTGTTGTTTTGGGGAAACGAAGTTCAATTCAATTTCATCATGGACCTGCCCTCCCCATCCCGGTACGTTTATATCTATCCGTTTCTCATGCCGGATTATGCCGCGCCTGAAATGCAGCGGGAGTTTCTCGATGCCATTGCCCAAAGCCAGCCTGTGATCGTGGATATTCAACCCTCCCTGACTCCGCCCATTCAATCCTTGAAACAATGGCGTCAATATCCTAAAGCGATGCCGTTGATTCGTTACATCGCGGAAAACTACAGCCGGGTCGCTGAAATCCCTGTGAACAGTTACTATCTCGCCGAAGGGCGGGAATGGGCGTTGCCACAGAAATGGATCGTCTGGGTGCGTGACTGATCTCTCAAACCCTTCGTTCCTTTATAATTCGCGCCATGCAAAACCCAAAAGTCGGCGATACGATCAAAGTCCACGCCTGTAAAGCGGACGGAATCATCTACCGAAGCTGGACGGCATTGATCGAGCATATCAGCCCGGAACTGGTCATCACGGTTGGGCGGGCAGGCTCCCCAGTGTTCAACGCCGAGGGCGCGGTCTCCCATATCGAACATCATTTACGCGCTTATTACTGGTTCGATAAATATCATAACTTGATCGAAGCGTTCGACCAGGGCGGAGACCTGATCCAGCTCTACATCAATATCGCCTCGCCGCCAGAATGGACGGACGGCGTCCTGAAGTTCAAGGATCACGAACTGGACGTTACCAAATTCCCGCACAAGCCCGCCGTGATCGTGGATGAGGACGAATTTGCCGAAGCCGCTGTGAAGTATCGCTATTCCCCCGAATTTCAGAAACAGATGTATGCCGCGGCGGACGAGGCGCTGAAACTGGCGGATGAATGGAAAGCGAAGCCCTGCCCCGTTTTCGGGCTGGAAGGCGGGCTTGCAAAATGAGATCGAAAACCTCAAATTGCATTGTAAAATGAGATCGCTGATCTCATTTTGCACACACCCAGACAGGAAACAATTCTCATGCTCAAGAAAAAGATCGCATTCATCGGGCCCGGCGTGATGGCGGAAGCCATGATTGCGGGATTGCTCCGAAAAAAACTCGCGGACGCGAAAAATATCATCGCCTCCGGTCCTCGTGAAGCGCGCGGCGAAGAATTGACAAAGAAATATGGAATCAACTTCACAACCGATAACTCTGCCGCCAGCCACGGCGCGGACGTGGTGGCGCTGTCCGTCAAACCGCAGAGGCTGACCGAAGTGATGAAAGGCTTGAAGGGAGTCCGGGGCGACGCTTTGGTCTTGTCCATCATCGCCGGGGCGACGATCAAGAAAATCGGGACGGGCCTGAAGCACAAAACCATCGTCCGCTCGATGCCGAACACGCCGGGACAGATCGGCGAAGGCATTACCGTGTGGACCGCTTCAAAGGAAGTGACCGAAGAACAGCGGGAGATGACCCGCGCCATCCTCGGCGCGTTGGGCGAGGAAGTTTTTGTGGAGGATGAAAGTTATCTCGATATGGCGACGGCTCTCTCCGGGTCGGGACCCGCCTATGTCTTTCTTTTCACCGAAGCCTTGATTGACGCCGGGGTCCACATGGGGTTTCCGCGCCGCATCGCCGAGCAACTTGTCTTGCAGACCATCAAAGGCTCGGCTTCATTTTATGAGGGCGCGGGCAGGCATCCCGCCACGTTGCGGAATCAAGTCACCTCGCCGGGCGGGACTTCGGCTGAAGCGTTGTATTATCTCGATAAGGCAGGCTTCCGCACGGCCATTTCGCGCGCAGTCTGGGCGGCGTATCAGCGGTCTTTGGAATTGGGGAAGGAAAAGCCCGGGCATATTGATGCGGACGAGGGGAAGTAAACCGCCTCACATCTTTTACGCCGCGTAATTCGGCGGGCTGACGCTTCGATGAACTCAGCGCAAGCGCTCTGCCTCAGTTCGTGAAAGTCGGATATTGCAGATGAACCTTGATTACCTTGCGCTTTGTTTTTAGGACGCTGAAAACGCGGATGAACGCAGATTTTTTTGGCAAAACGCCCGAAACAATGATCCGCGTTTTCAGCGCTCGTCCGCGTCCTGATTTTAAGAGTGTAAGGTAATCAGAGATGAACCATTAAATCGGGCAAAAAACCTTAACGCGAATTGCGCGAAAGATGCGAATCCCGCGAATCCTTCGACAGACTCAGAGCAGGTTTTTCGCGTAAGTTCGGTCGCTTCGCGCCTTCGCGTTGAAAAAGCATCAGTCGGGATTGCTGGGTTATTTTGAAAAAGCACAAACCCGACTGGTTGCGCCAGATCGAAGGGCTTCCATGCGCTGAGCAGGCGGCTTTAGCCCCGCGATTCTGATCTATGGATAGAGCCAGTAAACCAGCATTGCAAAATCCATCCACCCTCGTTATAATGTTGGCGCTTGGGGCGGGTAGCTCAGTTGGTTAGAGCATCGCGTTGACATCGCGAAGGTCGTAGGTTCGAGCCCTATCTCGCCCACAAAAAACCATCCCGACGCAGGGATGGTTTTTCGTTTACCCATAATGGGCGCATTGGGGGCTTCGCGCTGAGGACGGCGCGGGAGCAGGCTATCTGACATGTTTTGCGCGCATACCCCGGTCTCCGATTGCGTTGACGCCCGTATATGCTCGTGATAGAATGCAAACCGCTTTCAAGATGGGCGCGTAGCTCAATGGTAGAGCAGCGGCCTTTTAAGCCGTTTGTTGAGGTTTCGAGCACCTCCGCGCTCACAAGACTCCCTTATCTGGGGAGTCTTTTTTTGTTGGCGTCCAGCGACTCGTTTCGTTGGCAGTCAAAAACCAGGAGAATTTTGACTCCGCTACTCCACTTTCAGGTAAACTCACGGGGGAGAGAGGAGCCTGCCGTGAAACTCGAGATCATCGCCCGAAAACCTGCAAACCAAAAACATAAAACGCCGCTTCTTTTCGTCCACGGCATGTGGCATGGCGCCTGGTGTTGGGATGAATTCTTTCTGCCCTTCTTTGCGAAGGCGGGCTGGCACGTTGCCGCAGTGAGCCTGCGCGGACATGCCGGAAGCGGGGGAAAGATTCAAGGAAGCGGCATCATGGATTACGTCCGCGATGTGGAGGAGGCGGCGAAAACGCTTCCGACTCCGCCCGCGCTGATCGGCCACTCCATGGGCGGATTCATCGTCCAGAAATTTCTCGAACGAAACTCCGCTCCTGCGGGAGTCCTGCTCGCCTCCAACCCGCCCTACGGGCTTTGGCATCCGACCTGGCTGGTCTTCAAACACAGTCCGCTGACATTGCTGAAGGTGATGACCCAACTCCGACTCGCGCCTGTGGTTGAAACGCCGGAGCATACCCGCTGGGCCTTCTTTTCGGAAGATTTTCCGCAAGATCAATTGCTTAAATACCACGCAAAACTCAACGACGAATCCTTCCGCATGTATATGGACTTGCTTGGGTTGAACCTCGCCCATCCCAAAAAAGTAAAGACGCCCCTTCTCGTCCTCGGCGCGGAGAAGGATACCGTCATCCCGTTGGTGGATGTTCACAAGACCGCGCGGGCATACAACACTGCCGCCGAAATCTTCCCCGATATGGCGCACGATATGATGCTTGAAAAAGGCTGGAGGTCCGTCGCGGAACGGATTGACAAATGGCTGGGAGAGAAAGGATTATGAATATGAAAAAATTTCCGCTCTGCGTGACAATCCTGGCGCTTGCGCTTCAAGCGTGCGCGTCTCCAGCGGCGGAGAACCCGCCCACAGCCGCGGCGGAACCAGCCGTCGGCGAAACCGAAAGCCCGGTCGAGGATACAGCCTCCCGTCTGGAAAGAGCCGGGGGGTATCCCTGTCCCGACAGCGCCTTCACCTGCGTGGATCTCTTCGCGCCGCTCGATCATTTTGATTTGAAAAATCCGGCGCAGACGAAGGTTGTCTTTGCGGTGTTGCCTGCGACCGGGGAGCGCAAAGGGATGTTCGTGACCGTCGTCGGCGGGCCCGGGGGTTCGGGCTTGATGAGCGCGGACGCGTACGCTTCCACTTTCGACCCGCGCATCACGGAAAGTTTCGATGTTGTCTTTTTCGACCAGCGCGGAATTAACCAGTCGGGCGGGTTGTATTGCATTGACGCGGCGGCAAAGTATTACCGGACGGACACCGAAGCCATAACGCCCGGGGGCGAAGCGGAATTGCTCGATGTTACGAAAACTTTTGTGGACGAATGTGTCGCTGAAATGGGCGGGTCGGAGTTGCTTCCACACCTCGATACCGCGCAAGCCGTGGAAGACCTGGAGATTTTCCGCGCCTTGATGGGCGATGAAAAATTCTGGCTGTACGGCGAAAGCTACGGCACGCAGTTTTCACAGATGTACGCCACCGCTCACCCGGACCGGCTGGCGGGGTTGATCCTCGATGGGGCGGTGGACATTACGCTGACGGATATCGAATTCCTCAAAACGCAGGCCGCCGCCTTCAACGATGTGCTGGTCGCCACCCTCGAAGCCTGCAACGCGGACGAAGCCTGCGCGGCAGACATGGGCAGGGATGCGATTGAAGTCTACGATGAACTTGCGGCGCGACTGAGACAATCGCCCATGAAGTTCGATTTCCCGCTTTCCTCCGGCGGCGTGGATAGCCGCGAATTCTCACTTGCCGAGTTGGAAGCCACGTCGGGCTTTTTGTACTCCGAAACGGCGCGGATGATGTTCCTGCGCGCATTGGCGGCATATGCCCGCGACAACACGCTCGCGCCGTTGGCGCGGGTCGCGTACAACTCGCTGTATGTCAATCCCGACACGCTCGAAGCGGTTCTCGATCCGTCGTGGAGCGACGCGATCTATTACGGCGTAACCTGCCGCGACTATGCCGAACCGGGCGCGACCTTCGACGAGCAAGCCGAACTCTTTTTGCGCGAAGGCGATGAAGTGGATGCGAGCCTGCCGCGCTTCTCTTCCGTCTTTTACGGCGACCTGCCCTGCGTCTACTGGCCCCATCCGAAGGATGACGCCCTGCCTGCGATGCTGGCGGAACCGTTCAAGGGCGGAGATTTTCCGACGCTGATACTCAACGCCACAACCGACCCGGCGACTCCGTACGAAGGGGCGCGATCTGTTTTCGAGAATGTTTCCAACGGCTACATGGTGACGGAGATCGGCGGCCCGCATGTCATCTTTGGCTGGGGTAAGGAATGTGTGGACGGACTCGTGACGGAATTTCTTGTGAACGACGTCCTCCCCGCGGAACGCGAGACCGAATGTGAAGGCTATGTCGCCGGCGATTTCGTCCCGCTTGCTTTGGCGAATGCGGCGGATTATGAAACTCCGCTCGACGCGCTGTACGACGCGGAAAACGAGATCGCTCATCTGCCGGAATATTATTACTCGATTTCCCCCGACATCAACGCTGTCGCCTGCCCATACGGCGGGACGTTCGCCTTCGATTCAAACGACTCCGGCGATTTATTCACGCTGACGGATTGCGCCTTTTCTGACGGGTTTGCGATGACCGGCTCCGGCTCTTACAACTACGACGATGGGTCCTTCACCCTTGAGGTTAACGTCGCCGGAATAAAGGACGGCGTCCTCGTCTACGTCCGCGATGCGGATTATGCCATCCGAGTCACCGGCGAGTATGGCGGCGAAGCGGTGGACCTTTCGGAATAGTCATGTGGTCGAGTGGTCGGATAGTCGCTTGGTCGAGTCGTCGGGTGGTTGGGTAGTTGCTTGGTCGAGTGGTCGGGTGGTTGGGTGGTCGAGTGGTCGGGTGGTCGGGTGGTCGGATAGTCGCTTGGTCGGGTGGTCGGGTGGTTGGGTGGTCGGGTGGTCGGGTGGTTGGGTGGTCGGGTGGTTGGGTGTTTGGGTGGTCGAGTGGTTGGGTGGTCGGGTGGTTGGGTGGTCGGGTGGTTGGGTGGTCGGATGGTAGGTTAGCCGACAAAAAGACCACGCGACTACCAGGCTATTTGACCATCAGACTACAACACCAACCTACTTCCCCTTCCATTCCGCTTTTCGTTTTTCAATGAAGGCTTTCATCCCTTCTTTTTGATCTTCGGTCGCAAACAGCGGATAGAAATTGCGCTTCTCGACGGCGAGCCCTTCGCTGAGGGCGGTCTCGAATGCGGCGTTGACGGCGTCCTTTGCCATGCGGACAGCCAGCGGCGCGCGCGATGCGATCTCTTCCGCGAAAGAGACGGCGGCATCGAGATAACCTTCGACTGGTACGATCCGATTTGCAAGCCCGAATTGAAGCGCTTCCTGCGCCGTCAACGTGCGGTTGTTGATGACCATTTCCATCGCAAGGTATTTTCCGACCAGACGCGCCAAGCGTTGAGTCCCGCCCGCGCCGGGGATGACGCCGATGGTGATCTCAGGCTGTCCAAACTTCGCGGATTCGCTTGCCACGACCATATCGCACGAGAGGACGAATTCGCATCCGCCGCCCAACGCCCAGCCGGAGACGGCCGCGATGACCGGCTTGCGGATTCCGCGGATGCGATCCCAGGATTGGACGTGGCCTGCTGTCAGCATTTCCACATAAGACGCCTCCGCCATTTCTTTGATATCCGCGCCGGCGGCAAAGGCTTTTTCGTTGCCGGTGACGACGATCGCGCCGATGGCTTGATCTTTATCGAACGCCTCCAGCGCGTCGAACAATTCGCCGAGCATTTGCTGGTTGAAGGCGTTCATCGCCTTCGGGCGGTTCAGGGTCACAACGCCCACGCGCCCGCGCGTTTCGGTCAGGATGGTGGTGTAGGTCATTGAGTCCTCCAGAATTCTGTAAAGCAAGTCTGTAGAACAAGTCTGTAGACTTGTTCTACATAAAGCATTATAAAGGACGAACCCGCTGTTGTATAATTCGCGCACCTAACATGATCCTTACCGAATGGACGACCTTCAACATCATCCATCACGTCGTACTCGCCGCCCTCGTCATCACGGTGGGACCGGTTGTATATTTCGGTCAATCGAATTCGAACTACAACAAACCGCGCGCGGGGAATGGGCTGCCCGCCCGGTTGGGGATGTTCATTCTTTACGCGACTCCCCTGCTTGCGTTATTCCTTTCTGCAAAAGACTATCTGCCATCTGCAAGCGCCATTCAACGGATCGTCTTTGCGGCGGTCTTCGTCCACTTTTCCAAACGAACGCTGGAATCGCTTTTCCTTCACAAATATTCCCGCGCTACCAGTCTGGTCAACACATTGGTGATTGGCTTTTTTTATTCGCAGGCGGCTTTTACGGTCGGTTGGTTGAATCGAAATCCCGTCCCGGCGGTGGACCCGTTGTTCATCGTTGGAATCATCCTTTTCCTGACTGGCATTTCAGGCAATTATTATTACCACAAACTGCTTGCCGGCTTACGCAAGGAATCATCGGCTGGCTACTTTATCCCGAAAGGCGGGTTGTTTCGCTATGTCGTTTGTCCGCATTATCTGTTCGAGATCGTCGGCTGGGCGGGCATTGCCCTGCTTTCGAGACATTCGACGACATGGTTGAATCTGCTGGCGATGACTTCCTTCCTCGTCGGACAGGGATTGCGCGCCCTCAGTTGGTATCGCGCGACGTTCAAGGATTTTCCAAAAGATAAAAAGGCGATCCTGCCTTTTATTTTGTAAACGAAACTTTGATAGCCTTACACTTTGTTTTAGGACGCGGAAAACGCGGATGAGCGCAGAATTTTTTGGCAAAACGCCCAAAACAATGCCTTGAATCCGCGTTTTCCGCGCTCGTCTGCGTCCTGATTTTAAGAGTGTATGGTAATCAGAGACCAACTTTAGTTTTGGAGAAAAAAAATGGATATACTGCTCGTCGCTCACTCGCATCTCAGGTGGCTCGTCCTGCTTGCCGCCGTCATTGCCACAATCAAATTTGCCGTCGGCTGGCTGCGCGGCGGCGCCTTCAAAGGCATGGATCGCGCTCTCGCCGCCGCGTTCAGCGGGACGCTCGACCTGCAAGCCACGCTCGGCTTGATCAATTTGCTGTGGCTGGGTTTTTCAGCCGACGGCGGCGGGTTTACGCGCCAGCGTCTCGAACATGCCTTCATCATGATCCTCGCCGCGGTCCTCGGTCACCTGCCCGCGCGTTGGAAGAATTCGCAGGACGGCGTCCGTTTTCGCAATGCGTTCTTCTGCATCCTCGGCGCATTGCTTCTCATTTACATCGGCGTTGCGACCCTGCCCGGCGGCTGGGCGCGTTGATTCGCGTCGTCGGTCAGGTATGTCATCAAGGGAAAAGGGCGTCGGCGTGTTGCGCGAGAACGTCCGTGTTTGAAGAACCGCCCGCCTGTCGCTTTGCGCGGAGCGGGAAGACCCAATAACAGTTTGGGCGGTTGCGTTTCAGACGCTTTCGCAACTTTGCAGATGCAAACCTTATATTGTCGATCTGATCACCTTGACACTCTTAAAGTCGGGACGCGGACGAGCGCGGAAAATGCGACGTTTGTTTGGGCATTTTTAGCGTCCTAAAAAAGTCTAGGGTAATCAAATCATCCGCTCTTTCTCTTCAAAAACCGCCAGGCCGCAGCGCCAAGAAGAACGACAGCCAACCCGGCGGCCCAGACCGGCAAGGAGGCAGGTTCGGAAGCGCGGTCTTCTGTGGGCGGCGTTGTTGCGGCGGGGCTGGGGGCGACCGTTGCCGCGCTTGTGGGAGAGGCGACCGTTGCAGGCGCGGCGGTAGGTTGAGCGGTTGGCAAAACAGGCGTGGGTTGCGGAGTTACGACGGCGCTCGTATCCGCCTTTTCAAGTTTCACCTGCTCGCCGGGGGCAAATACGTCCAGCATGGCGTTGGCGACGGTAAACCCTTCGTTGACGCCGAGTTGCAGTGTGGCGCCGCGCATGTCGAAGAGAAAGATTCCGTTGGAGCCGATGACCTGCGCGCCTTCGCCGGTAAACATCAGCGCGGCGTCTGCGTTAATGCCAAACGCCAGTTTTTGCGGATAATTGTATGCCAGCGAAGTCAAACGTCCAAAGCGTTTGTCGGCGACGACCTGCGGCTCGAGGGTGATATCCACCCAGCCCAGCCCTTCGGCAAATTTTGTGCGGCCCTGCCAGAAGGATTTCTGCGTGGCAAGTTCTTCGCGCTCGGCGTCGTCGGGGGTGGGTTCGTGCGGGGCGTACACGGAGCCGAAGATGGGCGCGGCGGCGTTGTCTGCCATGACCGGGTTGCCGGCCAGCCAAAAATCCTTAAGTGCGGCAAGCGCCTCCGGCTTGACTTTGGACTGATCCTTGCCGATGACCAATACGCCGCTGACGCCTTCGGGAATTTCAATCGGCGCGTCTTCCACAAAGACGGATTGCGCGTCCATGCCAAGGGCTTCGGTGTATTTCTTAATGGCCGTTTCGGCGGAGCGCCCGGAAGGGTAGCCGGTGGCGATGATGAGGATGTTGTCTCCGGCGATGGCTTTGAATTCTTCCAATACGGCGCTGTTGTTCAGGTTGTCAATCAGATTTCCGGAGAGGATCAACGGGCCGGCGCCGGGCGGGGTGGAGAGCGTTTCGAAGGAGCGTTCAAGCGTGGGGGCGGGGTTGGCAAGGGAGGACGCGCGCGTTTTGAGATCGTAGGTCGCGTCGCCGGGGGAGAGCAGGTGATAAACAATATTGCGGAAACTCATGAGGGGCGGGCGATTTGGGTCAATGGAAACGTATTGGACGTTGTCCGCCGCATGGTAGGTTTCCGCATCCAGCACGGCGACGGTGTACAGCCCGAAAACGTCGCTCAGTACTTCGTTGTTTGAAACAATGCCGGTGTAGGCGTCCACGCCGACGCCGATGTTGGGGACGTCCGGCTGGGCGAGGGCGTTGAGCAGGCGGCCGATGCGGGCGCGTTGGAAGAAGTGCTGGTCTACAACGGCGTGTTGAATGCCGAAGGAAAATCCGCGTTGGTCGGGAGAGTTCCAAATTTCGAGCGCTCCGGCGAAGAGTCCGTCGTCTGCGCCGTAGCCGGTGGAGAGGGCGGCGATCATGGTTTTGGAGAGCATGGCGGCGCCTGCGCTGGTTCCGGCGACGATCATGCCGCCGGCGTGCAGTTCGTTGATGCGTTCTTCGACGGGTGTGTTGATGATGGCGCCGATGCCGGTTTCCTGGTCGCCGCCGAGGATGAAGAGCATGGAGATGTCGTCGCTGAAGTAGGCGAGGTTGTCGGGGTTCCTGGCGTCTTCCTGGGTGAAGATGGGCAGGAGTTCCACTTTGCAGATGAGGGATGATCCGGCGGGGAGGTTGCGCTGGCAGGCGCCTTCGGTCTGGATGCGGCGTTCTTCGGCGTCTTTCAGGTTTTGGGCGCGCTCGCCTTCGCCGATGGATTGGGCGTTGGTGGAGTAGGGCGAGGCGAGGATGAGGATGTGAACCGTGTTGCCTTTGGCGTTTTCGACGGCGTAGCGGCCCATTTCGTCGTAGGTGTCGGTGTAGCCGGCGCCGATGGGGAGGAGCAGCCCGGGCTGAGTCTGAGCCGCGGCAAGGTTGGGGGGGGAGATAAGGATCGAGAGGAGGAAAAAGAATGAGAGGAAACGAATCTTCATGAGGGCGTCCTTCCAAAACCGGGTTTATTTTTGATTGTGGCGCGGGTCGAGGGCGTCGCGCAGTCCGTCGCCGAGGTAGTTGATGGCAATGACGACGATGAAGATCATCAGTCCGGGGAAGATGGCCGTCCAGGGGGCGGTGGTCATCTGGCTTTGGGTGTTGGAGAGCATGTTGCCCCAGGTGGGGGTGGGGAGTTGTACGCCGAAGCCGAGGTAGGAGAGCCCGCTTTCGCTGATGATGGCGCCTGCCAGTCCGAGGGTGGCGGAGACGATGATGGGGCTGGCGATGTTGGGCAGGATGCCCAGGAAAAGGATGCGCGTGTCGGAACTGCCGAGGGCGCGGCTGGCCTGGATGAATTCGCGTTCGCGCAGTTCGAGGGCGGCGGCGCGTACGAGGCGGGCGGTTCCCATCCATGAGAGGGCGCCGATGACGAGCGAGATGGGCAGGAAGGAGCCGGGTTTGAGGAAGGGCAGGTCGAGCGTGCGCAGGAACATGCCGAGGGCGATGAGGATGAACAGGCTGGGGATGGACATGAAGATTTCGGTGATGCGCATGAGGATGGCGTCCACCCAGCCGCCGTGGTAGCCGGAGGTCAGCCCGATGAGCGAGCCAAGCCCGATGGAGACGCCCATGGCGAGCAGTCCGACGGAGAGGGAGATGCGCCCGCCGTAGAGGACGCGCGCGAACATGTCGCGTCCGAGATCGTCGGTTCCCATCCAGTGTTGGGCGGAGGGCGGCTTGAAGCGGTTGAGCAGGTCCTGGTTCATGGGGTCTTGCGCGATGAAGGGGGCCAGTGTGACCAGTAAAACCATGATGAGCGTGACGATTCCGCCGAGGAGCGCCATGCGGTGTTTGCGGAAACGAACCCAGAAGAACATGAAGAGCGATTGTTCGCGCAGGGCGCGCGGGGTTTCGGGGAGGGAGGCGGTTGTCATGTTACGATAGCCGGATGCGCGGGTCGAGGGCGGCGTAGATGAAATCCACCAGCAGGTTGGAACCGATGATGAGGGCGGATTCGATCATCAGAATGGCCATGACCAGCGGGTAATCGGTTTTGAGGGCGGCGTTGAAATAGAGTCTGCCGATGCCGGGCCAGGCGAAGATGGTTTCGGTGAAGAGCGCGCCGCCGAACAGGGCGGGCAGGTCGAGCGCGATGAGGGTGACGAGGGGGATGATGGCGTTGCGCAGGGCGTGTTTATAGATGACGCGACGTTCGCCGGCCCCTTTGGCGCGCGCGGTGCGTACATAGTCTTCGTTGATGACGTCCAGCATGGAGGAGCGCAGGTAGCGTATGTATCCGGCGGCGGAGACAAAGGTGAGCATGGAGACGGGCAGGATGAGGTGTTTGATGCGGTCTGCCAGCGAGAAATCCGCGCCGAGGGTGTACATGCCGGAGCCGGGCAGGAGCGGTTTTCCGTCCCCGCCTTTGAGGGTGACGGCAAAAATAATGATGAGTAAAAGTCCGAACCAGAAGACCGGCAGGGATTGTCCCGCAAAGGCCAGCGTGGTGGAGATGTGATCGAACCAGGTGTATTGTTTGACGGCTGAAAGGATGCCCAGCGGGATGGAAACCAGCAGGGTGGCGGCCAGCATGATGCTCATGAGCAACATGGTGTTGGGCAGGCGGTCGGCGATCTCTTGCAGGGCGGGGCGTTTTGTGCTGATGGAGTTGCCCCAATCGCCCTGTATCATGTTGCCCAGCCATTTGAGATAGCGAACCGGCACAGGGTCGTCCAGCCCCAGTTTGGCGCGGATGCGCGCAAGGTCTTCGGGCGAATAGTCGGAGCGTTCGGTGTACACGCTCATAAACCCGCCAGGGACGGAGGAGATCAGCCCGAACAGGATCATGCTGATGACGAGCAGTGTGAAAATGGATTGGAACAGGCGACGGATAAAATAAGTGAGCATGGGCGGGTTTCCGTGCTGTCTTGATGGCTGAAGCGCCCCTTCCCCGGGCAGGGGAAGGGGCGTGAATCGTTATTGGTCGAGAGTCCAGTTGGCGGAGTCCCAGGCGAAGTCTACGAAGGTCGGGGAGATCTTCAACCCCTGGAATTCGTTGCGATGCGCCATGATGGAAAGGCGTTCGTACAGATAGATGCGCGGCAGGTCTTTGTTAATCTGCTCGACGACTTTGCAGTACAAATCCTTGCGTTGGGCGGTGTCGGTGATGGTGGCCGCTTCGTCCAGCCAGGCGTCCACATCGGCGTTGATGTAGCGGCTGAAGTTCGCGCCGGTGCCTTCGTTATCGGCGGTGGGAATTTCTGAACTGTGGAAGCTGGAGTACAGGTGGCTGTCCGGGTCGGTGCTGGGTCCGGTGGTGTACATCACAATGTCGTATGTGCCGTGATCGCGCATTCCGTCGCTTTCCCAGCTGGCAAACAACACGTCTGAAGGCACGTTTTCGATGACGAGTTCGATTCCGGCGGCTTTAAGCATTTCCGCCAGGACCTGTTCGGTCTGTTCGCGCAGTTGATTGCCGGTGGTGGTGGCGATCTTCAAACTCATGCGCACGCCGTCCTTTTCGCGGATGCCGTCGGCTCCCACCGTCCATCCGGCTTCGTCGAGCAGGGCGTTGGCTTTTTCCACGCTGAATTCGCTGACCGGCTGGGGGCAGCCGAATGTGCCAACCGGCACGGCGCTGTTGCCGGGGTTGACGTTGCCGTAGAGCAGACTGTCCACAATGGTTTGCTTGTCAATGGCGTATTGGATGGCCTGTCGGACTTTAAGATCGTACAGAATGGGGTGCGGGTTGCTGGCCGGGTCGGCGGGCGCGCTGCCGTCGTTGTTGCCAAAGTTGAGGGAGAGCAATTCGTTCTCGCCGGTGACGGTGGACACGAAGGAAACGCCCTGATCCTTCAACGCCTCCAGTTCGGGGAAGTTGGCTTCGGTCAGATCCCAGAGGGCGTGAATCTCGCCTGTGCCGAGTAATTGCATACCCACTTCGCGCGAGGGCAGAATCTTGATGATGACGCTGTCGAGGTTCGGCTTGCCCTCCTCCCGATAGTAGGGGTTCTTTGTAAAGGTCAGGTGATCGCCCGGCTCCCATTCGCTCAAAATGAAGGGACCCGTTCCAACCGGGTTGCGGTTGATGTCCCATGTTTCCATGTCTTCCAGCGCGCCGGCGGTGTCGGGAACCGTATAGGCAAACAGGCGCAGATAGGGGGCGTACACCTCGCCAAAGGTCGCCACCACCGTGTACGGGTCTGGGCATTCCAGCGATTCGATGTCCCGGTAGCCGGACGCGCTGACCTGCGAAAGATCGGAGAGCGCGCCTTCCATCGTAAAGCGCACATCGTCGCAGGTAAAGTCCGAACCGTCGGACCACTTAATGCCTTCCTTCAAAAGCCAGGTCACAACCAGCCCGTCTTCAGAGACGGTGGGCAGTTCCCTGGCAAGAACCGGCACATATTCGCCCTTCTCGTTGACGGAGACCAGCCCTTCCACGAAGAGCGAGGTGACGGCGTCTTCGATGGAGGAGGAAGTCAGCAGGGTGTTCATCATGCCCGGCTCCTGCGGAGTGCCGATGATGACGGTTCCCCCAGTCGCCGCTTCCTGTGTCGCGGGAGCCGCCCCTTCTGTTTCGACCGCCTGGGTGGATTCAGGAGCGCCCTCTGTCGCCGCTCCGCCTCCGCAGGCGGAGAGAACGAAGACGGACACGAGCGTCAACGCCAATAAAGTCTTGATCTGTTTCATTCCTTCTTCTCCTTTTCTGTGGTTTATGTTTCGCGCCTAATCCTTTAGGAGCGTTTGCAGCGGAAGGGACGCGCGCCGCGTCCTTCCGTCATACACGGAATTTCGTGTCAGGACATGCACGATCAGGTTGGAGACCGCCACAGCGCCGCCGTTTTCCGCCTCGGCAACGTCCGTGCCGGTAATTTGTTTTCCATCCACGATCGTCACCGCGCCGGACCCGCAGACAGTGATTCTGGAATCGTTTTCAACGATCGCGGCCGTGTCTTCGTCAATGCCGACGCCGACGATGCCCGGGTGCGAAGCCACCGCGTAGATCAAACGCCCAAGCCGGTCGCGCTGGCGAAAGTGCTGGTCGAAGATGAATTTATCGGTAAAGCCCAGCCCGGCGGACATTTGCAGGATTCGCTCGCGGGGAGTCGCGCCGCCTTTGCCGTATGCAACCATCGTCCTGGAAAGAATGGAGGCGCCCGCGCTGGTCCCGCCCACCACGCACCCGCGCGCATAAGCGCGCAACAGTTCCGCCTCCAGTTGCGTTCCGCCCATGACGGCGGCGATTCGCATTTGCGTCCCGCCCGAGAAAAAAATTCCGGTCGCCTTGCGAATAATTTGGAGATGCTCCCCTTTATCCGCCAGCGCGCGCGAACGGAATTCCAGCGTTGCGGCTTCCTTCGCGCCAAAGGCTTTGAACATTTTCACATATTCCCGTCCGGTATCCCGTCGTTGCGAGGCTTGCGGCAGGATGGCAATGCGCGCGCGCCCGCCGCCGGAGCGTTTCAGAAATTCCATCAACACTTCCGGTTTCTTCCATTCGTCGAGCGCGCCGCCCATCGGCATGAGGGTTGTCATGCGCCGCCTTTTAAGGATTGAATTAAATGCCTCGCCGCCGAAAGGATGTGCGCCCGCGCCGCTTCGCCCGCCTTTTTGGAATCCTTCGCCTCCAGCGCGGCGACGATGGCTTGATGCTCCACCCGATCCTGATCGTCGCGCTGGGGCAGCGGGGTCTGGGCTGTGGCCGCGAAGTTTGCAATCAACATGGTCGGAAAAGCCTCCCACATCTGGGACAATGTGCGGATGATATATTCGTGTTTACTGGCGCGAAAAATGGTTTCGTGAAACGCCCGGTTTGTTCTTCGGTACTCTGCAATCTGTTCCGGCGGCAGGGCGGCCATCTTCCCGGCCATCTCGCGCAACGCTTCGATCTCCCCGCTGTCCAGTTGCGTTGCCGCAAATTCCGCGGCGCGTCCCTCCAGAAAGGCGCGATGTTCGTATAAATCTGAAATATCTTCAATGGAAAACGTCACCACCCGCGCCCCCCGGTAGGGAACATGTTCGATCAATCCCTCTGCCGCCAGTTCCTTGAGAGCCTCGCGCACAGGCATCTGGCTGACGTTTAATTCCTGCGCCAACCTCTCCTGTCTGAGCCAGTCGCCCGACTTGATTTTTCCGTCCAAAATGGCGGCGCGGAGTTGATCCGCAACCAGTTTCCGCAACTGACGGTGTGAGGTGATTTCCATGTGCCTCGTCCTGGATTAGATATAATATCTAATATCAAGATTAGCACACGAAAAGCGGAGAGTCAAGCAGGTATTTAACTTTGCAACATTTGGAATTCGGGAGGAAACCCGCCCGGCGTGGGCGTTAACGCTCGAGCTCACAGACTCGGGTGACGGAAATCGTTCAGGGGAATAGCAGGTTGCGAAGGGGAATTGCTCGAATGTCCACCTTGCGCTGTGATGCGGCGCCCTGCGCGTTTGGGCGATTAAATCCCATGCGGTTTGATGCGCCGCCACGAACCGACGATAAACAAAATGCACGCGACGACTTCCAGGATGCGCCCAACGACGAGCATGACGGGAAACCAAAACTGAAACGCGGCGGACAAAATTCCAGCGTTGAGCAATGCCCAGGAAAGCCAGACCAGGGTTTCGGGTCCGCGCGAGGCGCCGCGGCTGAAGCGTGGAACGATCCAGAAGGCGACGCCCATCGCCAGTTGGATCAGCCAGCCGATCAATAAAAATTCCATGTGAAGGGGGAAGAGATGCCAGACGGGCGCGTAGAATGGAACGCCTTTTTCGGCGAGGATGAGCGCCCCGCAGAGCAGACCCAGCATCAGATGAATAAAAGAGGCGCGAACCAGCCAGACGCTTAATCGCGGCATTTATTTTTCCCGTACGCGCTGCCAGCTATTGACGGTGAATAACGCCCCCGACAGAAATTGCAAAACGGCGGAAACGACCAGCGCCCATGCGCTGAATGAGTTGGGGCGAGTCGCTTGAATCGGTTCGGCGACTGCCCGCATAAACAGGCCGATGTTAAGCAGGGCGTATGTCCACCAGCCGAGCGCTTCGCTTCCGCGCGGTTTTTCTGTGGAGTATTTTGGGAACATCCAATAGATGACGCCGAAAATTAATTGAGTAAGCCAGCCGAAGACCAGCAGGTGGATATATGCGGGGAACAACCCGTTGGTTATACCCAGCGCCAGAAGAACGCCGAGCGTCAATGCGAGCGCAAGACAGAGCATTCCGGTTTTGATGAATACGCGCGTAAGTAATGGCATGAAAATTTACCCGTATGCGGGCAGTCCAGACTGCCACGCCCGCGAACGATTGTACCCGAAGGCGTTGAATGAGTGTGTCGCGCGCGGGCGTTGGGGGGCAGACCATGTCAGGGAACCTGCTCCCAGCGCCGGTCCCGACGCGGGATTTCCCTCACAACTCGCCAGGGCTTTTGCGCGCGAAGAAACGACAATTGTCACAAAATTATATATAATGTACAATCTGCCAGTCAAGGAATCCTTCCATGCTCAACCTAAAACACACCCCATTTCATGAACGGACGTCCGCGCTGTGCCAGCCGCAGAACTGGCGCAAGTGGGCGGGCTATTTTGTCGTCGGCTCGTATGAGCATACGCTTGATCGCGAATATTGGGCGATCCGCAACTCGGCGGCATTGATTGACGTTTCGCCGTTGATCAAGTACATCATCACAGGCAAAGATTCGGCGGCGTTGTTGCATCGCGTCACCACGAGGGACATCCACAAAATGAAAGTGGGACAAGTCGCTTACACGGGTTGGTGTGACGAAGAAGGCAAGATGATTGACGATGGGACAGTCTCACGCCTCGAAGACCAGACCTTCCGCCTGACTGCCGCGGAACCTAATCTTCGCTGGCTGACGATGAACGCCGTCGGCATGGACGTGAAAATTACCGAAGTGACTGATGATGTGGCGGCGTTAAGTTTTCAAGGACCAAACACACGAAAAGTTTTGAACAAGGTTGTTGAGACTTCGATGGATGAATTGAAATATTTCCGCTTGATGAAAAATAAAATCAACGGAATTGAAGTCACCATTTCGAGAACGGGCTACACAGGCGACCTCGGCTACGAAATTTGGATGGACGCAAAAGACGCCGTCAAAATTTGGGACGCGCTAATGCAAGCAGGCGCGGACTATGGCATTGCGCCCGTCGGCATTCTGGCAATGGACATGGCGCGCGTGGAAGCGGGACTGTTCATGCTCGATGTGGATTACACCTCCACAACTCATGCTTGGATTGAGTCGCAAAAATCATCGCCGTTTGAATTGGGACTCGATTGGACAGTCGCGCTCGATAAACAAGGCTACTTCGTCGGTCGGCGCGCATTGGAGAAAGAAAAGCGCGAAGGCTCGGCATGGAAGATGGTTGGTTTGGAAGTGGATTGGGTGGGCATGGAAAAGATATTTGGCAGAATTGGACTGCCTCCGCAAATTCCCGGCATGGCTGTGCGGGCGAGCCTGCCGATTCTGGCTGGGAACGTGCAGGTTGGATACGCGTCCACTTCAAGTTGGTCGCCGTTATTGAAGAAATACATCGCCTTGGCGCATTTGCAGAAGCCGTATTACGAAATCGGGACGGATGTACGAATGGAAATCACGGTCGAGCGTCACCGTCAACACGCGCCTGCGAAGGTGGTGAAACTTCCGTTTTATGAGCCTGAGTGGAAGAAGAAGTAAAGATGACCACATTTACATTTGCAGGCGACGAAGCAGGAGATGCCAGTCTTAATTTCAAAAAGGGCGCCTCTCGTTATTTTGTGATTGCAGTGGTTGCAACGCAGGATGCTGATGGTCTTCGTGCTGTATTGGAAACTTTACGGAAACAAGAAAATTTTTCCCGAAGTTTTGAATTTCATTTCAATTCTTTAACTTCAACAAAACTGCGTGAGAAAACCTTGTCCGCATTACAACATGCTGATTTCAAGGCTTGGGCGCTGGTCATAGATAAAACCACAATGCCTTTAGCGCTTCGAGCGCTCACGGGTATGGAACTTTATCTTTTCATGGTTGCGGATTTGATCAGTCGAATCCCCGTACATTTCCGTGAAAAAGGAACTTTGATATTGGATGAAGTGGGTTCTGCCGAAGTGGCGCTGGCAAAACTAAAACGTATGTTGAAGGCTCATGAGATTCGGCATGAGTTCAGCAGAATCTTCTTTCGCCGCTCTCGCAGTGAGGACCTTATCCAAGTGGCAGATTTGGTGGCTGGAGCAATCCTGCGTAGGGATTCAAAAAACGACCATGAAGCCTTCGATTACATCAAGGATAAAATGCTGGATATTTTTGAATACAACGGTTAAAGCAACCCGCCCCGCTAGCCTTGTCCATCAACATAGATGGGGGCAGGTTGCCACAATCGGCAACTTTTCGCGGGGCGGGAGAAGCCTTTCGGCTTTTATAGCATCATTATACTGATTTTTGAATTTACGTTCAAGGCAACTTTTAGACAGCAAGACAAGAGGAATTATTTATGACATCATCAAACAAGTACGACGCAATCATCATCGGAGGCGGGCATAACGGACTTGTCGCCGCGGCATATTTGGCGCGGGCGGGGAAGAAGGTCGTTGTGCTGGAGCGCAGGCACATCGTCGGCGGGGCGGCGGTGACGGAGGAGACTTTTCCCGGCTACAAGTTCACCGAGTTTTCGTACGTGGTCAGTTTGCTGCGCCCAGAGATTATCCGTGACTTGGAATTGCCCAAGCATGGACTCAAAATCCTGCCGTTGCCCAGCACGTTCACCCCAATGGATAACGGCGATTATCTCGCCGCATGGGACGACCACGATTTGACCCGCCGTGAGATTTATCGTCACTCGCCAAAGGACGCGGAAGCGTACGACGAATACTCACGCGTGATGGCGCGCGCCTGCGTTGTTAAACTTCCATTCTACGAACCGGAATGGAAAAAGAAATAACGCGCGAATGGGCAGCCCCTGCCATGATCAAAAAAAACGCCCTCATTTTCGGACTCGCCCTCGCGGTTTTCCTTCAATATTGTTTTTATTGGGGCAATCTCGATTCGTTCGTTGTCGAGATCGATTCGTGCGATAACATCTTCTGCGATTTCACAAGATATTATTACCCGATGGGGAAGAAACTGCTCGACAACCCGGTCCCGGTCGAGGGCTTTTACTACTCGCCGGTCATCGCCCAGGTCTTCAGCCTGTGGCGCTTTCAATCGAAGGATGCGGCGGTCGTCACATGGGGAGTCGTTCAAATCCTCGCGGTCATTCTATTGATCGCCGTCTGGATGCACAACGCTCAAAAACAAAATTTTCCCCTGCGCCTGCTTTATCTTTTCCTGACGCTGACCGCCATGCCGGTCGTCCATAATTTCAAATGGGGACAGATCAGCATCATCGTCGTTCTCTCCATTCTGGCGGCGCTGGAACTCTACGAAGCGGGCTGGAAGATCCCCGCGTCGTTCCTGCTGGCATTCGGCGCGCTCTTCAAGTTTTACCCGCTTGTATTTTTGTTTTATTTCCTTTTGACCGGCGACCTCCTATTCCTGATCCTGTGCGGATTCTTTTTCCTGCTCCTGGGCGTTGCGCTTCCCGCCCTGACCCTCGGCTTGAAACCCACCATCAGCTTTTACTTTGCGATTTTGGATTCCGCCGGGGCGCGTTTCTCGTTTGCAGCCGGCAAACTGCCGGGGATCAACTCGCTGTATTTTCCGCTGGTGACGATGCGTTATTTCGGCGAGTTCAACAACCCGGGCTGGCTGCTCCCGCTTCAAATCGTCGGCTGGTTGATTCTGTCCGCAAATATTCTGCTGATCGCGTTAGTGGCGGCTTCCAACCTCGAACACCGCCTGCGATGGGCTTTTTTTCTCATGCTGGCTTCCACACCGTTCTTTGTTTCCAGTCTGTGGGCGCATTATCTCGTTTACCTGCCGGCTTTTCAATTGTTTCTGGCGTTCGTTATCGAAAGGGACAAACACATCTATTGGAAGTATCCCATGCTGGCGGCTTCCGTCGTTCTATCGAGCGTCTTCTTCATGCAATTGTTCGACGCCTGGCGCGACTATGCCTACTGGGGCTTTCTGACCTGGTCCAACCTGTTGCTGCTCGTTTTGGCGTACGCGGAACTGATCCCAAAATTGAGTTGGCGCGAGGGGTTTGGCTGGTATCATGATCGCCTGCGCTCCCTGACGAGAAAGGGATTTGCCCATCCCGTTCGATCCCTTTGGCGGGCCCGTTCATGATGTTGGAAATATTTTTAGGGATTATTTGAACTCATTCAGCCAGCGGATTTGGTTTTTCAATTCCTCCGCTGAAACGGTATTTAGCAGCCGCAAAATGCGGCGGAGGAGTTCGCCAATAGGTTCGCGGTTGGATAGAATAATTCCCCAATGTTCTTTTCCTTCCGTCATGTACTCTCGTGCAGGATGGCAAAATCGCCGATGTTGAATGTCAGGATCGCGCGCTGTTCGGAAGTCGCATGAGCGAGTTGAATATCGTCGGGAGCAGATAATAAATTTTCTGTTTCCTGCGTTGCCACCGCATCAAAACCATATTTTCGCAGCTCGCCTGCCAGCCGCGGCGACAGGTTTTCATTGAGGTGAAGTTTGAGCGGCTTTGTGGGCATGATGTTCCAACCAATGTTCGTAGGAGTTTTCTTCGCGTAATTTGTCTATCTCCCGCTTGTTATCGTGGTAATAAGCCAGCGCGCTGAAAATGGCGGCCGGTTTGAGGTAATCCCAGTCGAGCAGGATTGCTTCAACCGACATGCCAAGTTCGTAGTAATACCCGACGACATGCCAAACGGCAATGCGCGTCCCTTCGATGGTCGCTGCGCCGCCGTTGACGCCCTCTGTCTTTACAATATGAGGGTAATCGGTTTTGTGAACTGTTTTGCCTCTGGCTTTCATGGCAAACCTTCCTTTCATGCCAAATTATAACTCTTTATAGAAGGAACTTTTATGACATCCAATCAATACGACGCAATCATCATCGGCGGCGGGCACAACGGACTTGTGGCTGGCGCGTATCTCGCCCGCGCAGGCAAAAAAGTGGTCGTGCTCGAACGCCGATCCATCGTCGGCGGCGCGGCAGTGACCGAAGAAATTTTCCCCGGCTACAAATTCACCGAATTTTCTTATGTAGTGAGTTTGCTGCGCCCGGAGATCATCCGTGACTTGGAATTGCCCAAGCATGGGCTCAAAATCCTGCCGTTGCCCAGCACGTTTACGCCGATGGATAACGGCGATTATCTCGCCGCGTGGGACGACCACGATTTGACCCGCCGCGAGATTTATCGTCACTCGCCAAAGGACGCCGAAGCGTATGACGAATATGCCCGCGTGATGGCGCGCGCCGCAAAAGCGATCAAACCCATTATTAATTTGATTCCGCCAGACCCGTCTTCGATGAGCGTGCGCGACATGCTGGGATTGCTGAAGGTTGGTCAGTATGCGGCGAGTCTCAAAGAAAAAGAACTGTACACGATTGCAAAACTCGCCACGCAGTCGTCGGCGGATTTGCTCGAAGAGTGGTTCGAGACCGACGCGCTCAAAGGGACAAAAGCCGCCAGCGGAATCATCGGCACATTTCTCGGTCCGCGCTCGCCAGGGACGGCGTATGTTTTGCTCCATCATTACATGGGCGAAATTGACGGCGCGTTCCGCGCGTGGGGTTTTGCCAAGAACGGCTCTGGCGGAGTCAGCGGCTCCATCCTTAACGCGGCGCAAGCGCTTGGGGTGGAGATCAGAGTCAACGCTTCAGTGAATCAGGTCAAGGTCAAGAATGGAAGCGCAGTGGGCGTCATCTTGGAAAACGGCGACGAGATTCAATCCAAAGTCGTCATGTCTGCGGCGGATCCAAAAAGAACATTCCTGCAATTTGTTGAACAAAAATATTTTCCCGATGATTTCGTCACATCCATAAAAAACTTTCGCGCGCGCGGTTCGTCGGGCAAGGTCAACATCGCCTTGAGCAAACTGCCGAACTTCACCGCGCTGCCATATACGGGCAACGGCGCGAATTCAGTTCTGCATCGCGGCGCGGTTTCGATCAGCCCAAGCATTGACTACATCGAGCGCGCCTACGACGACGCGAAGTACGGGCAGATTTCCAAACGCCCCTACATTGATATGATCTTCCCCTCGATGATTGACCCCGACATGGCGCCTCCCGGACATCATGTCATGTCCTGTTTTGTGCAATACGCGCCCTACGACCTCGAAGGCGGCTGGACAGATCAGCGCCGCGACGAACTCGGCGAAGCGGTCATCGCCGCAATCGAACAATATGCGCCGAACATCCGCGAGTGCATCGTGGGCATGCAAGTGATTTCGCCGAAGGACATCGAAGCCATCGCGGGCATCACGGGCGGAAATATTTTTCACGGCGAGTTGTTGTTGCATCAAATCTTTTTCCTGCGACCCACCCCGCAATGGGCAGACTTCCGCACGCCGCTTAAAGGTTACTACTTTGGGGCGAGCGGCGCTCACCCCGGCGGCGGCGTGATGGGCGCGCCCGGCATGTTGGCGGCAAAGGAAATGTTGAAGGATGGATTTTAGTGAAACGCCAGCGCCTTTTGTTTGTGTTCTTGATTGTGCCGCTGACTCTTGCCTGTCAGATACTCAGCCCTGCCGTTGAAAGCCCTTCAACGCCGGACATTACGCCCACGCCTTCCCCCGCGCCTGATTTAGCGCCAGCGACCGTAGAGCCTGATTCGCAGACGCAGAATGACGCGCCTGTTAATGGCGATGATAATATTTTTGAATTCGAGTGGATTGCCTTTGTGGACGACCCGCTTATCACGGATATTGCCGTCAGCGCCGATGGGGATATTTATTTGATAACCAGCAGGGAGAAGGATAAGGATTGTTACCTGTCGAAAACTGATGGAAACGGCGGCGCAGAATGGCAGGTGTCAATCGCCACCTTCGAAGACGGGGGCTGCGGAGACATCGTTCTCGATCAAAGCGGGAATATTTATGTCTCAGGAGTTGACCCAATTGCATGGGGAAGTTCCGATGCCCCGGTTGGAGACCTGGATGGCGAAGGGTATTTCATCGCCAAATTCGACGTCAACGGCGCCAACCTGCAAAATTATTTTTTTGAGAACTATTACCTGAACTATTTTGACATAGATTCACAGGGCAATCTCTATCTCCTGGCATACGCTTCATCCGGCAAGGGCTTTTCCATTTCCAAAGCAAATTCGGATGGAAATATCGAGTGGGAACAAACATACCCCACCCAATGGGAGTATTATCCCTCTTCATTAAATATCACCGAAAATGGGGATATTTTTGTGTATGGTTTTATATATTATCGCACTGCTGGGGAGGGGGAAGAGGATAGAGATTGCTTTTTGAGGCTTTTTGCGTCTGATGGAACAATGAAATGGGACAGGGCAGTTGGATCCGCGGACAATAAAGATGAATGGTGCAATCACATCGAAGTTGACGCTGATGGGAATGCGTATGTTTCAGGATCCAGCGGCGAGACATGGGGCAACCCCCTGCAACCGCTGGATTATATCGGCGAATTTAGTTACCCCTTTTTCGCCAAATTTTCAGCAACCGGCGACCTGGTGTGGAACACATTCCCAATGCTCAACGCTGATTTTTTTGCGATGGGGGCGGATGGAAACCTCATTGTCCCCGGGTTTTCCGGCAGTCTCGCTCGAATGAATTCCGACGGATCCGTGTTGAAGGAATATTACTTCCAGACCCCCGACAACGACTCTTCGCCGTACTCCCTAACAACCCTGAAAGCGGACGACCGCCAGAATATATATGTTATCGGCAGAGCGAACAACGCCATCCTGGATGCCTCTGCCGCTGTCATCAATCCGCCTGCCGCCGATTGGGGGGATGATGATCGTCCTTTATTCATCGCAAAGATCATACTTGACGGCGGCGTCTATCGTGCGGGCGGTCCATTGGTGCCGGAAATCGCAAGATACATTCCAACGCCCAGGGATGTCGAAACCAACCCGTTGGCAGTATGGGTCAACCTGTTTCTTGCGGTAATTGCAGCAACGCTGATGCTTCCCTTCGCGCTTGTCGTGGATGCTTTTTCGGGAACCTTGAAGTCGCTTTTTGAGCGTGTGCGGGAGTTTATCGCCCTGATCTCTGCCAGCCTGCGAAACCTGGCGCCCATCTCACTCACCCGAACCCAGGCCTTTCTCCTCGACGTGCTAAAGGAGACGGCGGGCGTATTGAGATTGTTTTTGGCAATTCTATTTTACGCGGCGGTATTTTCCCTGCTCGACCCAACCTGGGACCCTTTCTCCCTCAAAGGGGTGATTTTATTCGTTGAAATGGCGGTTGCCTTCGGGATCGTCGGCATTCTGGACGACATGATTCAATGGATTGTCGTTCGATCGTGGGGAATCCCCGGCACATTTAAGATTCGCGCCTCCAATGCGCTAATGTCTCTGGCGTCGGTGGGAATTTCCCGCGTCGTTCCTGTGCTGCCAGGGTTGATGTTCGGCTCCCCCGAAGCCTTGATCGTGGATGAAAAACAACTTAACAGAAAGCAAAGCGACACCCTTACCCGGATCACTCTTTTTACCTTTGCGGGAATTTGTTTCATAACGTGGGTTCCCACATTTTTTCTCGAACTCATTATTCAACAAGCCGGGCTTGCTGAAACGCCGAAAAATATCGTCGCAGGCGTCGAAGGCTTTTTGCTCATCGTGTTTGCGGTTGCCCTTGAGAATGTGTTCGTCCAACTCGTCGGGGTTTCGGACGGCGTGGGCAAAAAAATCAGGCGGCAAAATTTTTGGGGATGGTTCCTCCTCTGGATACCCGTCGCATTCGTATTCCTGCACACCCTGCTCAACCCAAGAAACAATTTTCTGCAAGACCTCCAAAATGGAAACCCCGGCGTATTCATTGCTGTTACCGTATTCTTTATGACGGCGGCGCTGATTTTTATCGGAGCGATACGCCTGATATTCTGGGCGCTTAAAAGAAAATAAAGAAGGACATCTTCATGACAAACACTTACGACGCCATTATCATCGGCGCGGGGCACAACGGACTTGTCGCCGCCGCGTATTTGGCAAAGCAAGGCAAAAAAGTTTTAGTCCTAGAACGCCGTTCTATTATCGGCGGGACAGTTGTCACCGAATCCTTCGGCGAAAATTTCACGGTAGATTCCGTGCAAACAGGCGGGACGTTATGTCCAGACATTATCAAAAATCTGAAACTTAACCTCCCGATGGTTAAACAGAGACCTGCATTTGTTTCGCTTGTAGGTCACGTCTCAGACGTGACCTACGGTGGACATCTTGTTCTCGATTCTGATCCTCTCAAAGCCGCCGAGTCCATCAAACATTTCTCCGAAAAGGATGCCTCACGCTGGGGGGAGTTTGTCCGCTTTATGGATAAAGCCGCCAGCATTTTGGATACGGCGTATGCAACCATCATGCCGCGATTGCCAAAGAATATGAATCTCCGCGAGGGATATGGTTTGCTCGAATTAGGTCTCGAACTGCGGCTGGCTGGCAGAAAGGACATGCTCAACTTCATCCGCGCCTTGCCGATGACCGCCCAAGAATTGGTGGAAGAATATTTTGAATCAGAAATTGTGAGAGGAGCCATTGCATCTGTTGCGATTCATGGCTCAACTTTAGGAAGCATGTCCGCTGGGACGGGATACACGCTTATTCATAATTGGTTGAATCGAGGCGGATTAGCTCATGTCAATGTTGGCAAGGCAAGTGAAATCACATCTGCTTTAGAAAATACAGTCAAGTCTTTCGGCGGTGAGATTAGAACCGATGCCGAAGTTGCAAAGATCAAAATCGAAAATCAAATTGCTAAAGGAGTTGTGTTATCAAACGGCGAAGAAATTCTTGCCGAAAAAATCCTTTCCTCCGCAGACCCGAAACATATCCTGCTCAAACTCGTCGGCGCGCAGGATTTACCGCCTGAATTTGTCTGGCATACCCAATCCATCAAAATGCGCGGATCGGTGGCGAAGGTTCATTTACAAACGAATGGACAGCACGGAATCCCCGCAGGTACTTTGTGCGTCGCGCCGTCGGTCAAATATTTGGAAAAAGCATACGATGCCGCGAAGTATGGCGAGATTTCCGAAAAGCCGTATCTTGAAATTACGACTTCGGGGAACACGGTTTCGATCCATTTTCAATTTGCGCCATACAATCTGAAGAGCGGCGAGTGGAAAGTGGAAAGAGAGAAGGTTGAAAAATTAACGATTGATACGCTGGCAGAGTATTTCCCCAATCTAAAATCGTCAATCGTAAAAACCAAAACGATAACTCCAAAAGATTTAGAAGAAATTTATGGTTTAACCGAAGGCGATATCAACCACGGACAACTGATGCTCGATCAATTCTTGTTCATGCGTCCACTCCCAGGTTGGTCGAATCACAAAACGCCGATTGACAATTTATATCTGTGCGGAAGCGGCGTCCACGGCGGAGGCGGAGTCAGCGGCGCGAGCGGCAGGAATGTGGTGAAGGTGTTGAAATAAAAAGACATCCGAAGTCTTCTAACTTGGATGCCTTTTGGAGTTGATCAAAAACCCATAGCAGTCAATATCATAATCGACTGTGAGTGAGATATTCCTTCTATAGGTTCACTGTGCGGCGACCCGTTCCCGAACGGC
>WBZO01000378.1_pt1 | contig 99764 bp, 90 predicted proteins | sample 5204261 | NCBI WGS metagenome assembly WBZO01 (sample SAMN12412400, study PRJNA552823) | activated sludge metagenome | isolation source: activated sludge from anammox sidestream of wastewater treatment plant... | place: USA: North Carolina | collected 2017-09 | reverse complement strand
GCCGACACCCTCGAAAAACTCCCTACCTGGCCTAATAGCCGAATCGATGAGTTGCTGCCGCTTGCACCAGAGGCCATCGAAGCATTATTGAAAAAATATGGATAGGTGGTAGGGTTGGAGGCTTACACAGAAATGATAGCGTAGGAAGTTTTGCAGAAGCTTTTTAATAGATGGCTGGACTTGAAGGTTTATTGTCAAATCAAGCTGCGACAATATGTCACATTCTCAAGCAGAATAGTTGAGGGGATAATCAACGCATTATCTGTATCACCTAGCATCCAGATTCCTATCTGCGATAAATGTGCTCTACTGATAAGTAGTTGCTTTCTCCTCTACTTTTTGCCTGCTGTTTTGTGTTTGATAAAATAGCAGGCTTTCTTTTTTGAATTACCCATTTTAGGTATTTCTTGCAGGAAAGGTGAGTGTAACTGTTAATCCGCCGCCAGTTGTTTCAGAAAAATTAATGGTTGCAGCGTGTAGCAGTGCTATTTCCTGAACAATAGGCAGCCCTAAACCACAGCCTCCACCAATTGTTCCTGGAATGCGATAAAAACGTTCAAATACTTTCTCACGTTCTTCAACTGAGATACCAGGTCCGTTATCTTCTACTGCCAGATAGGGTTGATTAGAATGAACGCCACTGCGGACAGTGATTGTGCTACCGGCAGGGCAGTAGCGCAATGCGTTATCAATCAGATTACCCAGTGCTTCGCGCAACATCCATGCGACGCCATCAGTTGTGGCAGGTTGGATTTCAAAACCAAGATCGATATTTTTGATCAGAGCCCGATCAATGAAGGTGGATGCCGCACTTTCAGCCAGTTCATGTAGTGCTACCGGCTGAAAAACTTGATTGGCAGAAGTTGCCGGTTCGGTTTGTGCGTAGATTAGCAACTGGGTAACCAGATGTGCAATGCGTTCAACTGATTCTTCAATGCGTGCTAATCGTTCTTCGTTACGTAGATATTTTCCTTCTGCTGCTACCAATTCTATCTGAGTTTGTAAACCAGCCAGTGGGGTGCGCAACTGGTGTGCCGCATCAGCTAGAAAGCGTTGCTGGGCAGCAGAGGCTAGACGGAGTGAATCAAATAACTCATTGAGCCGGATGAGCATCGGGCGGATTTCACGAGGAGCATGCTCAATATCAAGAGCGCGTAGATCGCGTGGTGAACGACTAGCAATCTGATTTTCAACTTGCGCTAATGGTGCTAATCCGCGCCGCACTCCAAAATAGATGACTAATAATGTTGCGGTAATAATGACTAGATTGGGAATAATCGTTGCAACTAATATCCGGTTACTGGCATGTTCTCGTTCTCGTATGGTTTCTGCAACGGTAATAGTGAGCTCATTGCCGTTGATGGTAACGAGTTGCGTAGTAGCACGAATTTTTTCACCATGGTAAATATCATCAACAAATACGGGATGTTTGTGGGTTGCTCCAGGATAATCTGGTAGATTGGCATCACCGATTAATAAATATTTATTGGTATTACGAACGGCAAAGAAAATTTTATCTACGGCATCAGTGCGTAGCATTGCCTCAGCCTCAGGAGATAAATGTAATTTAGGATTTAGACCAACTGTGTGGATATAAGCGGCGATATCCAGTGCCGCATTATTTAGGGAATGGTCGTAAGCTGTGTTAGCGGTTTCCTGGGCCAGCTGATAGTCGAATAAAATACTGATGAAAAATACTGCGATCAGAGGGAGTAGTATCCACAGCAATAGTCGTTGCCGCAAACCTAATGGGCAGGTAAATCTAGATTTCATGAATGGCTCTGATCAATGCGATAACCGATGCCGCGAATCGTACGAATTTCAATCCCACCGGGTTCAATTTTGGCGCGTAATCGCGAAACATGGACTTCGATTGCATTGGGAGTAATATTTTTATCCCACCCTGTCAGGTTTTGCAGCAATTTGTCTTTACTAACCACCCGAGGAGAAGCCAGTAACAAGGTTTCAAGAATCGTCCACTCGCGCTTGGTTAAGAAGAGTGGTTTGCCTTGTAGTGTAGCGGTATGGCTGCCGGTATTAAGGATAAGCTGGTCATGCTGCAGCTCAGTACTGATAATCGAATGAGCTCGGCGAATAAGGGCGCGAATACGTGCAATCAATTCCGGTAGGCGAAACGGTTTGGTCATATAGTCATCAGCACCCGTATCCAGGCCGACAATCGTATCTTCCATACTACCGCGTGCTGTCAGTACTAATACTGGTAGGTGCATTTTTCGGCGGCGTAATTGCTGTACCAGTGTTAATCCATCAGTATCCGGTAGGCCAATATCGACAACTGCGAGATCAAAATGCTCCTCGCGAAGATAGCGTTCGGCGCTGGCCGCATTCCTTGCAATATCTACAGTGTAGCTCGCGTTGGTTAAGCCTTGTTTGATGCCGCTTGCAACCAGAGAATCATCTTCGACAACCAGAATACGCATTGTTTCCCCTCAGCTGGCATGTGATGCTTTAGAAGAATTTTTAAAAAAGGTTTTTGCTATTACAACTATATCTCTATATCACGAGTTTTTAGCTCTTGGTATTCCCTGGTCGTGCCAGTCGGTTGTACATTAACGGCAAGAGCACGAGTGTAAAGAAAGTGGCAGAAATAATACCGCCTACAATGACAACTGCAAATGGGCGCTGGGTTTCCGAGCCAATAGCATGAGATAGTGCTGCCGGCAGCAGACCGAGGCCTGCCATTAGCGCAGTCATCAGAATCGGGCGCAGACGTAACACGGCACCTTCATGCACGGCTTCGACGAATGGCTTGCCCTTATGGAGCAATCCGACAATTTCTTCCACCATGATGACACCATTTTGAACTGCGATACCGGAGACCGCGATAAATCCAACCGCCGCTGAGACAGAAAGATGAAGGCCAGAAAGCGCCAACCCAGAAAGACCACCAATTAGGGTGAGCGGGGCGATCAGTAGAATAATGGAGGCCGCACGCAAGGATTTGAATGCCCAGAACAGCAATACAAAAATACCAAGCAGACTGGCGGGAACGATAATCATCAACCGCTTCATTGCGCGCTGCTGGTTTTCAAATTGTCCTCCCCAGGTAATGCGATACCCAGGAGGCAAATGAACCTGTTCTGCTACTTTTTGCTGAGCTTCGCTGACAAAACTACCCTGATCACGTCCCATTAAATTAGCTTTTACTGAGACAGCCCGACCGCCTGCTTCTCGCGCGATACGAGAAGCACCTTGACGCACATCAATGTCAGCTAGTTCGCCCAATGTTAAAAATGCATCAGCATTGCCAGGGATTGCAATTTGCAGGTTGGCAATATCGGTAATGTTATCCCGATAATTGGGTGCCAAGCGGAGGTTGATGTTGAACAGCCGCTCGCCTTCGTAAAAGCCAGTTACAGCTTTTCCTCCAAATGCAGTTTGGAAAAGATTATTGATGGTCGCGATGGTGATGCCGTAGCGTGCCAGTTTTTGCCGATCCGGGGTAACAGTCACTTCAGTCTGACCTCCAACTTTGATAGCGGCCACATCAACTGCTCCGCGGATATGATTCAAGATACCTACAATTTGCTCTGCTTTATCTTCTAGAATATCCAGATTAGGACCAAATACCTTAATGGCGATTTCTCCCTTAACGCCAGACAATGATTCTTCCACATTATCTTGAATCACCTGTGAGAAATTAGTGGGTAGCCCTGGAATACTTTTAAGTGATTGTGACATATCCGCCACTAACTCTTCTTTAGAGCTAAATCGCCAACTGTTACGTGGATTAAGATCAGCCAGGATTTCCAGATTGTTAGCCCCCTTAGGATCGGTACCATCATCTGGTCGGCCCACTTGCGCGACAACGGTTTTAACCTCTGGATAGGTAACCAGTTTGGCGCGCACAGCACGCTCAATTTCTTTGGATTGCTCTAAATGAATGGAAGGAGGGAGCGCAATTGTTAGCCAAATATTACCTTCATCGAGTTTAGGCAGAAATTCTGTGCCAATTACCGGCAGGAGCGAGAGTGCGCCTGCCAGTGAACCCACAGTAATAGCTGCCATGATACGAGGTCGAGCATCTGCCCAGTTAAGCAGTTTCCGGTAGCCAAGTTGCAATCGTTCCATCCAAGCAAGATGAGGTTCAACGATGGTACCGCGCTGCAGCAGATAGGAAAGTAGTGCAGGGATCAAGGTTAGCGTCAGGATGACCGCTCCCAGTAATGCGAAAGAGAGCGTCAGCGCTACTGGGGAAAATATTTTTCCTTCTACGCGCTGGAAAGTAAAAATCGGGATAAAAGCTAAAATAATGATTGCCTTGGAAAACAAAATTGGTTTACCTAGACTAATAGCAGTCTGTCGCAGTGCGCTGGTTCGCAATTTGACAATATCCTGTCCAGATTCATGTTTGCGTTCTTGTTGTAACATTAACCGCACTATAAGTGCTTCCACCAGTACAACGGCACTATCAATGATGATACCGAAATCAACAGCACCTAATGAGATCAGGTTGGCGGAGACGCCACGGGCATTCATCATGATGAAAGCAAATAACAACGTCAGTGGAATGATGCAAGCGACAATCAATGACGTTCGCCAGTCACGTAGAAATACAATCAACACGGCTACAACCAGTAGCGCCCCAAGAAGTAGATTTTCGCCTACGGTTGCTACGGTGTGATCAACTAGTTGGGTACGCTCATAGATTGGACGTATTTGTACGCCCGGTGGTAGTTTGGCGTGGCTATTAAGCTCATCTACTCGGGTTTTAAGCACCTGGATGATTTTGCTTGGATCGCTGCCTTTGATCATGACCACAATTCCTTCGACGATCGAATCGCGGCTGGATACCTTGTTATTCTTATCGCGTTGTGCGAGTGAAACGATACCTGAGGGAGTGTGTTCTCCAACATGCACCGATGCAACGTCGCGGATAGTGATAGTTTTACCATCATGCGCTGCGATAACCGTGGCAGCAATATCTTCCAGAGAATGAAACAAGCCGATGGCGCGTAATACTAATCCTTCTCCTCCTCGTCGGATGATGCCGCCGCCGGTATTAGCGTTATTTTCACTAAGTGCTTGGCTGACTTGTTCCAACGTTAGCCGATATTTGCGCAATGCGTTAGGGTCGATACTGACCTGAATTTCCTTGATAGTGCCGCCAAAACCGATAACGTCCGCTACCCCCGGTACACGCCGAAGTTCTGGTCGGATAACCCAATCCTGAATAGCACGCACTTCATATAATGGTAAATTGGGTGGAGCATCAACGACATAACGATAAATTTCACCAACCGCAGTAGTAAGCGGAGCAAGCTCGGGCGTAATGCCTTCCGGCAGGCTGACGGTTTGCAGCTTTTCCAATACTTGCGCACGTGCTAGTCGATCTTCAGTTCCATCAGCAAAGGTCATAGTGACAACTGACAACCCGGTGATGGAAACCGAACGCAGCTGGGTAAGGTGGGGTACACCGCTCATTTCTCGTTCGATTGGGATCGTGACGCTACGTTCTACTTCCTCTGGTGCCTGACCGATAACTTGCGTGATAACTTGTACCTGTACATCCTGAACATCGGGAAATGCCTCAATGGGTAATTCGATGAAAGCATGTATCCCAGCTACCAGTAATGCCCCCACCATAACGAGAACGAACAGCCGTTGTTTAATTGAAAATGCGATAAGGCGGCTGAGCATTTCAATCTCCCGCAGCAAGTTCTGAGGCCAGCAGCATGGTCCCGTCGGTCACGACCGCTTCACCAGCAGCGACTCCTCCATTTTCTGGCTCAAGCCAGACAGATTCAGCATCTTGAAAAGCAATACGAATACGTCGCTGAATAAATTTACCTGGCCTGGTTTCGACAAATACCGTTGGGTGAACACCACCGGTAATCACCGAGTTTGCCGGGAGTTGAACGACACTGTCCGCGCGTGGATCAATCAGCTGCGCGCGAGCAAACATGGCGGGTCGTAGTGAACCATCGGGATTATCAATTTCAGCGCGCACTTGTACGCGGCGCACGTTGGGATCAAGCACAGGAGCGATGCGCGTGATGGTGGCGAGGAAAGGCTTATCGGGAAATGCATCAAAATAAAGCAATAATGGATTGCCGCGGTGTACCCGGCCAATCAAGCGCTCTGGAACATCTACAAGTACCCATAAATGCGACAGATCAGAAATAACAAACAGCGGAGCAGACATATCAGGACGCACCTCTGTACCCGGATTAGCCTGACGATCCGCCACCGTACCAGCAATCGGCGCATACAGCACCAGTTTTTCATCCTGTATTTTTCCGCCTGGAGCTAAATTTTTAACTCGTAGTCGGGCGCGTTCAATTTCTGCTGCAGCAATTTGCCAATCAGCCCGGGCACTTTCTACATCGCGCCGGGCAATGGCTTCACCAGCCCAAAGTTCTTGCGCCCGTTTATAGGCAAGATGTTTATAGGTAGCATCTGCTTCAGCTTTATGCAAATCAGCGATGGCCGCCCCAAAATCGGGAGAATCAAGGGTTACTAATGGATCACCAGCGCGGACTTTGTCGCCAATCTCAGCGTGTAGTTGCAGAATACGACCAGCTACTGCTGGGCTGATACGAGCAGTAAGGTTTTCTGCCAATGTGATTTTTGCTGCCAGCGGCTCACTGGCTGGCAGCATGGCAGAGACTGCCTGGCTGGTTTTGATGTAAGCAAGCTGGGATGCACCTGGCGGAAATATCAGTTGATCTGGTTTGTGCTGAATCCTCGAATTTTCAGTAGGAGATTGCGTGATATTGCGGCTGAAATAGGCATAGCCGACGAAGCTGATGCTTACGATTGCCAGAAAAATAATGATAGGTTTGATTTTGCGTAATCTGGATTTCTTCATGAAGCAGGTTCCTGTTCCTTGGAGGGAGCGATTTCCAATGCGGCATCCAGCGCAGCATGTGCTTTTGCTAGATCGCTACGCGCTTGCAGCGTATCCAGCTCAGCAGCACGCAGAATGCGCTGCGCATCGAGAAATTCCAATGCACTGATAGCCCCTTTGCTGAAAGCTAATTCAGCGGCGCTGGCTGTGCGGCGTGCAGCTGGTAATGCTTGTTCTTGTAGAGATTGCCAGCGATCGTTGGCATGTTGTAATTCGTTAATCAGTTGATTGATTTCGGCTTGGATACGGGCGCGGATCGCTTCCAGTTGATCTTCAGCCAGAGCCAGCTCGGCATGTGCACGACGAATATCCCCTTCAAAATAATTACCAAGAAATAATGGAATCGAAACACCCACACCCAGTGCATTGCGTGGTTGCGTGACATCCCGAGGTTGGCGCTCAAATTCCAGCGATACGGTAACATCACGTGTCCGTTTGGCCTGTGCTAGTGCGAGGTTATGCCGAGCAGCTTCTACACGTGCAATGGCAGCCAGGGTATCTGGACGTTGATCAATAGCAGTGGTGATGGTATTGGCATCAGGCAACTGGATTTTTTCTTCCGGCCAATCTCCCCGCGTAACAAATTGCAAAGCATGATCTTCATCTGCCAATAAAATTCCCAAAACCGTACGCGCACGTGTCAGCATGCTTTCTGCAGTACGCATGCCTGCACGTGCTCTGGCTGTATCGGCTTCAAAGCGTCCTAAATCAGCACCGGATAAATCACCTGCCCGGAAACGACGTCTGGCCAGCTCTAATATCCCTTCGGACTGGCTGGCGATAATGCCATTTAACTCGACATTGTATTCAGCTTGCTTAAGCTCAAACCAGGCGCTGCGTACGTTAAAACGGATTTGCCGTAGCGCATCATCAAAATCAAGTTGGCTGGCCGTGAACTCACTATCCGCCTTAGCCATGCGCAGTTCACGCTTATTCCCCCGTTCAAAGGTTTTGTCCAGGCGAATCACATCTTCTGCTGGCGTAGATTTAAAAATGGTAGTCGGCTTGGATTTGGGATTGAAATGGCTGGTGCTGAAAGACAGGATGGGATTAGGAGAGATGGCTGCATTCAGTGTTTCTGCTGCTGCCACTTCAATATTGCGCTGCGCAAAACGAAGATCACGGTTGCGAGTCAATGCTAAGTGCTCGGCTTCTTCCAGACTGATAGCAATGTCAGCAGCATGGCCGTAACCTGGTATCGCCAACCACAGCAGCAATATAAGTAAAGATGTCCAACGCATAGCAGTTATTCTCCAATGGCGAGAATATAGACTGCCTCAACTTGCGTTTACCTGACGAAAATCCGAGATAGCGATGTTTATGCTATTTGTTAAAAACTAGGGTGGCTTGAAAAGGAAGATGACTCTCTGTTGTAGTGTCAGCAGGTGATAAATTACTGACACGAACACCCAGTAACCGCAGTTTTTGTTCAAGTGGCACACGGCGCAGACAATTACCTGCGACTTTGCGAATGATGGCGGCATCAGCAGTGGGAGTCGGTAAGGTTTGATCGCGTGTCACAGTTTGAAAGTCTTCATAGCGCAGCTTGATGCCGATGGTTCGCCCTTTGTAGCCTTTGCGTTGCAGATCTTCAGCAACATGCACGCATAGTGCAGTGAAAATACCGGATAATTTTTGCCGATCGGTGTGTGGGTGCAGGTCACGTTCAAAAGTGGTTTCACGGCTGATGGATTTAGGTTCCTGATGGGTGAATACCGGACGGTCGTCTTCACCCTGTGCAATCCGGTGTAGTTGCAGTGCATGACGTTGGCCAAAGTGCAGTTGCAGCAAACTTAGTTCAGCTTGAGCCAGTTCTCCAATTGTATGAATACCCAGCTCGGCAAGTTTTTTGGCTGCTTTGGGGCCGATACCATTGACTTTGTGCACCGGCAGCGGCCAGATGCGCGTTGGAACATCTGCCAGCGTTAATATGGTTAAACCGTCTGGTTTTTCCAGATCAGAGCAAATCTTGGCTAGCAACTTGTTCGGTGCTACGCCGATGGAGCAGGATAAGCCGGCCGCTTCGCGTACCGCCTGTTTGATACGCAAAGCAAGTGGCGCTGTTTCTTCTGGATGCGCGCTTAAATCGATATAAATTTCATCAATACCACGATCTTCGATTTGTGGTGTGATAGCGGCGACTGCATTTTTAAACAGGCGTGAATAATGGCGGTAAGCGGCAAAGTCAGCCGGCAGCAAAATAGCATCCGGTGCCAGCTTGGCTGCCTGCATGATCCCCATCGCTGAAAATATGCCGAATGCCCGCGCTTCGTAAGTGGATGTCGTCACCACGCCACGGCCGGCATAATCCCCTAACCGGGCGTAGCGGCGCGTGCCATCGCGCTGCTGAATGGGTGGAGGAACGGATCGCCCGCCAATCACCACTGGCTGTCCGCGCAAATCCGGATAGCGCAGCAGTGACACTGATGCGAAAAAAGCATCCATATCCAGGTGAGCGATGCGGCGGGTATGCATGGGTATAAAACGAGAATGACTATGAAGTGATGATAGTTAGGAAGCTAGTATGAGGTACGGAGAAATTAGGAAATTGGTTAGATCATTCGATTTTCTTCTCGTTTCTAGCATAGAGTCGTTTCATCGGTGATAGCTTTTTTAAGTGCATCCTTAAAATAAACCGCTCCGCGAAGGTCAGCTCCTCTAAGGTTTGTTCCAGAAAATTCAGCTCCCTCTAGGTTAGCTCCTGAAAGCTTGGCTTCTGATAAATTTGTGAAATGTAAGTTTGCGGAAAGAAGATTTGCACCAGAGAGATTTGCCTTTGATAGATTTTCGTATGAAAGATTTTTTCCTAAGAGATCCACTCCTTTAAGATCAATTCCAGATATGGGTGCTAAGGGAGAATTTCCGGCAGACGTGGAAGAAAAAAAGAAATCAGCTTCTTGTTTGAAAATAGTGTGCAACGCTGCGATATAAGCGGGTTTAACTATTTGATCACTTTTCCTGTTTTCAGCTAACTGTTGTTCTGCTTCCGTCCATTGCCATGATACCAATAAGCTGCGATAAATTTCCATAGCCGGACGAATAAAGCGTTCGCCGTATTCACCTTTAACATACGGGAGCAGTTGATAAATTGCTGCTATCTGAAGTATGCCTGATTCGTACCCTTCTTCTGTTCTATATTTAGGTGAATCGATATCGGGTTGTGTTGCAGATTGTTCAGCTGTCGTTTCGGTGTTGATTGCTTGTAATTTGTTTTGTGGAAAAGTCGTTGCCCATTCTTGAATTTTGTGAAAATCCGTCTGTCGAATATCGTTTTCAGTTTGTCGTATATTTTCTTCAGCATGCTGCAAATCCTTGGTTTTGTCGGTATTGCGAAATACCCAGATGAGGAAAGCAATCGGCGCGATGATCAATGTGGAAAGTATTGTACCTATCCAGCTGGGTAGCTCTTTAGATTCATTACTTGCGCGTAAAAAGTCGATCAGGTCTTTCCAGTAGAAGCAAAGAAGAATAGCTTCAATTATTCCAATGGCTAAAACTGAGAGAACTCTTAGATGATGGGAGGACCAATCCCAAATAGCTACAACTGTTTTTTTAATTTTGCCAAAAAGGAAAAAGCTGTATAGCAGCAGCAATAATAGCAATATCAAAAGGCTTGAGACGGTGAGTTGTAATAAGAATGAAGAATGAGCCACCCACCAATTTTGGATATTTTCCAGAATAATTGAGGGTGTAGGCAGTGGAATAAGTGTTTGTGGAGAAGAAATAAAAAGAATAATAAAAAATAATAATAAGATCAGTATCTTAGACTCCAAATTTAGCTTATTTAACCTCTCTATCGCTTTCTTAATCATGCCAACTTATTCTTGTTGATGGTTTAAGGAATAGGTATCTATCAATTTCGGCAAATTGTATCACTCCCATTGCAACAGCCATGTCAGCGCGCATGCTAAGCAGCGTTAGGGCATATCTGCTTTTAGTATTAGGGGGAGCGCGTTATGCACTCATTCACAACAATTGCTGGATTGCGGTTGAAAGTAACTGCGTTGACGAGAAATGCGATTTTGTTTGGGGGGAATGATCTAATTTACGTTTGATTCATTAGAATCAGCTACACTATGCTATCTGGCTAGCTCAAAAACAAACCAGGGAATAAGTTTGGGGCATGACTGGAGGTGCCGCTAGAAATCAACTAAACATGCCCAGAGCGACGATATTTTACGAAATGCAGAATTAAAACATGGTGCCCAGAAGAGGACTCGAACCTCCACACCCGAAGGCACATGGACCTGAACCATGCGCGTCTACCAATTCCGCCATCTGGGCTTTGTCTTGATAATTGCTGTGTTACTGATCGATTTTGTGAAAATCTGGTGAGTAGTAACAGCATACGAAGATCGCAAATTCTATAGGAAACCCTCGATTTGTCAATGAAGAGAAAGAAAAATAAGAAGAACCGGCTACGTGAATTTGACCCTTTTCTAAAGCGTGAACAAACCCGTTACGGGTTAGCACTTCCTAGCCGTGAGTTTATCTTGGAGGTGTTGGAGCAACAGGGACCGATTAGCGAACCCAGATTATTGGAGTTGTTGGATATTGCTGCTGAGGAATCAGAATTCTTTCATCGCAGATTGTCCGCAATGATACGGGATGGGCAGATTATCTGTAATCGCAAGGGTGATATTTGCGTAACCGATAAGCTGGAACTCGTAAAAGGAATTGTGCAGGGGCATAGCGATGGCTTTGGTTTTCTGGTGCCGGATGATGGAGGGACTGATTTGTTTCTGCCTCCCAAAGAGATGCGCAAGGTGTTGCATGGCGATCGTGTTATCGCCAGATTAACCAATGAAGTGGATCGACGCGGACGACGAGAATGCAGAATTGTCCGGGTACTGGAGAGTGTCAATACGCATGTGGTGGGCAGGCTATATGAAGATCACGGCATTTTCTTTATCGTGGCTGAGGATAAGCGTATCAATCAGGATATTCTTGTTCCTAAGGAAAATACGCTCAATGCACATGCCGGACAGGTGGTCGTCGCCAATATCATTCAACAACCTGGCCTACATGCGCAACCGATTGGTCATATTGTTGAAATACTGGGAGATTACGCTGCACCAGGAATGGAAATTGAGATTGCATTGCGCAAATTTGATTTGCCGCATGAATTTCCATCAGCGGTTATTTCTGCAAAATTTCCCAGAAAAGTGCTAAAAAAAGACCTGCCTAAGCGTGAAGATCTTCGTCATTTACCACTGGTAACCATAGATGGCGAAACGGCTAAGGATTTTGATGACGCAGTTTATTGCTGTCAGGAAGGTAAGGATTTCAGATTATTTGTTGCCATCGCTGATGTGAGTCATTACGTGCGCGATCAGGATGCGCTGGATAAGGAAGCATTTACTCGCGGTAACTCAGTTTACTTTCCGCGACGAGTGATTCCCATGTTGCCGGAAGTACTTTCCAATGGATTGTGCTCGCTGAATCCACAGGTAGATCGCTTGTGTATGGTGTGCGAAATGCTTTGGTCAGCCAAGGGGGAGCTGATTGAATATCGCTTTTACCCTGCAGTGATGCTATCTCACGCGCGATTAACTTATAACATTGTTGCTGAATTACTGGATCACCCCAAAGGCGATACTGCAAAAGCGTATGCGCAACTGCTACCGCATATTCAGCAGCTATACCGATTATTTAAAATACTAAATAGATCTCGCAAGAAACGGGGAGCAATTGAATTTGAGACCATTGAAACAGAAATGGTGTTTAACAATCAGGGTAAGATTGAAAAAATATATCCGGTAGAGCGTAATGATGCTCACCGCCTGATTGAGGAATGCATGTTGGCAGCTAATGTGTGTGCCGCTGATTTTTTGCAGAAACACCAGCAGCCTATTTTATATCGAGTGCATGAGGGCCCTTCCGATGAGAAGCTGGTAGCGCTGCGAGACTTTTTGAAAGAATTTGGTTTGCAGCTGCGCGGAGGCGATAAACCGCACGCCAAGGATTATGCTCGCGTGCTGGATCGCATCAAGGAACGGACGGATGCGCAATTGTTGCAGACAGTGATGCTGCGTTCGCTTAGTCAGGCGATGTACAGCCCAGATAACGTTGGGCATTTTGGACTGGCTTATGAAAAATATACCCATTTCACTTCACCGATCCGGCGTTATCCTGATTTACTGGTGCACCGCGCTATCAAGGCGGTGCTTGCAGGTAAACACTATGATCCTGGTGATTGGCATGAAATTGGCAAACATTGCTCACAAACTGAGCGTCGTGCGGATGAGGCTACGCGGGAAGTGGAATCCTGGCTCAAGTGTTTTTATATGCAGGATAAAATCAATGATTGTTTTGAGGGCGTGATCACTGGCGTTACTGCTTTTGGGTTATTTGTTACTCTGAATGCGATTTATGTAGAAGGATTGGTTTATATTTCGGAATTACCTAGTGATTATTTCCGTCATGATCCGGTTAAGCATGTATTGCGTGGGGAACGTAGTGGTATCAGTTTTCGTCTGGGGGATAGCTTGCGAGTCAAGCTCGTTCGAGTTGATTTAGCAACACGCAAGATAGATTTTGTCCTAGCAGAAGGTAACGCACGTAGAAAATCCAGTAAATAATATTTTTCTTTTTATTGCTTACAGACAGCATGTCTCATTCTCACTATATTTTTGGTTTTCATGCTATTACCAGCCGTTTGCGACAACATCCGAGCAGCATTCGGGAAATTTATCTAGATGAAAATCGGCAGGATCAACGGGCGCGTGATTTGATACGTCTGGCTGAAACTACCTCCACACGCATGATTCTGTGCAACCAAGATCGGTTAAATAGAATGGCTGGGACGACTCATCACCAAGGTGTAGTCGCGCATGTGATGAAGTTACAGCGATTTACTGCGCTTGAGGATTTACTGGATGGGTTAACTGAATCGGCTTTTTTGTTGATCTTGGATGGTGTTAAGGATCCCCATAATCTAGGAGCGTGTTTGCGTGTGGCCGATGCGTTTGGTGTGCATGCTGTCATAGCACCCAAGGATCGGGCGGTAGGATTGTCGGCAACAGTACATAAAGTTGCCAGTGGCGCGGCAGAGACGGTCCCCTTTTTTGCAGTGACTAATCTCGCTAGAACAATGCGCGAATTAAGAGAAGCTGGTATCTGGCTCGTTGGCGCTACTGCGGATGCAGCTGATACGCTTGATTCAATAACGTTAAATAGACCCATTGCCTGGGTACTCGGCGCAGAAGGAGAGGGCATGCGCCGCTTAACACGTGAGACCTGTGACCAACTAGTAAGTATTCCGATGAATGGTAGCGTAGAGAGCTTAAATGTATCGGTAAGTGCTGGGATATGTTTGTTTGAAACCTATCGCCAGCACACTCAGAGGAAATAATAATGCGTTTAATTTGAGGCGGGGCTTTTGTTAGGGTTATTGATCCGCTCATTCGGGTCAGTTACAAAACCGATACGCACTAATCCAGCTGTGGCAGCAATGCTCATCACTTTGGCGATTAATTCATAATGGGAATCACGATCTGCGCGAATATGTAACTCGGTTTTATCAGATTGTTTAACCGCTTTGGCAAAACGAGCTGGGAGCTGTTCCAGTGTAACAGGCTCGTCTCCCCAGTAAAAACTACCATCTGCACGAATGGCAAATTCAATGTTCTCTGGCTGAATTTGGCTGGTGGGAGTACTTGATGCCTTGGGTAAATCAACCTTCACAGAATGCGTGAGTAAAGGAGCTGTAATCATAAAAATGATCAACAATACCAGCATGACATCTACTAACGGCACTACGTTGATTTCAGTCATAGCCGTTTTACTTTGATAACGGGTTGAATCACCAAAAGCCATTAATTGCTCCCTTCAGTAGTTATTCCGGTTACGGCATTAGTCGTTTCGGTTGCTAAAGTATGTTGCGAGGTAGTTGTTGTTTCTTTTTGGGTTGTTCTTGGATTATTTTCTTCACCGGATTTGCTACCTGTTGTCATGATGGTGTAAAGATCATGTGCAAAGTCATCTAGCTGAGCCATCCACAAACGGTTGCGCCGTATGAAGGCGTTATAGGCCAGCACGGCAGGGATAGCGACAGCCAAACCGAGAGCGGTCATGATTAAAGCTTCGCCAACCGGCCCCGCTACTTTATCCAGTGTACCTTGACCAGATACGCCAATTTGAATCAAGGCGTGATAAATACCCCAAACAGTGCCGAACAAGCCAATGTAAGGCGCAGAGGAACCTGCCGAAGCGATGATAGTCAGACCGTATTCAATACGAGCAGCTTCTTGATCCAAATTATTACGCAATGAACGGGTAAGTAACTCATTCGCACCACCCGCTGTAGCTAATTTCTCCAGACCATGCTTTTGCGAGGTAGCGGTGGCATTTAACGCTGTTTTGGCAAGTTGAACGAATGCATGGTTATCCGTCATTGTGCCAATTTCTGCTTTAAGCTGCGATATTGAATCAATACGCCAGAAATGCTTAAGAAAGGTTTTGGCACGGCGGGAGGCAATCATGTTGCTGATACTTTTGGTCACGATCAAATACCAGCTTGCTACCGACAAAGTAAGCAACAGTATCAGTACACTCATCCCTACCGCATCAACCTGTGTAAGAAAATTAGAGAACCCTAGGGTTTTTTCCATCTATTAACTTCCTTCGATGACAAAATTAAAAGGTTGCAGCGCTATTGCCGGAACTGCACGTCCATCACGTGTTGCTGGTCGGCAACGCCAGGTTTTGACAGCAGACAAAGCAGCATTATCTAGTCTGGAATATCCGCTGCTTTCAACAACCGTAGCTTTGCTTATGCGACCTGTTTCATCTAGTTCCACTCGCAGTACCAGTTTGCCTTCTTCTCCCAAGCGACGCGATAGCGCAGGATAAGCTGGGCTAGCTAAATCTGGACAAGATACGGATAATTCAGAAGATAAGGTAACCGGGCCCGCTGGCATTTGCGCTGGTTTTGCGTCAGCTACGGTTTCATTAACAACTTTCTTTTCCGGTTCGGGTTCCGGCTTGTGTTCTTCAATAGGTGGCTCAGGGATCACCTGTTCTTGCGGCGTGGTGACCGGGGCCTTGGCGACTAATTGACGTTTTGGCCGAGGCTGTACCTTCCGAATCGGAGGTTTGGGTTTTACTTGAGGCGGTTTATGTTCTGCCTTTAATTCAGCCTTGGGTGCTTCAGCAACTTCCTGCTGTTTTTCCGGTGGAGCGATAAATTGTGCATAAAGTGTGATCGTTTCTGGAGAGGTAGTGCTGAAACGATATTGCCACATACCATAAAGTATAGCGGCATGTGCAGCTACTACTACCAGGAGACTGATGAGGGATGCGCCGGTGAGTACCGGTTTATGATAGATTTTGGCCATATCATATATGTAGTGTGTGTTCTGTTCGTACGGTCTTGAAATTGACTGTCTAACGTTATCAATACACGATTAACTGTGTATACGTACTGATTCTCAAATGCTATCAGAATCGATAACGATTATCAATCTCTTCATCACTCTGTCTAGGGAATATTAGATGAGTCTGAGGTGAGTTGCAATGCGACATATTGTCGCAGTGAAGTTAGATAAGAATAACGTCGTACTGTTCTTGTGTATAAGAAGAGCCTACCTGTAGGCTGATGGGTTTGGCAATAAAATCACCCAACTGAGCAAGGCTTTGAGATTCTTCATCTAAAAAAAGATCGATAACTTGTTGTGAAGCGAGAATACGGTATTCCTTGGCGTTGAATTGCCTGGATTCTCGAAGGAGTTCGCGCAGAATTTCGTAGCAAATTGTTTGAGCTGTTCTGATTTCTCCACGTCCCTGGCAGGTTGGGCAGGTTTCACAAAGAATTTGCGCCAGACTTTCGCGTGTGCGTTTGCGAGTCATTTCAACCAGACCCAATGCAGTGAAGCCATTAACCGTCATTTTTGTGCGGTCACGCTGTAGGGTTTTGTTGAATTCAGCTAAAACTGCGGCCCGATGTTCTTCGCGATCCATATCGATGAAATCAATAATGATGATTCCTCCCAGATTACGTAGCCGTAGCTGTCGCGCAATAACCTGAGCGGCTTCAAGATTGGTTTTGAAGATAGTATCGTCAAAATTTCGTACCCCGACAAAACCACCAGTATTAACGTCCATGGTGGTCAGTGCTTCAGTTTGGTCGATAATCACATAGCCACCGGATTTTAGATCAACTCGTCTGGCTAATGATTTTTCAATTTCTTGTTCAACACCATATAAATCGAATAATGGTCGTTCCCCAGTATAGTGACTGATTTTTTCTACATCACTCATCATGTATTCCTGAGTGAAGGTTGTCAGTTTTTGATGGGTTTCGCGTGAATCAACACGAACGCGGTAAGTGTCAGCATTGACAAAATCGCGTAGGACTCGATGGCATAGGTCCAGATCTTGATAAAGCAGAGAGGGGGGAGAAATGTTCAGTGATTTTTTTTGGATATCCCGCCAGAGCTTATGAAGATAATCAATGTCGGCTTGTAGCTCATGCTCTTCGGCGGTTTCTGCCATGGTACGAATAATATAGCCGCCGGAAGAATCAGGCGGAAGCATATTCTGTAGTTTTTGGCGCAGTAATTCACGTTCGTTAACATCTTCAATGCGTTGGGATACGCCTATATAAGATTCTTGAGGCAAATAAACCAGCAAACGTCCTGCGAGACTGATTTGAGTAGAAAGTCTTGCTCCTTTAATACCAATAGCATCTTTGACAACTTGTACAAGAATATTGCTACCTTCAGATAAAAGTTGCTCTATAGGCTTGTTATGCTCGGTTTGGCCAGATTCATGGATATCAGCGACATGCAGAAAAGCTGCACGTTCCAGGCCAATATCAATAAAAGCTGATTGCATGCCAGGCAATACACGGCTAACGCATCCGTTATAGATGTTACCTACAATGCCGCGATTACTAGTACGTTCAATATGCAACTCCTGTGTGATTCCTTGTTCTATGATGGCAACGCGCGTTTCCTGCGGAGTAACATTGATGAGAATTTCACTACTCATATAATTGAAATCGAGATTTACTTATATTGATTCAGAAAACAGTAATTCCTGTTTCTTCCAGTAACTGAGAAGTTTCAAATAATGGTAAACCAACTACACCGCTGTAACTTCCGTTAATGTTAATGACAAAGGCTGCTGCTTTTCCTTGAATAGCATAGGCGCCAGCTTTATCAAGAGGTTCGTTGCTGGCGACATACGATTGGATTTCGCGCGGACTGATGTCTCGAAATCGAACCGTTGTTGTGGATAAACGGAGTTTAATTTGCTCTTGGAATGCTAACCCAACTGCTGTATGTACCTGATGCTCTTGACCAGAAAGTGCATGCAACATTTCTTTGGCATGTTCAGTATCTGTAGGTTTTCCTAATATGCGTCCATCCAACACGACAATAGTATCTGCTGCCAGTACAGGTAGCACGGGCAAATTACGTTGTTTCAAACGTAGCCAACCTGCTTCCGCTTTGGTGTGGGTAATCCTATAGACATAATCAACCGGGGATTCCCCCAAAGCAGGGGTTTCATCCACATCTACTGGACGTGATAAAGTTTCTCGCATGAGTAATATGGTATGCCGGATACCGATTTGTTTCAGTAGATCGCGTCTACGGGTGCTACGGGATACCAGGTAAATATGGTTACTAGTTGTAATAGCCATTTCTAGATCGAATTTTAAAGTTGTGTATTCGTAGCGTGTAGTTGAAACACTACTAGCAGTTTAAAGTTACACCCGATGGTAAGGATGATTTCGGATGATAGAAAAAGCTCGATAAAGCTGCTCCGCTAACAGTACTCTGACCAGTCCATGTGGCAGAGTCATAGCAGAAAGAGCCAGTTTCTCGTGAGCTATTTGCTTAATACTCGGATGTAGTCCATCCGCTCCGCCAATAATAAACACGATATCTCGACCAGATGCCATCCAATTAGTCATGAGTTCGGTCAATCTGGAAGTGGTAATTTGTTTGCCTAATTCATCTAGGACAATAATATAGCATTGAGGAGGTAGTGCGATACGAATGCGCTCGCTTTCAGCTTGTAAGAGTTGCTCTGTTTTTTTGCCGACTCGTTTTTCTGGTTTGATTTCTACCAATACAAGTTCAGCTTCTCTTGGCATACGTTCGCTGTATTCTGTGTATCCTTTTTTAATCCAGTCCGGCATTTTGTTACCTACTGCCAGAATATGGAATTTCATAATTACGAGCTATTAATACGTGAAATTTATCTAAGTAAACCAGTTCCTAATCAATCATTATTAGCCGTATGTTACGGAATTTTCCTGCGATGATTGCCAAGTTAATTCCGACCAGAGACCTTCCAAGTTATAGTAACTGCGGATAGCAGGTTGCATGATATGTACAATAATGTCACCAAGATCGACCAACACCCATTCTCCCGACTGTTCGCCTTCTACGCCATATACCACTCCTCCAGCTGCTTTTACCTTTTCTTGCACGTGATTGGCTAGTGCTTTAGTTTGACGTGTGGAATCAGCACTAGCGATTACCATCGTGGAGAATAAGGCAGTTAATTTGCTAACATCAATGACACGAATATTATTGGCTTTGAGATCTTCCAAAGCAGCAATAACTATTTCAAGTTGTTTGTCAGATATTTTCATTTTTCTCCGGCATAAAAATTATGCTGATAAATATAGTCAATTACTGATTCAGGTAGCAGATAGCGAGCACTTTTACCTGCAGCAATAAGATTCCTGATCTTTGTGGATGAAATATCCAATAAAGTTGTAGATGCTATGAAGATGCGTCCATATGGTGAATTTTTCAATTCTATGGCTGAGGTTGTTTTACGTGCTTGACAGATAGCTTTCAATTCAGCTGGTAGGTCAGACAAATGGTTGATCGGAATGGCACCGGGGCGGTTGACGATAACGAGGTGGCACAATTCGAATAACTGCTGCCAATGATACCAATATGGTAGTTTGATAAAAGCATCTGCGCCGATGATAAAGCATAGTGCTATATGTTCATTTAATTTATGTTTTTCTTGACTAATTTCCAGCAATGATTCAACACTGTAGGTCTCGCCAGGGCGTTTAATCTCACGATCATCTACAGAAAACATAGCGTTTCCACGGATTGCTTCCTGTAACATGGCTACCCGGTGTGCTCCGGTTACCATAGGGGAGCTGCGTAACCGAGGATGACCGGCAGGTAAGAAAAATAGATGGCTTAATTGTAAAATCTCAACCAATTCTTCGGCTATACGTAAGTGTCCGTAATGAACTGGATCGAAAGTTCCACCATAAATACCAATGAGCGAATAGGCTGTTACTTCAGTCATCTAATGATAAATATCTAACCTAATAGTGTGAGGTAAGGTTAGCTGAGTAATTTAGAACAGCGCTAGCCGCATATCTGTCAATATATTGGCTAGATGTGTAGTAAAGCGGGCGGCGGCTGCGCCATCAATCACGCGATGGTCATAGGATAGTGAAAGTGGGAGCATGAGACGCGGAACAAATTTATCGTTTTGGTATACTGGCTTTAGACTGGCACGAGAAATTCCTAGAATAGCAACTTCTGGTGCATTAATGATAGGTGTGAAATTGGTTCCACCAATTCCTCCCAAGCTGGATATGGAAAAACTTGCTCCTTGCATGTCAGTAGGCATTAACTTACCCTCACGAGCTAGGGTAGATAATCTAGTAAGTTCTTCAGCGATACTGATTACTCCTTTTTGATCAACGTCCTTAATAACGGGTACTACCAAGCCGTTGGGCGTATCAACGGCAAACCCTAGATGATAGTAATGCTTAATGATAAGTTGATTTTCTGCAGTACTGTTATCCAGAGATGCGTTGAATTCTGGGAATTTTTTAAGAGCAGCGGTAACCGCTTTGATTAGAAAGGCCAATATAGTGAGTTTGGTACCATTATTTTTTTGAGTTTCATTATGTGTTTTTCTAAGCGTTTCTAGGTCAGTAATGTCCGCTTCATCAAATTGCGTAACATGTGGAATCATGACCCAGTTACGATGAAGGTTAGCTCCTGAAATTTTGCGGATACGCGATAATGACTTCAGTTCGATGGGTCCAAATTTTGCAAAATCCACGTGTGGCCAAGGCAGTAAATTAAGAGCCCCTCCGGAGGAACCGTGTTCGCCAGCCATTACCTGCTTTACAAAAGCTTGTACATCTTCCTTGAGAATACGTAATTTAGGACCAGTTCCTGTTACCTTGCTTAGGTCTACTCCTAGTTCTCGAGCGAATCGCCTGACCGAGGGACTTGCATGTGGCAGAGGGCGTTGTCCGATTTCCTGCGTGGATTTTGGTAGTATGGGGGAGAGGTGTGTTGCTGCTGGAGCCGGTTTAGGTTCTGGTACGGCTGCTGTCGGTTGGCTGGCTTGGGCTGTTTCCGTTGGTATAGCTTGTGGCGGGAGTGAGGTTTCGGGTTGAGATACGGGAGATTTCTCATCGCTCTTTGCGGCTGTTGTCACTTCCATCGTCAGAATTTCTGAATCCTTGGAAACTTTGGTGCCTACCTTCAGCAAAATTTCCTTAATTATTCCAGAGTAGGGAGCAGGTACTTCAACGGTAGCTTTGTCCGATTCCAGTACAATTAACGGATCTTCTGCCTGTACGCTGTCCCCTGGTTTGACCATGATTTCAATAACTGGAATATCTTCAAAGTTCCCAATATCTGGAACTAGTACTTTCTTGACTTCAGTCACATGTACTCCTTGATTCTTGCTGCAACAAATATTGCTGGGATAAGGTAGGTTTATTTTATCAATGTAAATAGATCTAAACTTTGGTTGGCTCTGGTTTTTCCGGGTCAATCGCAAAAGCTTGAATTGCTTTGGTTACTTGTGATGCAGGTATTTTCCCTTCATCAGCTAATGCCTTGAGTGCTGCAACTACAACATAATGACGATCTACTTCAAAGAAATATCTTAACTTTTCACGCGTATCTGAGCGCCCAAATCCATCTGTTCCTAGGACACAATAACGATTGGGGATGAATTCTCGAATTTGATCTGCAATAATTTTCATGTAATCAGTGGAGGCGATAACAGGTCCCTTACGATCTTTTAGGCAAGTTTCCACATAAGATAGTTTGGCTGGTTCTTCGGGGTGGAGTAGATTCCAGCGTGATACGCTTAATGCTTCTCGCCGTAATTGATTAAAACTTGTCACGCTCCAAATATCTGCTGATATTTTATAGTCTTTTTCCAGAATAGCTGCTGCAGCAATGACTTCTCGTAAAATGGTTCCTGAACCTAGCAGCTGCACGTGTAGTTTGTTTTGCTTACTTCCTTCCCGGAACAGATACATTCCCTGCAAGATATTTTGTTCGACACCCTTAGGCATTTCCGGGTGTGAGTAATTTTCATTCATTACAGTAATGTAGTAATAAATATCTTCTTGTTCCTGATACATGCGTCGCAGGCCGTCTTGAATGATGACAGCGAGCTCGTAAGCAAAGGCTGGATCATAAGATATACAGTTGGGAATAGTAGAGGCAGCTAGATGACTGTGACCATCCGCATGTTGCAATCCTTCTCCATTCAATGTCGTGCGGCCAGCTGTCCCTCCCAGCAAAAAGCCACGACAGCGCATATCACCGGCCGCCCAGGTAAGATCCCCTACACGTTGAAAACCAAACATCGAATAGTAAATATAGAATGGAATCATTTGCACATTGTGCGTGCTATAAGCAGTAGCTGCTGCCATCCATGATGCCATGGCACCTGCTTCATTGATCCCTTCTTGGAGGATTTGTCCGCTGCGATCTTCCTTGTAATACATTAGTTGATCGGCATCTTCGGGTGTATAGAGCTGACCGACGGATGACCAGATACCTAGTTGTCGGAACATACCCTCCATCCCAAATGTACGGGATTCATCAGCAACAATAGGTACTACATGTTTGCCAATATTTTTGTCTTTTACCAATATATTGAGAATACGCACAAATGCCATGGTTGTGGATGTCTCACGTCCTTCGCCGCTGGCTTTGAGTAATGTCTCAAAAGCGGATAACGGCGGAATTTGTAGCGCTGCGGCTTTACGACGACGATGATGAATGAATCCCCCCATCGCCTGTTGCCGTTCACGCATATAGTTGTATTCAGGAGAGTCTTTCTCAAATTTCAGGTAGGGAATTTCATCAATTTTGTCATCCGGTATCGGCAATCCAAAGCGATCTCGGAATGCTTTTAATGAAATCGTACCCATTTTCTTTTGCTGGTGAGTGATATTCTGTGCTTCACCAGCTTCACCCATGCCGTAACCTTTGATTGTTTTCGTCAATATTACAGTTGGTTGGCCGGTGTGTTTCATTGCTGCGCTGTAAGCGGCATAAACCTTATGAGGATCATGGCCGCCCCGATTGAGACGCCAAATATCATCATCAGACATATTGGCCACCATTTCCAGCAATTCTGGATATTTGCCAAAAAAATGTTGGCGTACATAGGCGCCATCACGTGATTTGAAAGTTTGATATTCTCCATCAACGCATTCCATCATGCGTTGCTGTAATAATCCTTTCGTGTCTTTTGCAAGCAAAGGATCCCAGTAAGAACCCCAGATAACTTTAATTACATTCCAGCCGGCACCACGGAAAGTACTTTCCAATTCCTGGATAATTTTGCTATTTCCGCGTACTGGTCCATCAAGACGCTGCAGATTACAGTTGATAACGAAAATTAGGTTGTCTAGTTTTTCGCGTGCGCCGAGCGCAATTGCACCTAATGATTCTGGTTCATCTACTTCACCATCACCCATGAAAGCCCAAACTTTACGGCCTTCAGTCTTAGCTAGACCGCGTGCTCCGAGGTATTTCATAAAACGTGCTTGGTAGATTGCCATCAACGGCCCCAAGCCCATTGACACGGTGGGAAATTGCCAGAAATCCGGCATAAGCCAAGGGTGAGGATAAGAGGAAAGACTGTTGCTGTTGTCGTCTACTTCCTGGCGAAAATTATCCATTTGCTCGCTTGTTAACTTGTCCAGCAGAAAAGCACGCGCATAAATGCCGGGTGAAGAATGCCCTTGCACATAAATTAAATCACCTTCTTGTTGATCGTTGGCGGCACGCCAAAAATGGTTGTAACCGACATCATAAAGTGTGGCAGCTGAGGCAAAACTCGCGATATGACCTCCTACATTGGTATGCCGATTCGCGCGTAATACCATTGCGGCTGCATTCCAGCGAATATATGAACGAATACGATGTTCTAGCGCATGATTGCCGGGAGAACGTTCTTCTCTACCAGGTGGAATAGTGTTGATATAAGCTGTATTCGCGCTATAAGGCAGATGAGCACCAGAGCGACGTGCTTTTTCTACTAATTTTTCCAATAGGAAATGAGCGCGTTCGGTACCTTCATTAACTAGTACTGTTTCCAAGGCTTCCAGCCATTCCTGCGTTTCTTGGGGATCGATATCTAGTGGATCCATATTCGGGTCTGCTCCTTGTTTACAAATCTACAAGTTCAAAATTATTGTATAAATCGCGATAGATCTAAATTTTCTACATGCTCGCCTTTGCGCGTTCAGCTGCTTCGATCGTATTATGCATAAGCATGGTGATAGTCATTGGTCCTACTCCTCCTGGGACGGGTGTGATATATCCAGCTTTTTCCTTTACGCTTGAAAATTCCACATCTCCGCAAAGTCGTCCATCAGGTAAGCGATTAATACCTACATCAATAATAGTTGCACCCGTTTTGATCATATCGCTTGTCAATAAGTTGGCCTTACCTGTAGCCATGATAATGACATCAGCATTACGAGTATGGCTGGCGAGCTCTCGGGTGTGTGAGGTACAGATAGTAACAGTTGCACCTTGTTCTAACAGCATGAGAGCCATTGGCTTCCCAACGATATTGCTGCGTCCGACAACAACTGCATGTTGACCTATTAGAGGAATAGCGTATTCTGTAAGCATTTTCATGACTCCAAAAGGAGTGCATGGACGAAACAAAGCTTGCCCTGTTACCAATGCACCTACATTACAGGGATGAAATCCATCTACATCTTTTTCAATTGCTATAGCAGCAATAACTTCATTGATTTGGATATGTTCTGGTAAAGGTAGCTGTACCAGAATACCGTGAATTTTAGGATTGGTATTTAAATCTCGTATTTGCTGCAATATAGTTTCTTGTGAGGCGCTGCCAGGAAAATTGAAAACTTCAGAGTGAATACCTAATTCTCCACAAGTTTTAGCTTTGTTCCGAACATATACGCTAGACGCTGGATTATCTCCTACCAGAATAACGGCTAAGCCAGGTTGCATCCATTTTTCCGAGAGTATCCGGGCACGTTGCTTGAGTTCTTCGCGTAGTTTGTTTGCGAGGAGGGTGCCGCTAATAATCGTTGCACTCATAAAATCCTGGAGATAGTAAGCAAATACCTTATTAAACCAATTAATTCGCTCAAGAGCTATTTACTTAGTAAGGTTACTTTTGATCAGAAGAAAACTTGATTTATTGCCTTTTATTTACCCTAAAAAAATAGTCCGATCAGGGAGTTGGCGTTTTGGAATGATTACCTTTTTTTATCTTGTGTCGATAAATCAGCAACCCAATTAAGAATGTGGGCGTGATAAATAAAAATGCAGTTAGCAATCCGACAGCCAGAATAGTGATATTTTCACTTTCTGGAAGATAAACCGTTACAAACCATACGCCAGCCATAGCAAACAGTAAGCCTCCTAGTAACAGAATGATCTTACCCCGATCGTAGTAATTCCAAAGTCCTTTGGATACTCTGGTTTCCCCAACATAATGATCAAAGACTTCAGCGAGACTACGATCGCCTGGTTTAGATTCGTAACCCAGTGCGAGCGCGAGTGCTTCATCGCCATCGTCCAGCACGGACATTTGTTTGACAAATGCAACTCGGTTTTTTGCTCGTTTGGCTTTGACGCCATCTTTAACCATCATGTGATACAGCGCATCAAATGCCTTTTCTTGGGCGTCTGATGTAGATGCTTCGTATTGATCATAGAATTGCTGCATGACGCCGACGAGATAGAGCTGAATAGTTAAATCTTTAAATTGCGGTGCAAAGTCATATTTTTTATCTTTAATATGTGGAAGTTGCTCTGCTAAAACTTCTTTTGTGTGCTTGATGCAAGCATCAAGAATTTCTTCTCCGAAATTTTCTTCTGTATTTTTCATCGTGAATCGACCTGGAATTTTGTCCTTTGCTTGATGTTAACTACTTCTATTTTTCATTATATACCGCTTGAGTGGCTCTTGAAATCTGCAAATCTGAAAAGCATATCTGATAAAAGTCTGAGCAAGTGTGGCGCTTTAATAGTCATATCTGACAACTTGCTAAGTTCAAGCGGTCTGTTGAAACATACAACAAGTTCGTAGGTAAGCCGCTATAATGCGAGCTTCCTGAGATATTTTTCTATCATGGCTACACCGATTCCTTTGAATTTTAGATCTCACTGTATACAGCTACTTGTTCAAGCAGCTAAACAAATTCTTCCAGATGAAACAGAAATATCTGTTGAGTTACTGCGACCCAAATTGATAGATCATGGCGATTATTCCAGTAATCTAGCTATGAAACTAGCTAAGCGTTTGCGTCGTAATCCACTTGAGCTAGCAAAAACACTGATTGAAATGTTGCCGGATTCTCCCTATGTGGAAAATATTACTGTTGCTGGAGGTGGATTTATCAACTTTTTCTTGAAAAAGACGGCGAAACAGCAATTTTTACTTGAAGTATTGCGAGCGCGTGATTTATTTGGACATAGTACACAAGGAGCAGGAAAAACTGTCCAAATTGAATTTGTTTCAGCTAATCCTACAGGCCCATTGCATGTGGGTCATGGTCGTGGCGCTGCATTTGGCGCTAGCTTGGCTAATATTATGTCAGCAGCTGGATATATCGTCACGCGTGAATTCTATGTTAACGATGCTGGCCGTCAGATGGATATTCTGACGTTATCGACATGGTTGCGTTATCTTAATTTGTGCAATATTACTCTTCCGTTTCCCAGCAACGCTTATCAGGGGCAGTATGTTATTGATATGGCAGCTGAAGTATATCAAATACATGGTGATCGCTATGCCTCTGATTCTTCGAGACAGTTGCTTACGGAAATAAATTCAAAAGTAACAGCTGGTGAGGAAGATAAATATCTAGATGATCTTATTGCCGCAGCCAAATCAATTTTGGGTGAAGATTATAATTACCTGCATGATTTTGTTCTGACAGAGCAACTGAATGACTGTCGAAATGATTTGATGGAATTCGGTGTCGAGTTTGAAAATTGGTTTTCGGAACAGTCGTTGTTTGATAGCGGGATGGTAGCTCGAGTTGTCCAGTTATTGGATGATAAGAAATTATTGTATCGTCAGGATGGTGCGCTCTGGTTTCAATCTACTCAGTTTGGTGATGAAAAAGATCGCGTTGTGCAACGAGAAAATGGGCAATATACCTATTTTGCATCTGATATCGCTTACCATCTTAGTAAATACGAACGAGGGTTCGATTATATGCTGAATATTTGGGGAGCTGATCATCATGGCTATATTTCTCGAGTAAAGGGTGCTATCACAGCATTATCTCTTGATCCGGATAAACTAGAAATTGCTTTAGTGCAATTTGCTGTTCTGTATCGAGATGGTAAGAAGATTCCCATGTCTACTCGATCCGGTGAATTTGTTACGTTGAGGCAGTTACGTCAGGAAGTAGGTAACGATGCCGCTCGTTTTTTTTATGTGCTGCGTAAGAGCGATCAGCATTTAGATTTTGATCTTGATTTAGCTAAATCACAAAGTAATGATAATCCTGTTTTTTATGTGCAATATGCGCATGCTCGTATCTGTAGTGTGCTGGAACAATGGGGAGAAAAGGTAGATGCACTAGATCAGGCAGACACAACGTTGTTAGTTGATCCAGCTGAACTGGTACTTTTGCAAAAAATCATTGATTTCCCAGATACTATAGAAACTGCAGCTAGAGAGCGTGCTCCTCATTTGATTGCTTTTTTTCTACGAGAATTAGCAGGGGAATTTCATAGTTACTACAATGCAACACGTTTTCTTGTCCCAGATGAATCGCTTAAAATAGCAAGATTGGCTCTAATTTTTGCTGTGCGTCAGGTGTTGTCAAAGGGATTATCGTTACTGGGAGTGACTGCTCCTCATAAAATGTAATGACTAGGTAAAGTGTGGAAAGAAGATGAGTCGGGATTATAAATCCAGAAATTCGGTAAAAGCGCGTAAGAGAGGTAGCTCTTTATGGTTTGGTTTGTTTATTGGTTATACCTTGGGTATAGCAAGTGCTATTGGGGTATGGCTGTACATTAGTCAGGCTCCGAGCCCATTCTTGCCACAAGGAAAAGAGTCGCAGAGCTCATCATCTGGGAAAGCCACTCCACAGTCACCTGTATCATCCACGGAAAAGAAAACTTCTTCTCATTCTAATCAGGCAGAAACAGCTGAATCGCGATTTGATTTCTATAAAATTTTACCTGGAATTGAGGAGCCTGCAGTAGATGATACGTTTGACCTTGCTCCTCTCCCGCCAACAACTACGGTAGCCAAAAAAAATTCTGAGAAATTACCTGAGAAATCATCAGAAGGAATAGGCGTATCTAAGGATCAATATTATCTACAAGCAGGTTCCTTCAGAAGTTCTAGTGATGCTGAAAGAATGAAAGCTGAGCTTGCCATGCTGGGGATTGTTGCCTCAGTACAAGTCGGAAAGTCTGATAGTAATGTCCTTGTGCATCGTGTACGTGTTGGCCCATTTACTAAAATGGAAGAGCTTGATCGAATGCGCGCTACGCTACAGTCAAACGGAATGACAACGAGTCTTGTTCGCGTGGCAGGTAATTAGCGGGTATTTTGTTTACCACAAGCTAAAAATTGATTGTTGTTTGAAGTAAGCTAGACTTAGAGATGGAATAAAAAACTTCCTATTATTTCAAAATGAGGAAAATTGGATGAATATAAGAAGAACTATCTACTTTCTGCTAGGGTTTGTAATTATAAATTTAATGGGAACAATGGCAGTTGGGGCAGACCTTGTAGCAGGTCGAGATTATAAAGTGCTTTCAACACCGCAGCCAACAGAGAGTGAGGCGCAACACATTGAAGTGGTAGAATTTTTTTGGTATGGCTGTCCTCATTGCAATGATCTGAATCCCTACCTTAGTCGTTGGCTGGAAAATAAACCAGATGATGTTGAGTTTCGATATATTCCAGCAATTTTTCGTAGTAGCTGGGCTCCTGCTGCCAGGGTTTTTTATACAATGGAAAGCTTGAGCCTTGATAAGGCTCTGCACGACAAAATCTATCATGCTGTTCATCGTGAGAAATTAGATTTATCTGAAGAATCTGCATTGTTTAACTGGATTGAAAAACAAGGCATTGATCGTGACACATTTATCAATGCATATCATTCTTTCACAGTTCAGAATCAGACGAGTAGGGCGGCACAACTCACTCGGCAATACCAATTAACTGGTGTACCCGCCTTGGTCATTGATGGTAGATATTTAACTAGTGGAAAGACTGGTGGACTCCCACAAGATACGATTACTGTTCTTAACCAGCTGATTGAGAAGGTTCGTGAGGAAAGGAAATCTCAGCAGTAATCTCTATTCCCAGGATGGAGGTGAGATTCCATAAAGTGTTGCAAACTTAATTGCATTTTCTTCAAAAGCTTCTCGATTATTCCGGAAACGTTCGTAAGCGAACAGTACGTCCCATAATAGACGGTTTCCGGTATTTGTCTTTGCTTTATTCTGCAAACAAGTAATGAAACGATCTATTTGCTTAAACTCTAGTTTATTTTTTTCTTGAGTAGCCGAAGAAAAGAGTTTTGTCAGTTTCTTGAGCCCTTCATTATCAATTTCCTGTACATTAGAAAAATCAAGCAGTATGCCACTTGGAGAGCCGTGACTATGTTGGATGATGATATTGTCAGGTAATGTTTCTGCTGTGATTTTGCGTGGCATCTCGAATATAACGGGCTTATTGACAGTTCCCGTATTAAACCAGTGAGTATCTAAACCAGCAAACAAAGACGTTCCTGTCATATTGTTATACTGCCTCTCGATTTTAGCTAAATCGTTAGCTTGATTAGTAGCTAAATAGAACATGGCTAGTAATTTCCACCCGGTTGTATCTTTTACCTGTTCGTTTTCCAGCAATACTTCGAGTGCTTGCATTTTTGTTTGTATTTCTTCTACGATTCGCCGAAATTCTTCGACAGGATCAGGAGGGATAGCTCCAGGAGAAGTGAAATCAAGCAATAAGTTATTAGCACACATTTTATAAATAATTTTTTTATTGGTTTCTGATGCGTCCCATTTTGACTATTTCACCGATATGTTTCAGTTTGCGAAAAATCTCTGCAAGATGTTGCCGATCTTTAGCTTGTAGAATAAAACGCATCGTGGTGTAATCTTTATCGTTTTCCAGTGTTATATCGTCAATATTTGAATCAGCTTTAGCAATTTCAGCGGTTACTCTAGCTAATACGCCACTTTTATTTACAACTGTCATATATATGCCAACTGGAAAAGTTCTGTCGATATCCGTACCCCAGACGACGTCCAATTGATTGTCTATGTTCTTATGATCTTTAATTTTGGTTACAACAGAACAATCTTGTGTATGGATGACTAGTCCCTGATCTTTTTTAATTAACCCAACAATGCCGTCGCCGGGTAAGGGGTAGCAGCATCGAGCGAATTTGACAGCCATACCCTCGGTTCCAAGTATGGTGATGGAATTATTGCCATCAATATTAGATTCTGATTCGGCTGTAGGAAAAGATGTAGTAAGTCGTTTGGCAATAACTGCTGCCAGTTGCTTTCCTAAGGCTATATCTGCCAACAAAGCCTCCTTGGATTTAGCTCCACTTTCCTTTACTAATTTTTCCCATTGTGATGGTTCGATTATTTCCGGATTCGTGCCAAAAGAATGAAGTGCCTGATTTAATAATCGTTCTCCGAGTTTGACTGATTCGTTATATTGAATCGTTCTAAGGAAGTAGCGAATACTAGAGCGTGCTCTGCCAGTTGCGACGTAAGATAGCCAGACAGGATTGGGTTTGGCTGCAGGTGCAGTAATAATTTCCACTCGATCTCCGCTTCTCAAACGTGTGCGTAAAGGGGCAATTTCGCTATTGATTCTGGCTGCTACACAACAATTGCCAATATCAGTGTGGACTGCATAGGCAAAATCCACGACGGTAGCACCTCGTGGTAACGTTAATATCTTGCCCTGTGGAGTGAAGACATATATTTCTCCAGGAAATAGATCAACCTTGAGATGTTCTAGAAATTCTAGCGAGTCGGATGAATCATTTAAGGTTTCTAGTAAGCCTTTCATCCATTGATTGGCTTTCATGTAAAGATCGTCCATGATTGTATCGCTACCTTGAGTCTTATAAAGCCAGTGTGAAGCGACTCCGGCTTCGGCTATATGGTGCATTTCACGAGTACGGATTTGGATTTCTATCGGTAATCCATAAGGTCCCAGTAATGTACTGTGCAGCGATTGGTAGCCATTCGGTTTGGGGATAGCTATATAATCCTTGAATTTTCCGGGAATAGGTTTGTATAGGCCATGGAGCGCACCAAGTGCTACATAACAAGATGGTATGTCTTTGACTACCACACGAAAGCCATAAATATCCAGTACATCTGAGAAACGTAAGCGCTTCTCTACCATTTTTTTGTAAATACTATAAATATGTTTCTCGCGACCAGTTACCGTCGCGTTTAGCTTGGCTTCCTGTAAACGTTGTTTGGTTGCTTCTAAGATTTTTCCAACTATTTCTCGACGATTGCCTCTAGCTGCTTTAATTGCTTTAAGCAAAACTTTATAGCGAAGTGGGTGAGAAAAACGAAAACCTAATTCTTGTAATTCTTGGTATATGTTTTCCAGGCCAAGGCGATGCGCAATCGGCGCATAAATTTCCAATGTTTCTCGTGCGATACGATGTCGTTTCTCTTGAGACATAATCTCAAGTGTGCGCATATTGTGTAGACGGTCGGCTAGCTTGATCAGTATTACTCGTATATCCTGAGCCATAGCCAGTAGCATTTTGCGGAAGTTTTCCGCTTGCATATCTGCTTGCGTCTGGAATTTGATACGGTCAAGTTTGGAAACACCATCTACAAGTTCAGCCACAGAAGAGCCAAATTGTTCACCAATTCCTTCTTTTGAAATACTGGTATCTTCTACTACATCATGCAGTAATGCGGCAGCTAGGGTAACCGTATCCAAGCGTAATTCACTGAGGATTCTGGCGACAGCAACAGGATGAGAAATATAAGGTTCACCTGATTTTCTGAATTGATTCGTATGGGCTTCTTGGCTGAAGAAATAAGCTTTTTTGAGCGAAGTTATATCTTCAGGCTTGAGATATTGGGATACTTCATCAAATAATAATTCTGCTGTTGAGATAACTGGAACCTGGTCACCCGGTTCATGCAAAATAGGTTCTGGCATGAATTTTTACTTAAAATAATTTTATCGATTGAATCACTTAACAATTTCGATTTACTTTACAGAAATTTTCTCACTCAAGTAGTTTCCATCAAAATAGATAACTATATGATAAATATGAGCTAGCTTAATCTTGTAAGAAATTCTAGTATTTTTCTTATATTCGATGCAAATATAAGCTCTGATAAAGATATAGTTTTGTTATATCAGAAGATTAAGTAGAAAATCTATTTGAAAGTAAAAGATCTTGGATTCTTTAAATGTTTAATTACCTTACTTTCTTTGTATCAAAGTAACTTAAAATGAGTGGATTTTTTACTCTTTTTGTTCTCTGAGTTGGTTGTGATGATGGAAAATATAGTATTGGTTGATGTGCAAGGTAATTTCAAGGATAATGCGTTCCTGCTCCAAAAGCCGGGATGGCGGAATTGGTAGACGCACGGGACTCAAAATCCCGCGATGGCGACATCATGGGGGTTCGATTCCCCCTCCCGGCACCATTTCTTAAGATTATTCATAAAACTCTTTTTGCACGACACAGTTTTTCTCTCCTCTGTTGCTATTTTTTTGGGGTTTAGTAGACGGTTAGCGGCTAGGCCATTCTTGAGAACTGCTTTTAAGCTGTAATTAGTGCTGGGTCTTAGCTTAATTGTCTTGATGCTCCTTATTACTACTCATCACGTTGTCGCGTAATTGCTGTTGAATTCTCGCAGGATACAAAAGTAGTTCACAATAAATTTTGCTATAACGCTTTTACGCTCGATGCACGATATGCTCACGTATTTTCGGAGATCAGTTCAAACCACGGAGTGATTTGTTTTTGCTAGGCTGGTAATTTGTTAGTTAAACAAGCTTTATGGGATAATTACGTTCGTTGAAATAAGCAATCATTCTGAAAAATGAAAACGTTATACGACAAGCTGTGGGACAGCCATGTGGTTTATTCTGAATCAAACGATCCAAATGACATGGTGATACTCTACATTGATCGTCATTTGGTGCACGAAGTAACCAGTCCTCAGGCATTTGAGAGCTTAAAGTTATCAGGTCGTAAGCCGTGGCGTACTGATTCTATTTTAGCAGTGGCTGATCATAATGTTCCTACAACGGATCGAAGCCATGGCATTAGTGATCCAATTTCTCGTTTGCAGGTGGAAACACTAGATCAGAATTGTGAAGAATTTGCAATTACTGAATTCAAGATGGATGATGAACGCCAAGGGATTGTACATGTTATCGGACCAGAGCAAGGCGCGACGCTCCCTGGCATGACAGTTGTTTGTGGTGACTCACATACGAGTACACATGGAGCTTTTGCTTGCCTGGCATTTGGTATTGGTACATCTGAAGTTGAACATGTTTTGGCAACGCAATGTTTAGTGACCCGTAAATCTAAATCCATGTTGATCAAGGTGGAAGGAGAATTAGGGCAAGGTGTAACGGCTAAGGATATTGCGCTGGCTATTATCGGTGAAATAGGAACTGCTGGCGGTACAGGGTACGCGATAGAGTTCGCGGGTAGTGCAATTCGATCTCTTTCTATGGAAGGTCGAATGACATTATGTAATATGGCAATTGAAGCGGGCGCGCGTGCAGGAATGGTTGGCGTGGATGATGTCACGATTGACTATATTAAGGGCCGACCTTTTGCTCCACAGGGAGATTTATGGGATCAAGCGATTGCGTACTGGCGTACATTGAAGAGTGATGAAGGCGCTATTTTTGATCGTGTTGTGGAACTAAGGGCGGAACATATTAAACCTCAAGTAACTTGGGGAACTTCACCTGAAATGGTGACCACAATTGATGGATATGTCCCCGATCCTACGGATATTAGTGACCCGGTTAAGCGTAAAAATATTGAGCGAGCACTTGAATACATGGGACTTAAACCTAATACACCTATACGAGACATCTCGCTGGATAAAGTGTTTATTGGCTCTTGTACCAATTCACGGATAGAAGATTTGCGTGCAGCAGCAGAAGTTGTCAAAGGAAAGCGGATTGCTCCTAATATCAAGTTGGCTATGGTAGTTCCTGGATCTGGCTTGGTTAAGTCGATGGCTGAAAAAGAGGGGCTAGATAGAATTTTTCAAACAGCAGGGTTTGAGTGGCGTGAACCTGGTTGCTCAATGTGTTTGGCGATGAATGATGACAGATTACTACCAGGAGAGCGCTGTGCTTCAACTTCTAATCGAAATTTTGAAGGTCGACAGGGTCCTGGAGGTCGAACGCATTTAGTTAGCCCAGCTATGGCAGCAGCAGCAGCAATAGCAGGTCATTTTGTTGATGTACGTTCCTTGGTTCATTAGGCAGCACATTTGTTTTTATAGGAGATTGAAAGTGAAAAAAATATTTGCATCATTTTTTTTATTGGTAGTTGCTGCGCAATTGATTGCTTGCAATACGATGCAGGGATTCGGTAAGGATGTTCAGCGTGGTGGCGAAGCTATTGAAAGAACGGCTAAATAAGCAGAATGAAAAAATTTGAACAATTTCGAGGAATAGTGGCACCATTAGATCGTGCAAATGTTGATACTGATGCGATTATTCCTAAGCAGTTTCTGAAATCAATTAAACGTTCAGGCTTTGGTCGAAATCTGTTCGATGAATGGCGCTATCTTGATCATGGCGAACCAGGTCAAGATAGTGCATCACGTCAACTTAATCCAGATTTTGTACTTAATCAGGCGCAATATCAGGGAGCTAAGATTCTTGTTGCTCGTGATAACTTTGGTTGTGGATCTAGCAGAGAACATGCTCCTTGGGCGTTACAAGATTATGGCTTTGCTGTGATTATTGCACCCAGTTTTGCAGATATTTTTTATAACAATTGTTTCAAGATTGGATTGTTGCCAATCGTATTAAGTGCTTCTACGGTTGATCGGTTAATTAAAGATGCCCTGACAATAAATGGTTATCAGTTGGAAATTAATCTAGAAACACAAACTGTAACCACGCCTTCTGGTGAGGTTTATTCATTTGAAGTTGATCATTTCCGTAAGCATTGTTTGCTTAATGGGTTGGATGAAATTGGGTTAACACTTCAGCATGCCGATAAAATCAGAGAATTTGAGATGAATCGACGAAATGAGCAACCCTGGTTGTTTATACAAAATAAAGCGAAAGCAGGTTGAGTGAATGAAAATTGCGTTGTTGGCAGGTGATGGTATTGGCCCTGAAATCGTAGCGCAAGCTGAGCGCGTATTATGTCATTTTAGGCAAGAAGGATTAAATATTGAGCTAGAGTCTGGTTTATTAGGTGGTTGTGCTGTAGATGCCACGGGAGAGCCTTTCCCAGAAGCAACACGTAAATTAGCTGCCGAAGCTGATGCCATATTACTTGGAGCTGTAGGCGGCACTCAATACGATAATCTACCTCGTGAAAAACGACCAGAACAAGGGTTGCTGGCTATTCGCAAGGAACTTAGTTTGTTTGCCAATCTGCGACCAGTAATACTTTATTCTGAGTTGGCAAATGCTTCAACTTTGAAACCCGAGGTTGTATCTGGATTGGATATTTTGATTGTGCGGGAATTAACCGGTGATATCTACTTCGGAAAGCCTCGAGGTATCGAGTATAGGGATGGACAGAAGGTGGGCTTTAATACCATGATTTATTCCGAATCGGAAATCAGGCGTATTGCTCATGTTGCTTTCCAGGCAGCACGTAGGCGAAATGGCAAAGTATGCTCGGTAGATAAAATGAATGTTCTGGAGTGCACGCAGTTATGGCGCGATATTGTGACAGAAACAGCACGATCGTATCCTGATGTTAGGTTATCACATATGCTGGTAGATAACGCTGCGATGCAGTTGGTGCGTAATCCCAAGCAATTTGATGTGATTGTGACGGGTAATATGTTTGGCGATATTTTGTCAGATGAAGCATCTATGCTGACGGGTTCGATTGGGATGCTTCCTTCAGCTTCTTTAGATGACCAAAATAAAGGGCTATATGAGCCTATTCATGGGTCAGCTCCGGATATTGCTGGTAAAAATATTGCTAATCCGCTAGCAACTATTTTGTCGGTGGCGATGATGCTGCGCTACTCTTTTAACGAGGAAGAGGCTGCTTCACGAATTGAGAGTGCTATTCAAAGAACACTTAAGCAAGGTTATCGTACTGAAGATATTTATGAAACAGGTTTGAAGAAAACAAGTACGACGGAAATGGGAGACAGAGTTTTGGCAAATTTACAATCTTAGTAACTCTCATTTTTTATTTATAAGCCAGCTTTACCTTTTTCTTCTGATTTTTGGATAATCTGTTGAATAGTAAGCTGTTGGGTAGTGTGCAATATTAAAGCTATTTTGTTGAAGGTTGAGTAAATACATGAAACGAGTCGGGTTTGTTGGGTGGAGAGGTATGGTGGGCTCTGTTCTTATGCAACGGATGCGTGAGGAAAATGATTTTGCGTTAATTGAACCCGTATTTTTTTCAACTTCCCAAGTAGGGGAGAAGGGGCCGGATGTCGGTCGAAATACAGGACCGCTTAAAGATGCCTATGACATTGCTGCGTTGCAGGAGATGGACATTATCATTTCTTGCCAGGGAGGAGATTACACGAACGATATTTTTAAGAAGCTACGTGAATCGGGCTGGCAAGGCTACTGGATCGATGCAGCCTCTGCTCTCAGGATGAATGATGATGCTGTCATTATTCTTGATCCTGTTAACCGTACGGTTATTGATGAAGCACTAAACAAAGGTGTTAAAAACTATATTGGTGGTAACTGTACAGTTAGTCTCATGCTAATGGCCGTGGGAGGCTTATTTGATCAGGATATGGTTGAGTGGGCGAGCGTTATGACTTATCAAGCAGCATCAGGTGCAGGTGCTCAAAATATGCGTGAACTATTGCAACAAATGGGAGAAACCCACAAAGTTGCGAAAGATTTATTGGATGATCCCGCTTCTAATATTCTAGACATTGATCGCAAAGTTGCAGAAAAAATGCGTGATGAAGCTTTTCCTGCTCAAAATTTTGGTGTTCCATTGGCGGGGAGTCTTATTCCCTGGATTGATCGTGAAGTAGCACACGGCCAAAGCCGGGAAGAATGGAAAGGGCAGGCCGAAGCCAATAAAATTCTTGGACATGATGATCATCCTATTCCGGTTGATGGAATTTGTGTGCGAGTTGGAGCGATGCGCTGTCATAGTCAAGCATTGACGATTAAGCTGAAAAAAGATATTCCTCTTGAGAAAATTGAAGAAGTTATCGCTGCATCCAATAAATGGGTACGTGTTATTCCCAATGAAAAAGAGGCTACCACCAAAGAACTTACCCCGACGGCAGTAACAGGAAAATTAGATATTCATGTCGGTCGCATACGCAAATTGAATATTGGAAATGAATATATTTCTGTCTTTACAGTAGGCGATCAGTTATTATGGGGAGCTGCTGAGCCATTACGCAGAATGTTGCGTATTTTGGTTGAGGAAGATAAGGCTGCATAAAATTTTTAGTTTTATGTTGTTCTTGGTCTTAGGTTGTTGTTGCGATAGATAAGATGATCTTTGCTTTTTGGTATTTATCATTTTCATGATGAATATCGAGAGTTCAGATAACAACAAGGGATATTTGAGTGAAGATGACGTATTTCAGAGCAAATAGTATTTTTCCTGGCATTTTATCCAAAGCTCTGTTGGCTGGCGTATTAATATCCACGTGGGCTGTTCAAGCTGCCAGTTTAGGCAAACTGACTGTGAGTTCATATCTCGGGCAGCCTCTTAATGCTGAAATAGCTTTAGAGTCAGTAACAGCCAAAGAAGTCGATTCTTTGTCTGCTCGTCTTGCTTCTCCCAAGATTTTTCAAAAAGTCGGTATTGATCTAGCGCCTTATCATGCGACGCTATCTATATCTGTAGAAAAACGGACGAATGGTCTTCCTTATGTCCATATAAGCTCTTCGCAGCCAATTAGCGAACCTTTTCTCAAACTACTTATTGAACTTAATTCACCTTCAGGGCATTTGTTGCGTGAATATAATGTGTTGCTTGATCCGATTGAAATACAAAAATCGGTGTTAGCTGAACCCGTTGTGCAGGCGAAAGATGATGAAGTAGAGGATTTTACGCCTCCAGTAAAGAAATATTCGGTAGCACAACCTGCATCTCCTACTCAAGGAGGAAATACATATGGCCCGGTTGCACCGGGTGACACCCTGAGCAGAATTGCGCGACAAGTATCTCCAGACAGCGTTAACCTCAATCAGATGTTGGTCGCTTTGTATCGTGCTAATCGCGATGCTTTCCTTGAGAAGAATATGAATTTGCTCAAGGTGGGAGTTATTTTACGTATCCCTGATGAGAATGAAACGCTCTCTATTACTACTAGAGAAGCTTCTCGTGAAGTGACTGTGCAGAAAGAAAGTTGGGATAATTACCGACAAAAAGTTGCTACTTTGGCTGAAGGGGCTTCTGAAAGACAGGAATTAAAACAATCTCAAACAGGAAAAATTACAACAGTTTCCAAAGAAGTTACTAAATCCAATAAACCTGAAGAAGTTTTGATTCTTTCGAAAGGTGAGTTGATTAGCGATGATCATCCACCTACAGAAAAAACCGAAGATAAAACCGCTCAAAACTATTTACATATGATGGAAGAGGATGCAATAGCGAAAGAGCGGGCACTGCAAGAAGCTAATGAACGGGTAGCTATGCTGGAGCAGAATGTTGCAAATTTGCAGCGTTTACTTGGATTGAAAGAATCATCTGGGGAAGATAGTGTTGTAGTTGAGCAAAAACAAGCACAACCTGCTGCTGATTCGCAAAAAGAACCAACCCCAGAGAAACAGATCGATACTACAGTCGCTCAAGCTTTAACTAAAGCTTATGATCCAACAGTTGCTGAGTCCTTAAAAAGTTCAGCTACTCCGATGACTATCCCTGCCAAACCAATTAAACCTTCTGCGCCACCTCAATCGCTTCAACCTGTTAGCGATGAATCTGATGAACCTGATTTTGTGGATTCATTGTTGCAGCAAGTTGATGAAAATAGCCAATGGGCAGCTGCAGGATTAGGGGCATTACTAGTAATTGCATTAGGTATTTCTCTAGCACGTCGCAAGCGAGAGCAATCTGAAGATTTTGATTCTTCTAATATGGATGATGAAGAGAAGCCTGACGAGTTGGCAACTTCTTTATTGAGTGGAATTACGCCTACCCAGATGGCAGATAAGGAAGAATTAGATGATGAACCTGCTCAACAAACAACTAGTACGTCAAAACCAGATGATGTTGTTGATACCGTTGATAGTTATACGGATGTCGATCCGGGTTTATTTTTTGCCGGAAAGCAGGATGAAAAAACTATCGAATCTCTTTTTGCCAGCACGGATTCTATTGTCCATGAGCAAACAGAAGATAATACTATCTTTGACGAATTAGATACATTGGATAAGGAGATTGGTAGTGATCTAACTCCTTCTGATCAAACTGAGTATCAAGAAGAAGTTTTTGTTGATGTTCAAAAAAGTATTGATCAGGAAGCGCATGACGCAAAAGAGGAGTGGATATTTACTTCTCCTCATGATCATGAAGTAAAACTTGATACCGCACCACCTCAGGATAGTGATGACGAACACTCTTCATTTCATGATGCAGAACATCAAATTGATTTTGATCTGAAGCTACCAGAAGAAGAGGAAGAGAATCAGGAGCTTCGTACAAAAAATGAGTGGTCAGAGTTAGGCTCCAGCCTGGCAAATATTGATCTTGATTTAGGAGATAATTCTAACGCTTCGTCTCAGGCTGCAAGTGAAGAGATGGTAGATGTTGATATGCAGCGACGAGAGGTGGCAACTAAGCTTGATTTGGCTAAAGCTTATCTCGAAATGGATGATAGCGAGGGGGCTAAAGATATACTTGAAGAAGTATTACGAGAAGGTGACCTTGAGCAACAGTCTCTTGCCCGTTCTATGCTAGATAAAATCAATTGAAATATGATAAATACTGTCTATCGAGAAATTATCTAGTTTTTATCATAAATTCTATTAGTTATCTTTTATCTGTCCGTCGATATTCTGATTGGATAATTCCTGTTCTTTTAGTTTGTTACAGAATTATTCATTAAACATAACAGGTTTCTTTGTAAAGATCTGTGAAGATCGCGCTAATTTTAGAATATGATGGCAGCAGTTATTGTGGTTGGCAAAAGCAGCCTGATTGCATCACTGTTCAATCTCAATTAGAAAATGCTTTAACTTGTGTAGCAAATAGCCCTATACAAGTTATTGCGGCGGGGCGCACCGATGCAGGCGTACATGCTTTGTGTCAAGTTGTCCATTTTGAAACGCATATTATTCGCCCCTTGACCGCCTGGGTAAGAGGGACTAATGCATTGCTGCCGGCGGATATTTCAGTGTTGTATGCCACAGAAGTTCACGATAATTTTCATGCTCGATTCAGTGCAACTGAACGTACCTATTTATACTATCTGTTAAGCCGAGCTACTCGTCCTGGAATTTTTCATGGCAAAGTAGGGTGGACTCATTACGCACTTAACCTTGATAAAATGCGAGCAGCAGCAAAATTTTTGATAGGCGAGCATGATTTTACTACTTTTCGTTCAGCAGAATGTCAGGCGAAAAGTGCCACACGAAAGCTTACCCGATTAAATATTGATCAGAATGGGCAAATTTTTGTTTTTGAATTTTGTGCAAATGCCTTTTTGCATCATATGGTTCGTAACATTCTAGGAGGATTGGTTTATATCGGTCAGGGAAAACATCCTCCAGAATGGATGCAGATGCTTCTAGAAAAGCGTGATCGTACGCTGGCTGCTCCAACATTTTCTCCAGATGGTTTATATCTATCAGGTGTTCAATATGATGTTAAATGGAATTTACCTACTTTTAGTACCGTTTATTCAGAAAATGCTATCAAAACAATCGTGGGTTTCAAATAAATAATCGGTAATTAGATTAATACGTTAAAGAGGAGATTGAGTGCGTATTCGTGTGAAGATATGTGGGATTACTCGTTTAGAAGATGCTATGGTGGCTGTGCATCATGGAGTCGATGCGCTTGGTTTTATTTTGTGGCCAGAGAGTGATCGCTATATTTCACCGGAGGAGGCTGGTCAGATTGTGAGATATCTACCACCATTTGTGCAAGCTGTCGGAGTATTTGTTAATCCTGATAAATCCTGGGTTGAAGTGGCTAGTGCGGCAGCAGGACTGGATCTTTTGCAATTCCATGGTGATGAATCTCCAGATTTCTGTAGTCAGTTTCGTTTGCCGTATATCAAGGCTGTTCGTGTTCGGACAGGGTTGGATTTGTTACAATATGCACTGCGTTATGAAGAATCCAAAGGATTGTTGCTAGATACTTATGCGGTAGGAAAACCAGGTGGAACAGGTCGCTCATTTGATTGGAAGTTGATTCCTTCAGAATTATCTTTACCGTGGATACTTTCTGGTGGTCTTCACCCAGATAATGTTGTTGATGCAATTGAACAAACTCACCCATTGGCACTAGATGTTTCAAGTGGTGTTGAGATTGCCAAAGGTATAAAGGATGCAAATAAAATTTCTGCTTTCATGCAAGGAGTAAGATCTTGTGAAAATGTATGATCTTCCTGATAAACGTGGCCATTTTGGTCCGTATGGCGGTACGTTTGTAGCTGAAACTCTGATTTCAGCACTAGACGAGCTTTGCAAACAATATGAGTACTACCGCAGTGATGCCGAGTTTCAAACCGAATTCTTCCGGGAACTCAAGCATTATGTTGGTCGGCCTAGCCCTATCTATCATGCTAGACGTTGGTCAGATCATCTAGGTGGCGCACAAATTTTGTTAAAACGTGAAGATCTTAATCATACAGGCGCCCATAAAATTAACAATACCGTTGGTCAGGCGCTACTTGCAAGACGTATGGGAAAGAATCGTATTATTGCTGAAACGGGAGCCGGTCAGCATGGAGTGGCCAGTGCTACGGTAGCGGCTCGTTATGGTATGGAATGTGTCGTTTACATGGGTTCTGAAGATGTCAAACGTCAAGCAACCAATGTTTACCGTATGAAATTACTGGGTGCTACGGTTGTACCGGTTGATTCAGGTTCTCGTACACTAAAGGATGCGCTAAATGAGGCTATGCGTGATTGGGTAACCAATGTCGGTAATACCTACTATATTATTGGCACGGTTGCGGGTCCGCATCCCTATCCAATGATGGTTAGAGATTTTCAGGCGGTAATCGGCAATGAAGCCAAGCAACAAATGCAAGAAGACTATGGCAGACAACCAGATGCGTTAATTGCGTGTGTTGGCGGAGGCTCCAATGCTATTGGTCTGTTTTACCCTTACATTGCCGAAGAAAATGTTCGAATGATTGGTGTGGAGGCAGCAGGTAAAGGAATCGATACGCAAGAACATGCCGCTACCTTGGTAACTGGAAGACCTGGTGTTTTACACGGTAATCGTACTTATCTAATTCAAGATGATAATGGGCAGATTATTGAAACCCATTCAATTTCTGCAGGACTAGATTATCCTGGGGTAGGTCCAGAGCACGCATGGCTGAAAGATTGTGGTCGTGCCGAGTATGTCGCTGTAACCGATGATGAGGCTTTGGCGGCTTTTCATGCGTTGTGCCGTTTTGAAGGAATCATGCCAGCTTTGGAATCTAGTCATGCTTTGGCTTATGCAGCTAAACTTGCACCCACACTCAGAAAAGATCAATTGCTTCTGGTGAATTTATCTGGTCGTGGAGATAAAGATATGGCAACCGTAGCACAGCAATCAGGTATTTCGCTTTAATCGAATAACTGATGAATCTCTTTATATTTTGATTTCTCGGATTATCTGAATGAATCGTATCGAATCTGTCTTTTCCAAACTTAAATCACAAAATAAAGCTGCTCTGATTCCTTTCATTACAGCAGGAGATCCTGATGCGGTTACAACCGTGGCGCTGATGCACCGATTGACGCAATCAGGAGTTGATTTGATTGAGCTTGGAGTGCCTTTTTCTGATCCTATGGCGGATGGTCCAACGATACAGCGTTCCTCGGAACGCGCACTCAAACGTCATATTAGCCTGAAAGATGTGCTTGCCATGGTAGCAGAGTTTAGAAAAACAAACCAAGATACGCCTGTTGTGCTAATGGGGTACGCTAACCCGATTGAAGCGATGGGGTATGAAAATTTTGTGGAAGAAGCAAGTCGTTCCGGAGTTGATGGTGTCTTGGTAGTTGATTATCCGCCTGAGGAAAGTACTGAATGGGTAAGCTATCTAAAAAATAAAGGGATTGATCCGATCTTCTTATTGTCACCAACAACCCCAGAAGCACGGATTAAACAGGTTGCAGAACTGGCAAAGGGATATGTTTATTACGTTTCTTTGAAAGGAGTAACGGGGGCTTCTCACCTTGATTTGCAGGATGTCAGTAATAAATTGGCTCAACTACGCGAATATATCCAAGTTCCCATTGGAGTGGGTTTTGGCATACGAGATGCGCAAACAGCTAAAAGTATTGCCGAGCGAGCTGATGCGGTAGTGATAGGTAGTCGTATCGTGGAAGAAATTGAACATTCCCATCCGGATAAGCTGATGATGAATGTGGAGATATTGGTAAAATCCTTGCGAGATGCAATTGATACAAAATCTAATTGTTCTTCGGATGAGAGGAAAGAAAAATGAGCTGGTTTGAAAGTATCATTCCTCCTAAAATTAAGCGCAAAGAAAATGGTGAGAAGAAGGCTGTTCCGGAAGGTTTATGGAGTAAATGTGCCAGCTGTGAAGCTGTTCTCTATTGTACTGACTTAGCAAAAAATCTGAATGTTTGTCCTAAATGTGGTCATCATAATCGTATTTCCGCACGCAAGCGCCTCGAATTTTTACTAGATCCACAAGATCGGCATGAACTTGCCGCAGATGTTCTGCCGCAAGATCCTTTGAAATTTCGTGATAGTAAACGCTATACGGACAGATTAAGCGAGGCGCATGCCGCTACGAATGAAACAGATTCGCTAGTAGTTATGCGTGGTACTATCCAAGCAGTTCCGGTTGTGGTTGCTGTTTTTGAATTTGGTTTTATGGGCGGATCAATGGGATCTGTAGTCGGCGAGCGTTTTGTACGCGCAGTGAAAGCCTGTGTAACCCATCATCTTCCTTTCATTTGTTTTAGTGCGAGCGGAGGAGCTCGTATGCAGGAAGGTTTATTCTCATTAATGCAGATGGCTAAAACAACTGCTGCATTAGAGCAACTGAGCCGAGAGAAATTACCATTTATTTCGGTATTAACGGATCCCACAATGGGTGGTGTATCCGCAAGTTTTGCATTTATTGGCGATATTGTGATTGCGGAACCAGGCGCGTTAATTGGTTTTGCTGGACCACGTGTTATTGAACAGACAGTACGCCAAACGTTACCTGCTGGTTTCCAGCGAGCAGAATTTTTATTAGAACATGGCGCTATTGATTTAATTATTGATCGGCGTGAAATGCGTGATCGGCTAACTAACTTATGTACGTTACTGATGCGTACACCAATTCCAGCTTTATCTCCTACAGCATCAACTGATTCGCGACTATTACTATAAAAAATGTTGAATAGTCTGACTAAAGGCTGTATTGAAATTTACTTCCTCGATGTGAATAACTGTTATCTACCATAAGCTGGTGACGTGAATTGCTATTTAGTGCCGTAGCCTGCTTTCTTGTTATCTTGTTTCTCCCAAGTTGATAATGAGTACCCCGTTAATGACTTTGGATGATTGGCTACATTATCTTGAGAAGCTTCATCCAAATACTATTGATATGGGTTTGGAGCGAGTAAAAAAGGTAAGTGATGCACTAGGATTAATACCAAAATTTCCTATTATTACGGTTGCTGGTACAAACGGGAAAGGTTCAGTTTGTGCCCTACTTGAATCGATACTTAGCCATGCTTCTTACCGTGTAGGTTGTTATACATCGCCACATTTGTTGCATTACAGTGAACGAATACGAGTAAATCAACGTGCAGTTACTGATGAAGTTTTATGTAATGTATTTATAAAAATTGAATCTGTACGTGAATTAACACAGGTTACGCTAACTTATTTTGAATTTGGTACCTTGGCCGCGATGATGGTATTTATGCAGGCACAAGTGGATGTGGCAATTCTCGAAGTAGGGTTAGGTGGTCGGCTGGATGCGGTAAATATATTTGATACAGATTGCGCGATTCTGACCAGTATCGATCTAGATCATATAGATTATCTAGGATCCACTCGTGAAGCTATCGGTCAGGAAAAAATCGGTATCTTTAGGCCAAATAAACCGGCAATTTGTGCGGAGCAGGATATTCCTGTTGACCTCTTCCCAAAAATAAGAGAGACAGGTGCCATACTATATTGTGTTGACAAAGATTTTAGCTACACTCAGGATAATTTTTCCTGGCACTATAATGGAATATTGGGGCATCGTTATAACTTGCCATTACCCGCTCTTAAAGGAAAATATCAGTTAAAAAATGCTAGTGCAGCTTTGGCTGCATTGGAGGCTATGAAAGAAATATTACCTGTTCCTGTTAATGCAATCCGTAACGGGTTAGCTGAAACAACTCTTCCTGGTAGATTTCAGATAATTGCAGCAAGACCCATGATTATTTTAGATGTAGCACATAATCCGGCGGCGGCCTGTAAGCTATCAGCCAATTTGGAAGCACTGCCAGTGAAAGGTTTTACCTATGCAGTTATAGGGATGCTAAAAGATAAAGATATTGTTGGTACAATTCAAGCGCTAAAGGACAATATAGATTACTGGCTAGTGGCGGGGTTAAATGTAGCAAGAGCTGCAACAGGAGATGAGATGCTACAAGCACTCGGACAAGCAGGAATAAAAGAGCAAAATCACATTCATCTATTTCAAAATATTCAAGATGCTTATGCTTATGCACGTGAACATGCGATGAGTAATGATAGAATATGCGCATTTGGATCATTTCATACTGTCAGCTCGATACTAAAGAGTCATAATGAGGCGATTTCTTGAGGATAGGTAGGTATAAAAGATGGCTAGAAATATTAATGAAGAAGAAATTTCCCTAAGAAAGCGTGCTAGAAAGCGTCTAATTGGCGCTATTTTGCTTGTTATTATTTCAGTAGTTTTTTTACCTATGATACTGGATGATGAACCTCAGCAGGAACAGCAGGAGGTTGATATTCAGATTCCTTCTGAAGAGTTAACTGCTGAAACTTATCCTTGGATGACGCCAGAAAATGCAACACCTGAAGATAATGTAGAAGCTCCACCTGAGTTAGATAAGCCACTGCCTTTCAGTGATTCTGATGCTGAAGGAATTGGAAACAACGGACAAGGTAGTTTTGATGGAATACCTCTTCCTAGCAGAAAACCGACGTTGGCAAAATTAACGCCGGATGTTGTTCAGAAAAAAACTCCTCCTGCTCAGGATAAAGTAGTTACAAGTAGTAATACTGTAAAAGCATCAGAAGGTTCTTTTGTCATACAGTTGGGGGCTTTCTCTGATGTTTCTAAAGCCAGACAACAGCAGCAGAATCTTGTTTCAAATGGGATAAGAGCTTATACCGAAGCTATCAAGGTAGGAGATAGTGAAATGACACGTGTACGTATAGGGCCGTTCCCTACGCGAGAAGCAGCTGAAGCTGAGCATGAACGGCTGAAAAAGATTGGGTTAAGTGGCGTAGTGACAACTAAATGACAATTTTTGATTACGTTGTTATTGGAATTTTATCTTTCTCGGCATTGTTGAGCATTACCCGCGGTTTGGTGCATGAAATCGTGTCGCTCGTTGCTTGGATAGTCGCTTTCTTCGTTGCTAGCCGCTACTCAGTAGAGACCGCTCCTTTGTTATCAGAATGGATCGCAAATGAATCGGTACGGATGCTAACAGCTTTTAGCGTGACGTTTTTTGTTACTTTGTTAGCAATGATGCTGATATCCAAGCTACTATCTGCTGTGGTGAGAGGAGTGGGGTTAGGTTTGATTGATAGGATGTTGGGTGCTCTGTTTGGAATTGTACGTGGATTGGTGATTGTGTTGTTTTTGATAACCGCAGCTGGTTTTACCCCACTTCCTCAGCAACCTTTCTGGCAGCAGGCTGTGTTGAGTGAACCCTTAGAGATAATGGCAGCGGATATTATTCCTTGGTTACCTCAGGAATTTAGGGATCTCATCAACTTTACCCGATAGTTCAAATGTGGGGATTGAGCATATAAAAATGATTATTTTTGTGTGATTAACCCCGACTAAATTGCTGGTTTACTGATTTTTTAATCCACTTTTTCAGCGAGTTCGCTATGTGTGGAATTTTAGGTGTAGTAGCTCACTCTCCCGCCAATCAGCTACTTTATGATGGCCTATTAATGCTGCAACATCGTGGTCAGGATGCTGCAGGTATCGTTACTGCTCAAGGTAACAGTTTTCACATGCACAAAGGGTTGGGTATGGTACGAGATGTATTTCGCACTCGGAACATGCGCGCTTTACCTGGGCATATCGGAATTGGACATGTGCGTTATCCTACCACTGGATCGTCAAATTCTCCTGCTGAAGCACAGCCTTTTTATGTCAATTCTCCATTTGGTATTGTGCTGGCGCATAATGGTAACCTGACTAATGCTGATGTACTTAACCAGGAATTATTTCTTGCAGACCGCCGTCATGTAAATACACATTCTGACTCAGAAGTATTGTTGAATGTCTTGGCACATGAATTACAAGAACGTGCAACAGGCTATCAGCTTGATCCAGCTGAAATTTTCTCGGCTGTTGCTGGGGTACATGAGCGCTGTCAGGGCGCTTATGCTGTAATAGCAATGATTGCTGGTTATGGTTTGCTAGCCTTTCGTGATCCGTATGGGATCAGACCACTTGTATTTGGATCGATGGAAACAGATGCTGGTATCGAATATATGGTTGCTTCCGAGAGTGTGGCGCTGGATACATTGGGTTTTCGTTTGATCCGAGATGTTGCTCCTGGTGAAGCTATTTTCATCGACATGGAAGGACACTTTTATAATCACCCGTGTGCTACTCGTGCCAGTTTAAATCCTTGTATTTTCGAATATGTTTATTTAGCCCGTCCTGACTCTATGCTAGATGGGATTTCGGTTTATGAAACCCGTTTAAATATGGGTGAAAATCTGGCAGATAAAATTAATACTTCTCTGCGTCATTTGGATATTGATGTAGTCATTCCTATTCCAGAATCTAGTCGTCCCAGTGCTATGCAGCTTGCTAATCGTCTGGGGATTACCTTCAGAGAAGGGTTTGTCAAAAATCGCTATGTGGGCCGGACTTTTATCATGCCTGGGCAGCAGCTACGTCGAAAATCAGTTCGTCAGAAACTCAATGCGATTGAAATAGAATTTCGCGGTAAAAATGTGTTATTGGTTGATGATTCTATTGTGCGCGGCACTACTAGCCGGGAGATCGTGCAGATGGCACGTGAAGCTGGTGCTTTAAAAATCTACTTTGCATCAGCTGCACCACCTGTTCGTTTCCCTAATGTGTACGGCATAGACATGCCGACACGTCAAGAATTGATTGCAACCAATCGTACTGATGAGGAAATTTGTCGTGAAATTGGTGCAGATTATTTAATTTATCAAGATTTGGATGCACTTAAGCATGCCGTGACCCAGGTCGATCCTCACGTTGCAAACTTTGAAACTTCTTGTTTTGATGGGCATTACATTACCGGCAGCGTCACGCAGGAATATCTTTATCGAATTGAATCGCAACGTAACAATCCCGGGCTAGTACAGGATGAGCGTACTACCCAGCTGGATTTAACCTTGCTTTCAACAGATTAATCAGTTAAATAAAATAATAATCATGGAAAATGAATTGGATCTTCAAACGCTGGCAATTCATACCGGTGTACATCGTAGTCAGTTTAACGAACATTCAGAAGCACTATTTTTAACTTCAAGTTTTGTATTTGATAGTGCTGCACAGGCTGCGGCACGTTTTTCCGGGCAAGAGCCGGGCAATATCTATTCACGCTTTACTAATCCAACAGTAACCGCTATGCAGGAACGCTTAGCCGTATTGGAAGGTGCGGAAGCCTGTATTGCAACAGCTACAGGTATGGCAGCTATTACAACTTGTGTCATGGGGTTGCTCTCAGCGGGCGATCATATTGTTGCTTCACGTAGTTTATTTGGATCAACAGTGGGGTTATTTAACAATATTCTGAGTCGTTTCAATATTGAAACCACTTTTGTTTCAGCAACTGATCCAGATGAATGGCGGGCAGCGGCTAAACCGAATACTAAGCTGTTTTTTATGGAAACACCTTCCAACCCACTCACAGAAATTTCTGATATCGCTGCCTTGGCAGATATTGCTAAACAAGCTGGAGCATGGCTGGCGGTTGATAATAGTTTCTGTACACCAATCGTACAACAGCCACTTAAATTGGGAGCCGATCTGGTTATTCATTCAGCAACGAAATATTTAGATGGGCAAGGTCGAATTTTGGGAGGCGCAATACTCGGTAAGCGTGATTTATTGATGGATAGCGGTATCTTTGGTTTTTTGCGTACAGCTGGTCCAGCATTGAGTGCTTTTAATGCCTGGGTGATTCTAAAAGGGTTGGAAACATTAAGTATCAGAGTCAAAGCACATTCCGATCATGCATTAGAAGTTGCACGGTGGTTAGAGACGCATCCCAATGTAGCACGAGTATTTTATCCAGGTTTACCTTCTCATCCACAGCATGCGCTGGCAATGCGTCAGCAGAAAACGGGGGGTAGCATTGTATCGTTTGAGGCCAGAGGAGGGAAAGAAGCTGCCTGGCGAATTATAAACTCAGTTCAACTATTATCGATTACCGCTAACCTTGGTGATACTAAAAGTACAATTACGCATCCTGCGACCACAACGCATGGACGCATCAGTCCAGAAGCGCGTGCAGCCGCCGGTATCAGTGATGGCTTATTACGTGTAGCGGTTGGCTTAGAATCGCCAGAAGATATTAAAGCCGACCTGGCACGGGGATTACAATAGACATTTTTTATTTACAGTGGCTGTGATATCCCGCTAGTTTTGTCATCATGATCAATAATTATCTTGAAAGAATACTAACCGCACATGTTTATGATGTTGCGATTGAGACGCGCTTGGATTCCGCACCATCGCTATCCGCTCGCATTCATAATCGTGTCCTGCTCAAAAGAGAGGATATGCAGCAAGTTTTTTCTTTCAAACTACGTGGTGCATATAACAAAATGGCCAGGTTACCTGCAGAGGTATTGCAGCAAGGTGTAGTTGCTGCCTCGGCAGGAAATCATGCGCAAGGTGTGGCGCTAGCTGCCCAGAAATTGGGGTGTTCGGCCACTATCGTTATGCCAACGACTACTCCGCAAATAAAGATCAATGCAGTTATGGCAATGGGAGCCGCAGTATTGCTGCAGGGAGATTCTTATAACGATGCGTATGAATACGCGCTGAATCTTGCTAAGGAAAAAGGCGTTGAATTCATCCATCCTTATGATGATCCAGATGTCATTGCTGGGCAAGGCACGATTGCCATGGAAATTTTACGCCAGCATCCAGGCAAAATTCATGCAATTTTTGTTCCGATTGGGGGAGGGGGCTTAATTTCTGGTATCGCAGCGTATGTGAAGCGACTGCGCCCGGATATCAGAGTAATCGGAGTTGAGCCGGAAGATTCAAATGCTATGTATCGCTCCTTGCAAGCTGGTTATTGCGTTGAGCTTTCCCAAGTAGGTTTGTTTGCTGATGGTGTCGCTGTTCGTCAGGTGGGAAAGGAAACTTTCCGATTATGTCGTGAATTAGTAGATGACATCTTATTAGTAGACTCAGATGCAGTATGTGCCGCAATCAAAGATATATTTGAAGATACGCGTTCTATTGTTGAACCTTCTGGTGCGCTTTCTGTTGCTGGATTAAAAGCATATGTCAAACAGAAGGATTTATTGCATGAAACCATGATTGCTGTTGCATCTGGCGCTAATATGAATTTTGATCGTTTGCGCCATGTTTCTGAACGTGCAGAGCTGGGGGAACAACGTGAAGCAATCTTGGCTGTGACCATTCCGGAAAGACCAGGGAGTTTCAAGCAATTCTGCAACTTAGTGGGTGCTCGTAATATTACAGAATTCAATTATCGCTATGCGGATCCTCAAAAAGCGCATGTTTTTGTAGGTATATCAGTTCGTAATCGTGAAGAAGCAACCAAGTTAGTCCAAATTTTGCAAGATAATGACTTATGCGCAGTAGATATGACGGATAACGAGATGGCAAAGTTGCATATCCGTCACATGGTAGGTGGGCATTCAAAAGGCGTTAGTAATGAAGTGCTATATCGCTTTGAATTTCCAGATCGACCAGGAGCATTGATGAATTTTCTCAATAAAATGAGTGATCGCTGGAACATCAGCCTATTTCACTATCGCAATCATGGCGCTGACTTTGGTCGTGTTTTAATTGGAATGCAGGTTCCTCCTCAGGAAAAAGCAGAATTTATCCATTTCCTAGAAGATTTGGGTTATGAATTTGACGATGAGAGTAATAACCCTGCCTATCAGTTTTTCCTTGCTTAATCGTCATACTTTATCTATCTGGTATGATGCTTGTACTAATTTAGCTCGTCCTGCTCCCCAACCACTGATAGCAGCGCCTAAACACAGCGTTGTAAATAACCAGCCACTGGTTGTGTAATCCCCTGTCAAGCTATGCAAAATCCCGATTAGCAAGGGGCCCAATGTAGCCATTGTGTAACCGATACTTTGTGCCATGCTGGATAAATGGGTTGCTATCTGTGAATCGGGAGAACGCAAGACTATTACAGTTAGCGCCAAAGCAAATAAACCACCTTGACCGATTCCTTGGAGCACGCTGAATTCCCACACCCAGTTAACTGGACCTAGTAACATTCCTAGAAAACCTATAGCAGCAGTCAAGGCTAGCGTAGCGTTAATCAGGCTTTGGTTTCTGCAACGGACTGCCAGAGAGGGGAGAATGAAACAAGCAATCAGTTGCACGATGATGGAAACAGATAATATTAGCCCGGCTTGTACTTCCTCTAGGCCTCGATCATGCAGAATGGGGACAATCCAGCCAAATATGCTATACCCTAACGCTGATTGTAAGCCCATGAAAAATGTCACTTGCCAAGCAAGTGAATCTCGCCATAATCCTTTTATGCGTAGTTGTTTGTCAGGTTGCGTACGTTCTGCCGTAATCGCATAAGGTGCCCATAACAGCAACACAATTCCTGCCGGAAGTGCCCATAACGCCAAACCAGTTGCCCAGGTGGTTTCTAGTGATCGAACCAGTGGTAAGGTACCAGCTGCTGCTGCAGCAGCGCCAGCACATAAAGCCATAGTGTATGATCCAGTCATTAAAGCTGGTGAACGTGAAAATTCTTTCTTGACTATAGCAGGTAGCAAAACATTACCAATAGCGATTGCTATGCCAGCTATCGCAGAACCAAGAAATAAAGGTACGATATCGCCTAATCCGCGTATCGCTGTACCCGCTGTTAGCAATAGCATAACAACTAGAAGCGCTCGGTTATTTCCTATTCTTCGTGATAACCAAGGAGCCAATGGCGCAAAGATACCAAGACACAATACTGGCAAGGTAGTTAGGTAACCCGCTTGTGAGGAGGTTAGCACTTGCTGATGTAGCATATCGGACAACAGAACGGAAAGGCTGGCAAATAAAGGCCGCAAATTGAAAGCAATTAATACCAATCCAAAACCTAGAGCAAAGCGTCTGAATGAACTCCGAAACGAAGGAGTTTCCAGATTTTCTAACTGCTGTTCGTATTTAGTAACCATTTAGGTAAGAAATATTTATATCAAAATAAGATTAGATAGGTGTTGGAAACCGTGCAATTACGATTTTGCTTGTAATATGGTGTATAAAATAGGTACTAAAGATTGTTAGACGCTTTGAGCCAGTGATGCCCATCATCTTGAATGTAGCGATTAATCGTTCTCAGAGATCTCAAAATCTATTTGACATCGTGATAGTTATTTAACAAACACCTCTAATCTGGGTTAGGGATGATAAATTTATCAATTTTCCGGCCAGCGAATAGCAAATTGTTGCAGTAAAACATCTTTCAATTCATTGGTTGCTACTTGGTGCTCTGTAACCTGACCATCTGGATAGCGATGAGTAAATTTTCCATCTAATAATGAAATACGTCCTCCATCTGGTAAAGCTCGTGCAGCCATAATCTGCTTGGTAAAACTCGATGCTGGGGAAGTACTGGTATACCAATTTGCTACTTTTTGATCACTCACTGGCATTTGTTCTCCCCAAAATTCATAGACATCCATCCAGTGGTCATCTACCCAAACCTGATGAAACCAGCGATTATCTTCGCAAACCAGCCTGCGCCGATCATGTGGCGTAGTTTGTTCTAAATTTTCCTGCCATAAGAGCGCTTGTGTTAACGAATAACCACCTATGCCCACATCAGTGATCCATTGCTGATCATTCAATTCAACAACGATGAATAAATGGGTGCGCGCAGGCATTTCCGAACGATCCGTTACCCGCAAGCGTACACGCGCTGCCAGCGGGTGAGCACTAAAACCTAGCTGCAACAACACTTGCAAGAACAAACCATTTTGTTCAAAACAATATCCACCACGCTTTGCCAATACCAGCTTATTGAACAATGCTTCAGTTTCCAGTTGAATCGGTTTCTTTAGATAAACATCCAAATTTTCAAATGGAATAGTCTGCGTGTGTGCTCGTGTCAGTGCGTGCAATACCTCCAGTGTATTTTTCGCAGTTCCTTGATAGCCGATTCGCTCGAAATATTGCATCAAACAAATAGATGTTTTTTCATTCATTGTATTTGGTGAAAAACTCCTGGATCTGGGAGTTTCCAGGCATTTAGTTAGAATGTCTTTAATGACTCAGTATAGCTTGCCATCCAGTAGAAGACTGCTAGTAACATCAAATCTATCAGCATGCGGACAGCATCTGATAGCGTGTAACTGAGCAAAAACTATCTATAAATGGAAATACCAATAGGGTTTTATTGATTGATCATGTTTGCAGATCACTTGGTTGAGTTCATTGATGCTAAGACAGTCAAAGTCATCAAGCGCATTGAGGTCGAGCTGGAAATAATGCATGGATACACAGACTTTAACTGTCACTGCATAGCAATCGACACAGTGTCGATTGCTATGCTGGTTCACTGTGATGAAATATCGTAAATTCGCAAAGAGGTATCGTTTTTGTCTGCTCTATCTATCCTGGATAACACAGCCGCGCTGGAAACGGCGAACATGCATTGCTCGTATCTGTTCTGCGAGCTCTGTTACCGGGCCTTCCACGTCCAGATCAGGCACGATTTCCTGAATGGGTAACATTTTGACAGGTGGTTGTGGCGCACCAAGAGCTGTAAACCAACTTGACAGCTGTTGTGCAGAGCTGGCGTAGACGATACGTCCCAAACCTACCCAGCCATGTGCTGCTGCGCACATTGGACAGTGTTCTCCTGAGGTATAGACTGTTGCGCGTTTTCTTTCCAGCGGTGTCATATGCTTTGCTGCCCAGCGTGCTATCTCAAGTTCTGGATGCTGAGTTGGGTCACTGCTACCTACCTGGTTGCGCGCTTCCAATAGGATGCTACCTTCTTCCGAAACCAGCACAGAACCAAATGGTTCGTCACCAGCTTCCAGTGCGGTTTCCGCTAGTGCGATACAACGTTGCAAAAATAGCAGATCAGATTCTTTTATCGCCATAAATTATTTCCTCCATGCAGAAATAGATTGATTTGTTCAGGCTAAAGTTTTATCTGTTTAATCACTTTTGATATGCTGCAACATATCTTTATCAAAAGTTACGACAATGCATCCGAGACTAGCAGCTATCACGTCGGGTGGTAATAAACTTTACTATATGTCATATTTCCCTGAATACCGTAAGAAAGCTAGCAATATCAGCAGATGCATCACTGGCAAAATTTCATTTCAACTCTTGCTATTTTTCATGTGGTTGCTTACTCCACTGGTGATACTGCCGGGTTGAGGGCGGTTAAAAATATGTGGCTTGATAGTACCCATAACATGCATTTCGCAGGCTTTGCAGTCAAACTTCAGGGTGATGGTTTCATCACCGTGTAGGAGTTGCATGGGTTTGGCATTACCTTTCATGTCCAGTTCATTCTTTATCTGTTTGGGGCAGAGATTAAAAGAAAAGCGTAGGCAGTGTTTGGTAATCATAACCGGCACTTCGCCGATTTCCTGATGTGCTTCAAAAGCAGGTGCAATGAGTTCAACACCGTGGCGTTGGTAGAAACGGCGCACCAATTTGTTATAAACATTAGCCAGAAAGGTTAGTTCTTTATCTGGATAAATCGGCTTGGGTTCATGAGCAGCTTTGCGGCTACCTTTGGGATGAGCAGCCAAGCGTGCAGTTGTAAGTTGTTCGATGAGCTTGCGCCGTAGTGCTTTTAACTGTGAGCCTGGGATAAACCATGCGTGGCTGGTAGTAAGGTTGATTTGATCTGCGTAATAAGGGGTGTTGCCGAGTTTGCGGAAAACATCCTGAATATGCTGGGTATTGTTGTTGGCTTGTTTAGCCAGCGTAAAAGGACCTGATAGCGTAGCTTGAGCACAAATACCTTCTTCGCTAGTAACAGTGGCGATCAACGCCTGCTCATTTAACGTTAATTGCCAGTTGACAGCTACTTTGCGTTCACTGGAAGTTTTACTGAGCGCTTGCTGCCAGTTGTGATCGAGGTTGCGGTGCAGTGTGTGGGGCAACCGCAATTTGCCAAGTTCAGCGGGCATTGCGTTAGGGATTACTCGGTATTGCCAGAAGTGCTGATTATCCTGTTTGAAGTCACAGAGCAGGTGGGTATTATTTACGCGAAAACCAACTACTTCTCGTTTATAGAGAGTGTTCAAGCCATCTCCGTTGGTAAGTTCACTGGTAGTTTGCACAATCAACGCTTGTTGATTAACGCTTAAAATCTCTCCGATAGGTAAACCGATAAACTTGGGGGAATCAAAAGCGCCAATATCCTGTTGGCGTCCATTAACAAAATAATCTGTACTACTGCGATGGAAAGTTTTATCCGGATTGGGTACAAAAAAATGCTGGGTGTAGCCACTGGAAGCACGTGCTAGATCAGGACGTTCTGTCAGGATTTCATCTAGTAGTTGGCGGTAATGGGCGGTAATATTTTTTACATAAGCCATATCTTTATAACGCCCTTCAATTTTGAATGAACGTACGCCAGCTTCAATCAGAGCACGCAAATTGTGACTTTGGTTGTTATCTTTCATCGATAGCAAGTGTTTGTCGTAAGCTACTATCCGACCTTGCTCATCTTTGAGCGTGTAGGGCAAGCGACAGGCTTGCGAACAATCTCCGCGGTTAGCGCTCCGCCCAGTTTGTGCATGCGAAATATTGCATTGGCCAGAAAAAGCAACGCATAGCGCTCCGTGGATGAAAAATTCGATACTAGCGTTGACGTTATCACTGATTGTTTTGATCTGTTGAAGGGTTAGTTCACGTGCCAATACGATTTGCGAGAAGCCTACCTGATCCAGAAATATTGCCTTATCTAAGCGGCGAATATCACATTGAGTGCTGGCATGTAGTTCAATAGGAGGAATATCCATTTCCAATACACCCATATCTTGCACAATTAAGGCATCGACTCCAGCATCATAAAGTTGGTGGATCAGCTTGCGCGCGAGTTCCAGCTCATCATCATGCAAAATGGTATTCAAAGTAACAAACACCCTGGCATGAAAGATATGTGTAAATGCTACTAACTGCGCAATATCGCTGACTGAATTCGCAGCATTATGGCGCGCACCAAAACTGGGGCCGCCGATATAAACTGCGTCTGCTCCATGCAAAATAGCTTCTTTAGCAATGGCAATATCGCGGGCGGGACTGAGTAATTCAAGATGATGTTTGGACTGCATGGCAAGATACCTAAGTGGAGCTTTAGTAGGATGAGAAGTGTAGCATTACTTAAATTGTTACTGCAGTCGGCTACGGGTAAAGATAATCGCCAGCGGCAGCATGACCAGGGCAATTACTGCTAATGGCCACAGGTTTGTAAATACTTCCCGTGGAGGGAGAGCTTTGAGAAAACAACCTTCAATAATTACTAGAAAATGGGTAAGGGGAATAGCTTGAGAGAGCCATTGTAGTAACAGAGGCATATTTTCCACTGGTGTGGCGAAACCCGATACCAGTACGGTAGGTACGCCGATAACGAATCCGCCCAGAATTGCTTGCTGTTGCGTCATGCTGATAGCAGAAATAACTAGGCCGATACCTACTGCCGACAGGATGAAAAGTATCAATCCGATTAGCAATAATATGAATGATCCGGTAAATGGAATACGGAAGAACCAGATAGCCATGCTGATCATCAGAAAAGCGAGCAATGTGCTAATGACAAGCGCGGGTAATGATTTGGATAAAATAATTTCTAAGGTTGAAGCTGGCGATACTAACAGTTGATCAAAAGTTCCCAGCTCACGTTCACGTGCGATGGAGAGCGCAGTGATCATCAATGCGCTGAAAAAGGCAAGGGTAGCGGTTAAACCCGGTACCATGAACCAAAGATAAACTAGATTGGGGTTGAACCAATGACGCACCACAATGGATGTTTCAGGTAGTGGAACGGGATCAGCGGTAAAACTAATGTCCTTAGCGATGGAAGAGAGATAACCGACAACGATTTGACCAGAATTACTACGGCGACCATCTATCAATACTTGTACTCGACTACTACCTTCGATTGCAACGCTACGGGAAAAATCAGCGGGAATGGCAATTGCAGCAATGACCTTACCTTGGGCGAGTTGTTCACGTAACGCGGCATTGCTGTGTACATGATGTACCTGCGTAATAAAACGGGCAGCTTCCAGATGCCAGATTATTTCTTGTGCTTCGCGGCCCGTATCCTGGTTATACACGGCAACATCAACGTTACGAACCTCCAGTGTGGCGGCGTAAGCAAAGATCAGCAATTGCAGTATTGGTGGCACAAATACAACTACGCGATTACGAGGATCACGCAAAATACAAAGCAATTCCTTAACAAACTGAGCATGCAAGCGTATCAGGATGATCCGCAGATTCTGATAAGACATCGTAATTACTCCAGACTTTTGCGAGTGTGGTGTTGCGCAATCAGGAAAAATAGCAAACCAATTGCTGCCATCCCCAACAGATCAGGAATAAAAACACTCCAAACATCTCCTGCCAGAAATACCGTTTTCAGTGAGGAGACGAAATAGCGTGCTGGAATCAACCAGGTGACTGCTCGCACGGGAGCGGGCATAGCATCAATCTCAAACAGGAAACCAGACAGCATAAACGCCGGCAGATAGCCGGAAAACAAAGCCAGTTGTGAAGCGAGAAATTGATTACGGGTTAGCGATGAAATCAGCAACCCTTGTCCTAGTGCCGGTATCATGAAAACGGCAGAAAGTAGCAACAAAGCAAATAGTGAACCGCGTAATGGTACATCAAATAAAAATACTGCCAGCGTGGCTGCCATTAACGTGGAAAGCATGCCCAGTATGAAATACGGTAATAGCTTGCCAGTCAGGATTTCCTGTATGGATGCAGGCGTAGACAAAATAACTTCCATCGTGCCACGCTCCCATTCGCGTGCGACCACCAGTGCGGTTAGCAGGGTACCAATGATGGTCATGATAATAGCAATGGCGCCTGGCACCAGTGCACGCCGGCTGGTTAATTCGGGATTAAACCAATAGCGTGGTTCTAGTTGAACTGCTGGTTGTGGAATTGCTCCGGTGAAATCAGCTGCCCAAGTTTGTATTACGCCCTGTGCATAATTGGCAACGAAATCAGCGGTATTGGGTTGTGAGCCATCGGTAATGATCTGCACTAATGGTAAGCCTGTTTCAGCAAAATGCCGCTCAAAGTCTTGCGGGATGACGACGTAACCGCGCAGTTCACCACTAACCAGTTTTTCAGCCACTTCGCGACGGTCATGCGCGTAGGTTACATCGAGATATAACGTACCGGAAAATGCTTCAGCTAGTGTGCGTGCAATCGCTCCAGGAGATTCCAGCACGACACCGATGCGTACATGACGAATATCCAGCGATACAGCGTAGGCAAACAGAAATAGCAAAATCAGCGGTAAAACAAAGGCGATCAACAATGTGGATGGATCACGTATGGCTTGCAAACTTTCCTTGCGTACCAGCGCGATGAAACGAGTCAGGTCAAAACGCCGTACGATTATTTTTTCTTGACCGGGTGCGTTATTCACGTGTCTATTTCTTCAGTTAATGCTGAAGTTTCTATTAAATGAATAAAAGCATCTTCCATCGTTGGGTTAGGGCAATTGGTACTGATTGCATTTTTCTTCAGTGTATCAGGGGTGTCTAGCGCAATTAGATGCGCACGATAAAGCACCGCTATACGATCGCAGTATTCCGCTTCATCCATAAAATGGGTGGTTACCATGATGGTGACCCCTTTGCGCGCCAGGCCATTGATATGTGTCCAAAATTCACGTCGCGTGATTGGATCAACCCCTGAAGTTGGTTCATCCAGGAACAGTACGGGTGGACGGTGCATTAATGCGCAAGCTAATGCCAGACGTTGTTTGTGACCTAACGGTAGTGCGCTTGGCGCCGCAGATAACCAGTTATGTAGATCAAAGATATGAATCATTTCTTCGATACGTTCGCGTCGTATGGCGTTAGCTAATCCATATACACCGGCTGAAAATTCCAAATTTTGTCGTACCGAGAGTAGGCCGTAGAGTGAAAATTTTTGTGCCATATAACCTAGTTGCGCTTTTGCGATACCAGGTGCTCGACGTAAATCCAATCCCACTACATGTGCTTCACCACTAGTAGGTTTGAGCAATCCACACAGCATTTTAAATGTAGTAGATTTGCCCGCGCCATTAGGGCCAAGCAAACCAAAAATTTCTCCTTTATGTACTTCAAAGCTGACATGATCAGTTGCAACAAAGCCGCCAAAACGTTTAGTCAATTCGTGACAGGAAACAGCGACATCAGTAGCTAATTCGACCGGCGGTAGATGTTCAGCTAGTGCAGAGGTACCTCCTGGACCTCCTCCCAGCAGATCAATAAAAGCATCTTCAAATCGGGCTGGAACGGGCACCAGCTGTGTCTGGATTCGATTAGCTAATGTTTGGATTGGTGTTGGATCCGCGTGGGTGTGCAAAACCAGACGCACACTATCGCCCTGAATCACGCCATCGCTAACACTATCCAAATCCAGTGCTTCAGCCAGTATGGCTCGGCGCTGCGTACCAACGGCTTCCAGACGAAAACTGCGATTAACGAGACGACGGGTTAATTCATCCGGTGGGCCATCAAAAGCAAGTTGTCCTTCATTTAGCAACAGTACGCTGTCACAACGTTCAGCTTCATCCAGATAAGCAGTAGACCAAACAACTGCCATACCTTCGCCGGCGAGTTCTTGCACCATACGCCATAAATCCTGCCGACTGACTGGATCAACGCCCACTCCTGGCTCATCTAGTAACAACACCTTAGGTCTTGCCATAAGCGCACAGGCAAGACCTAGTTTTTGTTTCATTCCGCCAGAAAGTTGACCGGCTAGCCGTTGAGTGAATGGAGCAAGACGAGTGAAAGCGAGTAACTGGGTAAACAGATCGGTATGTTGACCCACATCCATACCACGTAATCGCGCTTGCAGACGCATGTTTTCCATAATAGTCAGATCTTCATACAAACCGAAGCGCTGAGGCATGTAGCCGCTAACCACATGAATAGCGTCGTTATCCGTCACGGTATCGAAGCCAGCTAACGTTACACGACCTTTGTCTGGTTTGAGTAACCCGGTCAGAATGCGCAGCAGGGTTGTTTTACCGGCGCCATCCGGACCAACCAGACCAGTCAGTTGGCCGTAAAAAATTCTAGCGCTCAGATTACGCAGAGCTTGAACTTCAGCGAAATGCTTATCGAGCTGATCGATAACAACAGCAATATTGTCAGATTCGGTAACTGTGGCAGCTGACAATGCTGTTGTACCCATATCGTCCGAGTTTAGTTACAGCTCGGTCGTGAAACGGACGGACGATCGACTGCGACGGCTTGGTGAGTGGTTGCCAGCTGTTTGCGCATAATGAAGCGCCGAAGTGACGCATCGCGCCTGAAAACCTCCTGTTCTTCCGTGACAATGAAGTTGAAACGCTCAAAGAAAGGGCGCGCTACCAGGCTGGCTTCTGTAAACAGTGTAGTGATACCTGATAGCGCTAAATTTGTTTCGACGTATTGATACATTGCAGATGCTATGCTACGACGTGCGTATAAGGGTGAGACATACAATAGATCGATATGTCCGTTCATTTCACAGGAAATGAAGCCCGTGATATGATTGTCGTCGATAGCGATCCATGTCTGAAGCTGTTGCATCCGTTCGTGCCATGCGCTGATGTCGGGTGGTCTGGGTGCCCACGCAGCGCGTTGTGCCTCATTGTATTCGTGTGCTGTCAGCACATGAACTGCATCGGTGAATACCTGGATCACAGCGTCCAATTCAGCAGTAGTGTAAAGACGAATCTTCATTTTTTTATTACCTGTCAAGAATGATTGGCCGGCAGATCGGCTGCTGAATGGGTATCCACTTCTACCGTAACCGGCATTCCCTGACGCAGTGCAGGGTCTGCATCATTTACCACGATTCGCAAGCGGTATACCAGATCAGTACGTAACTCAATGGTTTCAACTGTCTTGGGTGTGAATTCAGCACGTGGAGAAATAAACCCAATCTGGCCATGGTAGATTTTTTTTGAAGAATCGCTTTGTATCCGTACAGGTGTGCCGGGAGCAATGCGGCCCAATGATGTTTCGTTAATATAGGCACGTACATATACCGGGTGATCGAGGCTCAGGTTGTAGATGGCATTCTGGCTGGTGACCATGCTGCCGGGCTCACGGATACGCGCAATGACTGTGCCATCACTAGGAGCAAATAGCTCGGTATCTGCCAGAGCGGTAGTGGCTTGATCTTGGGCGGCAATTGCTGCGGCGAGTTGTGCTTTGGCAGCTGCAATATCTTCCTGACGAAATCCTTCTTCTGCCTGCGATAGCGCGGCAGTGGCGGCTTTGACGCCCGCAATTGCCTGATCACGCGCGGCACGAGTATTATCCACATCTTGCTGACTACTTGCTTTAGAGGGGAGAAGTTTGCGTGCTCGTGCATAATCTCGTTCAGTTTGGTACGCGAGTGCCTGTGCTTGCTTAAGTGCTTCTCGCGCTTGGATGATTTCTTGTGGACGTAATCCACGCTGCATTTTAGTTAGTTCAGCCTGTGCTAATTGGACTGCTGCTTGAGCAGCTGCCAGTGCCTCTTGATAGGGTTGGGCATCTAATAGCGCCATCCGTGTACCAGCAGCTACAAAATCACCTTCATCAAACAAAACTTGCTCAACTCGCCCAGATTGGCGAAAAGCAAGTTGTACTTCCCGGATATCAACGTTGCCATACAGTGTAAGCAAATTTTCATCCTGCTGAAGATGCTGCATCCACGCAAAGATGGCTCCACTAGCAATAAGCAGTATGAGCCCACCTATTAAAAATCGCTTCATGAGATTGGAATGCCGGAAAAATCCACAGATAAGACCCTCATCACAATAGAAATATTGTTATCCTTGCAGGTTATTTGAGTCCTAGGCTCTTTAATGCTTTTTCGTGATTCCATTTTCCATGAAAAAGATGGCCCTTCTTATTGGATGAGCGATCACTGGTCCAGGTAATATATTGTCCATCAGGCGTAAATACCGGCAAACCATCAAACCCTTCAGCTTCTGTGATACGTACTGGCTCTTTTTTGCCATCCACATCAACAATATAAAGCTCAAAATTGCGATGTCCTTCAACATTGGTTGCAAAAATAATGTATTGATTTGAAGGGTGATAAAAGGGTGCCCAGGACATTTTATTTAACCGAGTAATCTGTTTCTGATCAGATCCATCAATGTTCATCGTAAAGATTTCAGCTTCATGTCCATTTTCTGAAAAACGCCGCCAAACGATTCTTTTTCCATCAGGGCTAAAAAACGGGCCGCCATCGTAACTGTTGGTGTGTGTTAATCTTTTTACGTTGGAGCCATCTGCATCCATGATGTAAATATCAATAAGAGAAGCGGGGTTTTGTTTGAACAGTGCAGCTTCTTTTTCAGTCAGTGGTTCGCTATAGGCTCTACGATTGGAAGCAAATGCAATCAGTTTGCCGTCCGGAGACCAGGAGCCTTCTGCGTCGTAGCCTTTAGTGTGCGTTAAGTTTTTAATATGCTTGCCATTAAAATCAGCTTCGTAAATGTCATAAAATTCATCGTAATCCCAAGCGTACCTTCTAGGTTGGCCAGATTGACGCTGTGCAATTTCAGCTGCCATTTTGGCTTCAGCTTCAGGATCTTCATGTGTTGAGGAAAACAACACCTTTTCCTGGGAAGGATGAACCCATGAACAAGTCGTTTTCCCAATTCCTGGCGAAATTTGTTGAATCTGGTTATTGGTTAGATTTTTTAGATAAATCTGGTAGAAGGGATTTTTGCCCGCCATTTCAGCTTGATAAACTAGCCAATTGCCATCAGCACGATAGTATCCTTCTCCTGATCGGACTTCCTGTTCTGAAATTTGTTTGGCATCAGTTATGAAATCAGTAGCATTTGCCTGAGTCATAGCCAGAAAGCAGGTTGCTGCCAGCAGATTGCGTACAAAAAGTAGTTTGTTGGAGAGATTGACAGGTTGTGTAAAATTTTTCATTGAGTTCATCATTCTTTTGTCAGTAAATAAAAATCATTTAAGCATAGTTCTTAGAAAAAAACTAAAGAAGCCCGTTTTACTAAGTCATCATAATAAAAACAATTCAATTACGACCTAGTTCGCTATCCTTTCATTTTAGATAATGTTTGATCAGTCATGATACGCCCAATCCACTTCTTCACCTTGTGTTGCCTGATTATGCTCGCGCTGTTTCAGAGTATGCCGTTACTAGCGAGTGATCAGCCGTTTCATCACCAGATGAAAGTCACACTTTCACCGGCTACTTCGGAAATTCAGGTAAAAGATCAAATTTATATACCTGAGCAGATGCTTAATCAGACTACTGCGACTCGTCTGGAATTCAGTTTACATGCGGATCTATCCGTTACTGCTGGGCAAGAAGTGAAGATTATCAGTCAAACAGCCGATGCGGTTAACACTCATGGCGGTCCAGTACCTTTGAAACGTTATACGGTTACATTACCGGCAGGGCAAAAGTCTTTTTTACTCACGTATAGCGGCCGAATTCATCATGCCGTGCGTGATCCTAGCCTTGAATATGCACGAAGCTTCAGTTATTCCCCGGGATTAATTGCTGAAGAAGGTGTGTTTCTGGCCAGTTCCACTGCATGGTATCCCCGATTTGCTGAGGACATGGTGTCGTTTCACCTGGATGTGCAATTACCAGCTGGCTGGGATGCCGTGAGTCAAGGAAAATTGCTACAGGAACAGACTACTGCGACTACCCGGCAGGTTGTATGGGAGGAAAATCATCCTCAAGATGATATTTATTTGGTAGCTGGGCGATATCAGCGTTATCAACAAATGGCCGGATCAGTAAAAGCCTATGTTTACCTGCGCGATGCAGATGAAGTATTAGCACAGAAATATCTGGATGCCACCGGACAATACATCGCGATGTATAGCAAATTGATTGGGCCGTATCCTTACTCAAAGTTCGCTTTAGTGGAAAATTTTTGGGAAACTGGCTACGGGATGCCTTCATTCACGCTGCTGGGGCCGCGAGTAGTCCGTTTTCCTTTCATTTTGCATACCTCTTACCCTCATGAGATTTTGCATAACTATTGGGGGAATGGTGTATTTGTGGATTACCGCAAAGGTAACTGGTCGGAAGGATTAACCGCTTATCTGGCTGATCATCTAGTGAGTGAACAGAATGGTCAGGGGGAAGCATATCGGCGCGATGTATTGCAAAAATATGCGGATTTTGTCCGTAAAGAAAGCGATTTTCCGATAGTTCAATTCACTTCACGTCATAGTCCCAGTACCGAAGCTATCGGTTACGGTAAAACCATGATGCTGTTTCACATGCTACGCTTGGAACTGGAGGATAAGGATTTTGTTCAGGTATTGCGTGCTTTCTATCAGCAATATCAATTTAAGCAGGCTTCATTTGATGATTTACTGGCAGCTTTCAATACTCAGACCGGCAAGGATTTTTCTGCATTTTTTCAACAATGGATCGATCAAAGCGGTGCCCCTAATCTGTTGTTGGAAAGTGCTCAGGCAGAACCTACAGGACACGGTTATCAACTGACAGCGGTTATCAAGCAAACCCAACCAGGCACCCCTTATCTGTTAAATGTTCCAATCGCGGTACATTTAGAAGGAGAGACCGCTGCCCGGCAAATGCAGATCAAACTTGATCAGCCAAGCACCACCATCGCAATGGATTTTCCCACGCGCCCAGTGCGAATTGATGTGGATCCCCAGTTTGATGTATTTCGCCGCCTGGATGGCTGTGAAATCCCCTCTGCTTTATCACAAGGATTTGGCGCAGAAAATCCTTTGCTGATCCTGCCCGCTAGTACCAGCAAGGAATTGATGCGTGCATATCAGTCATTGGCAGCTAATTGGCAGAAAACACAAACCGGTTCTTTGGAAATTATGCGCGATGATCAATTACAAGCGTTACCTACTGATCGCACTATCTGGATTTTGGGTTGGCAAAATAAATTCAGCGATCAATTGATGAATGCGCTGGTAGAGCAAGGTGTTGCCAGAACAGAAGGAACTTTACGGTTAAATGGTAAAACCTGGCAGGAGAATAAGCATGCGGTAGTATTGACTGCGCGTCAGCCAAGTAATCCAGATTTAACGCTGTTATGGGTCGCTGCTGATCAACCTGCTGCGATTGAAGAATTAGCCAGCAAGCTGCCACATTATCGTAAGTACAGCTATCTGGTGTTTGAAGGAAATGAGCTGAATAATGTTGATAAGGGACAATGGTCAGTAATGCATTCCCCTTTGACGCGACAGGTTACACAGCGAGATAACCCGGCATTCGTTTCAAACCATGTCGGTACACTGGCGTCGCGTCATGCGTTGACGGAATTGCCATCTTTATTTTCAGAAAGCCGCATGCTGAAAGACATTAGTTATCTGGCCAGCGAAACCTTTAAAGGACGGGAGCTGGGTAGTCCAGAGCTAGATCAGGCAGCGGAATATATTGTACAACAGTTTCGACAGGCCGGATTGCAACCGGGTGGAGAAGGAAATAGCTTTTTCCAAACTTGGCAACAGAACGTCGGAGAACCTAAAGGTGAGATTACATTACGTAATATCATTGGAATATTGCCTGGTAGTAATCCGCAACTGGCTGGACAAAGTTTGGTGATTGGAGCGCATTATGATCACCTAGGTATGGGTTGGCCGGATGTGCGTGCTGCGAATCGAGGAAAGATCCATTATGGCGCGGACGATAATGCCAGTGGCATCGCAGTCATGCTTGAGCTGGCTCGGCAAGTTGCAACCAAATGGCAGCCGCAACGTACCCTTATTTTTGTGGCATTTACCGGAGAAGAGGCAGGTCTGCTGGGATCCAGTCATTACCTCGACAACCCGCTACCCGGCTATCCATCAAACAAAATTATTGCCATGCTGAATTTGGATACGGTCGGCCGGCTAGGAACCAATCCGGTGACGTTATTCGGCACAGATAGCGCGCGTGAATTAGTGCATGTTTTCCGAGGTGCTGGATTTGTCACGGGTATTCCAGTGAATTTAGTGGCACATGATTTTGGTTCCAGTGATCAGGCGAGTTTTATCAAAGCAGGGATTCCTGCTGTGCAATTCTTTGGTAGTGCACACGAGGATTACCATGCGCCAGGCGATACCGTTGATAAAATCGATACCGCTGGATTAGTTAAGGTGGCGAGCCTTCTTAAGGAAGGTGCTGAATATCTGGCGAATCGAATTGAGCCTCTGACAGTTACGCTGGATGCTCAATCACCAGCATTGACCCAACCCACATCGCAGGCGAATCAAACAAACACCAAACGCAAAATTAGCCTTGGAACAGTACCGGATTTTGCTTGGCAAGGAGAGGGTGTCCGCATAGGAGATGTTATTGCCGGTTCTCCAGCACAACAAGCACAGCTACAAACAGGGGATATTCTGATGCAACTAGCAGGAAAACCAATTGCTAACCTGAAAGCATACGCGGATATTCTTAAAACCATGAAAGCGGGAGAAAAAGTAATAGTGCAATTTCGACGGGGAGAGACGCTAAAGACTGTTGAGATCGTACCAGTTGAACGCTAATCAAAACAGGAGTACAGCATATGATCGGTAAACCGGGAAGCGTGATAGGGATGGGGATAGTATTAGCAGGATTGACTGCCTGTGCGAGCTATCAACCTGTTTTATACCCCAATGCCTATTACCTATCGGTAGGCAAAGCTGTTGCAGATCGAGATATCAGGGAATGCCGGCAACTGGCTGAAGCAGCTGGAGCCAGAGAAGGAAGCGGGAGTGCTGGGAATACGGCAAGGAAAACAGCCATTGGCGCGGGAGCGGGTGCTGCCAGTGGCGCCGTCGGTGGCGCTATTGCTGGCGCTGCTGGACGAGGTGCCTTGGTAGGAGCTGCCAGTGGGGCGACCTGGGGATTATTGTCTGGTGTGCTTGGTTCTGGAACTTCACAACCCGCGCCAGCTTATATGAATTTTGTAAATCGTTGTTTGCGTGAAAAAGGCTATGAAGTAACGGGTTGGCAGTAGTAGGATTTTGAGCAATTTCACGTATCTATTCTGTTTTGCTATTTTGTAGTAAAAGTAATGAAATCGGATTATGAAATAGCTGGAAGTTAATAAAAAACCTTGTCCATATTCGCTGCCAAATCACTGCAATTGCTTTAGGATTTCAACATTTTCAATACCTTCTGCTAAAACTTGTAGCCCTAAGCAGTGCGCCGAGAGGACAATGGAAATACCACTTTGATTAAGTTATCAGCTTGTTTTCATAGATCCTTCTTTCAAGAAAATAATTCGTCCTGATACTAATTCTCCTTATCTTCAAATTCGGCATTTTTAAAGTGTAATACGTTACAGTTTTCCTTTACTGTGCGTTGTAAGCTGCCGTCGAATCCAGTGGCTGATTCAGCCCTAATTTCGTAAGCGTCCATCCGCTCCACCTGTCACTCATTCAATTTTAGTGTTTTAATAAATTCAGGTGAGAATGGCAGTAACTCATCTATTCTGCTGTTAGGCCAGGAGGGTAGTTGAGAGAGTGTTTCTTCCAGCCATGCAGCTGGGTTGATGCCGTTGAGTTGCGCGGTACCGAGCAAGGTTTGTATTGTAGCGGCACGTTGTCCGGCGCGCTCTGACCCGGTAAACAACCAGTTTTTCCTACCGATGGTGATGGGGCGGATTGCATTTTCTATCGGGTTATTGTCGATAGGCAGATGGCCGGTGTGTGCATAACGCACCAGGCTATCCCAGCGTTTGAGCGTGTAGTCCAATGCTTTGGCGGATGCACCCCCGTTTGCGGTTTGCAGGCGGGTGTGCGTGAGCCAGTCATGGAATGCATTCAGTGCGGGCAGGCTTTTCCCGGTGCGCAGTTGCTGACGCGCTTGGCTGGTAAACGATTTGCCTTCAGCCTCAATTGCGTAGAGGACACTAATATACTGTAATGCTTCAAATGCCATCTGACTGCCGTTGGCCTGATGCAGGTCGAAGAATTTACGCCTTGCATGCACCCAGCAGCCCAGCTCGATACAGGGCAAGACGGTTCTGGAGAACAGGGATTTATAACCGCTGTAGTCGTCGACCAGCAGGTGTCCCTGCCAGTTTTGCAGGAAGTGGTGCACATGCTGGCCACTGCGCCCGACCTGATAGTCGAAGACAACTATGCGTGGTCCAGGATCAAGATCGTTGCTGCGGTAGGCCCACAGATAAGCTTTACGGGTTTTGCCACGACCGGGTTCCAGCTGTGCCACTGGTGTCTCATCCGCATGCAGCATCTTGCCCTGCAGCAGATGCCAGGTGAGACGATCGGCCAACGGTTGCAAGGCCACGCCGGTGCGGCCCACCCACTCAGCCAGCGTGGAACGTGAAAGCGTGACATGTTCGCGCGCAGCTATTTGCTCCAGGCGGTAGAGCGGCAGGTGGTTGAGGTATTTGCTGGTGATGATCCAGGCCAGCAAGCCGGGGGCAGCCATGCCGCCGTCGATGACGGCCGGTGGTACCGGTTCTGCGGTGATGGTCTGACAGGATTTGCATGCATACTGCGGTCGGATATGACGATGAACGAAGAACCGGGCCGGTTCCACATCGAGCTGTTCGGTGATGTCTTCACCGATTTTGATCAGATCGTTGCCGCACTGGCCGCATTGGCAGGAGGATGGCTCGTGGCGGTGTTCAATGCGTGGCAGATGATCTGGCAACGGTTGACGGCCGGCACGGCTGCGTGGCGGTCTGGCTACGGTAGTTTTAGCCGGTGTAGCGATCTGCTCGATTTCCGCATGAACTGCCGCCATATCGGCCAGCACCGATTCTTCAAACAGGCTGAACTGATTGGATGACAGCGATTCACTCCGGGCACCGAAACGGATGCGGCGCAAATGCGCCAGTTCCAGCGTGAGTGCCTCGATTTTGAGTGCCTGAGCACGAATTTCCTGCTGAGCCTGATCAAGCAGCGTCTGAACCATTCCGGCTACCTGTTGCCTGGTATCCGGATCAAGGTTCAATTGATCAAGCTGCACGAGTGGTTTCATCGCTACCATGATACCCGATAACGGCAATAACCGTTTGTTAATATTATATTATTAACGCATCCTCATGCCCGAAGATGGGCGGGTGGCAATGCTGACAAACGCTGCCAGTTCACCCCCGCTATCAACCACTCCCACTGTGAAGGCGTCAACTCAAAACACTGATCTCCCTCTTTCGGCCACACAAACCGGCCCTGATGCAAGCGACGCTGACATAGCCATACGCCCGTGCCATCCCAGAGCAATACCTTGATTCGATTGCCGGCACGATTACAAAAGACAAAAGCCGAACCCGCGCAAGGAGAATGTCCCAACGTCTGCTGTACCAGCAGCGATAAACCATCCATGCCCCGGCGCATATCCACCGGCTCCACCACCATCCGGATTTGCCCAGTGTGCGTAATCAGTTCAGACATTTCAACAATGCTCCCAGCCATTGCGGTGCTATCTCTGCCGGTAGTTCCAATACATGCTGACCCGGGCAACACAGCCGCAAAGCACCTGCCGTCGATGCGTGGACTTTGATCGTCGCCGGTATCATTGATACCGGCTGATGATGCGCGTGCGTATTCCGGTAACGCCGCACCCAGTTGCCAAATGTCTTGGCATTCAGTCCATTCTTACGGCAATAGGCTGCCTGCGATTGACCACTGGCCTGCCACCCTTTGATATGCAATTCCCGTTGTTCCAATGTCGTCATCCGCTATCCTCCCGGAAATAACTGAAGATAACTGAAATGATTCTTCATTTTTAGATGGTTGGGATGGACGCTTACGTTCTTCGCGCTTGATGCCACCATGGATCATCACCACGGCTTCTTCGCTGCCGCCCACCACGCCGAGAAGCCCGCGTATCTTAGAAACCAGGTAGTTCAGCGTGTCACGGTGTTCAGTAAAGATAATCAGCTTACGCTGCTGATTCGCTGCATCATGCATCTCAGGAGTATCTTACAGCAAGCGTGAAAGCTCGTCCCATTTGCGATCCTGGCCAGAATACACGACTTGGCGTGCCTGTTCTTCGAGACCCTCAAGAATGTGGATCTCAGCTTCTAGTTCCTGAATTGTTTGGGCAGCGGTAGCTTGATCCACAATGGCTTCTTCAAAGCTTTCATAATCACTAGATGGCATGGCGTCAGCTGATTCCCAGATGTCATCGGGTACGCCATTGGTCCGGGTTTCGATTTCAGCCAGCGTTTCAGCCAGCGATTTGTCACGCTTTCCCCATTTTTCTTCTTTGATACGCAACTGGAGTTTGTTACGTCGACGTTTGAGAGATTGGTAGATGGCTTCAGGACTGGAGGCTAGGCGCCGTTGCAGCGAGGTCAATGCAAAGCCGACTGTGCCTTTGCGCCCACCGTCGGCTAGTTGATCAGCCAAATTGAATTGTTCTTTGACGTAGTTAGTCACCGAAGCGTATAGCGTTGCTTCGAGTTCGGAGAGCTTGTAGTTGACAGTGTAAGCTCGACGTTCAGGAAATAGCGGTGTTCCATCAAATTTGAGCAAATCTTCCTTGACCATACGGCGCATTAGATCAGTCACATCTACCTTGTGTGTACCATCGCGGAATTTGCCGTAGAAGCGGTCAGCGTCCAGCAGCGACATGAAAAGCTGAAAATCTTCTTCCTTGCCATTATGCGGTGTGGCGGTCATCAAGAGAAAGTGGCGCGTGATGAAACCCAGCATTTCCCCGAGCAGGAAACGCTTTGTCTTATTGATCTTGTTACCAAAAAAGCTGGCAGAGAGTTTGTGAGTTTCATCGACAACGACCAAGTCCCACTGTGTAAGTTTGAGTTTTTCTTGTAAATCTTTGGCGCGTGCCAGTTGATCAACACGAGCGACCATCAGATCGTAATCATCGAAGGGATTGCCGCTACGAGATTGCTCGATCAATTCGCGTGAGAAGAGCGTGAAAGAGAGACCAAATTTCTCAAACATTTCATCCTGCCATTGCTCAACCAGTGAGCCGGGTGCAACAATAAGTACTCGTTTGGCATCAGCTCGCATCAGCAACTCGCGAATGAATAGGCCAGCCATGATTGTTTTACCAGCGCCGGGGTCATCAGCTAATACATAGCGTAACGGTTGGCGCGGTAGCATGGATTCATAGACTGCGGTAATTTGATGCGGCAGAGGCTCCACGTTGGAGGTGTGCACCGCCATCATCGGATCGAACAGATGTGCTAAATTGATCCGCCATGCTTCTACAGCTAACTTGAAATCTTCACCTGGCGCATCGAATGCCCAAGGACGACCAACGTCGGCTTGTGAAAGGTTAGTTTCGTCAGTACGGAACAGCATTCGTTCGCACAGTTGACCATCTGGTTTCTTGTAATAAACAGTCAGCGCGTTATCCCCCACTGGCTCAGTAGCGACAATACGCACCACCTGCCCAGGCTCAATTCCGGAGATAGCTACATTTTTCTTGATATCTTCGAGTTTAAGCATGTACTTTTCCTGGTTTTGTGGACTTAATTTTTCTCCACAGATGCGTAGCAAAATTTCTGCCTATATCGGGTATGAGGTAATTGTTCCATCTGTACCTTCCATTTCTTCTCATGGCTTAAGAAGCTTTAAATTTCGTTAGGCGTTACATACTTCATCGTTTTGGTAACGGTTAAATTCGATAAACAATTAAAAATGTGAGGCCGGTTGTTTCAGAAATACTTGTTCTTCGAGCGTGGAAATTCGTCCCAAAATTTTGTTTCTGTGCGGATAACGGCCAAATTGATCAATGATAGCTTTGTGTCGCAATTCATAGTGATAGCTGCGTGCTGAGGCAAAATTTTTATGTAGTATTTCTGCCACGATATGTATCCGTTTTGATTCGCTATGCATATAGGGTAACAGTAAAAATCCGCGCTGCTTCTGGTTTAATAATGCCAGTGCGCCGGATGCGACAGCTTCCTGAGCAAGAACCAATGCTATGGCATCCTGGGCAAATGCTCGTGGTGTGTTGCGGTAGGCATTACGAGAGAACTGATCCAGCACTATGATTTCAGCAAGTCGTCCTTCGGCGGTAGCGCGCCATGAAAACAATTCGGCAGCACTAGCTTGCTGAATGAGGCTTGAAAAACGTTGGCGAATAAGTTGGTCAAAATGTGCATTGGCTGAAAACCAGAGCTTCTCCTCAGTTTCCTGGAACCAGAATGTAAGAATTTCGTTGTATGTAATGATTTTCATGCTGAGTATTTTGTTCAGTCTGGGTTCAGGTCAACTAATTTAAATTGATCATGTCAGGAATTGGCCTGAAAAGAATAAGATCTAGGAGAATGTTATGGATATCAAAATTAAAAAATGGATTGGTCTGATACTAACCTCATTATTGATGGCCAATTTAGCTGTACCTTCTTTGGCACAAGCTGGTAGAGGAGGGCATCATGATCGTCATGGTCACCATGATCATCATCGTTACTCGAACAGGTATCTGCATATCTACAGCCAACCGCCTGTTTATTATCAGCAACGTTATCCGCAGGCGCAATATAACTACAATTACAATTATTACCCTCCGGCTCCGGTGTATGTTGTCCCACCTCGGGTAAATATGGGAATCAATACCGGAAATATGGATTTTATGTTACGTTTCTAATTAAAAATGAAGAGTAGTCATGCTTTTTCAATGCAGAGGCTACTCTTATTTGATTTTAATTATCGGCGTACAAAGGTGAGAGGTTATGAAAGGGTGGCAGCAAGCGGTGTTGATTATATTAATCATGATTGCTGCAGTACCCGATACCATTGCTAGCCGACATAATGCAGCCAATAGTCGCGATAGTGTGGGTAATTCGGCTGGAGGTATTTCTGAACAACAGGCAATTGCAATTGCACAACAGCATTTTAGAGGTCGTGTACTGACCATCAGCCGATCAGGCAATCTCTTCCGTATCAAAATACTAAGAGACCAAGGTGCGGTTCACGCTGTGCTCATCAATGCACAAACTGGTGCTGTTGTATCTACTCACTGATTCCTTATGAATTTGTCAGTACGTTGAGAGTAGGGGAGGTTAAATGCGCATTCTGGTGATCGAGGATGAGCACCATTTACAAAATCAAATTCGCCAACAACTGGAAGCCGTAGGTTATATGGTTGATACCTGTGGCAATGGCGAAGAAGGGTTGTTTCTTGCTACAGAATATCATCCAGATGCTGTCATTATTGATATTGGTTTACCTGGAAAATCCGGTCTGGAGATCATTGAAGCATTGCGCAAACAAGGGAGTTTATTACCTATTCTGATTCTGACTGCGCGTAGCCGTTGGCAAGATAAGGTAGAAGGTTTGGAAATGGGTGCAGATGATTATTTAACCAAGCCGTTTCAAATGGAAGAGTTACAAGCTCGAGTTAAGGCTTTGTTACGCCGCGCTAATGGTATTTCACAAACTTTGCTGGAATGTGGACCTGTTGTGGTGGATGTAGCAGCGCAACGGGTATTGGTTAATGGCGTAAATATTGAATTAACTTCGTTTGAATATCGTTTGCTAGAAGAACTGGTGCGCCATCGCAGTGAAGTACTTTCCAAAGATATACTTGCCGATGCACTTTATCCACATGATGAAGATCGGGATAGCAATGTGCTGGAAGTCATGATTGGTCGGCTGCGACGCAAACTTGATCCTGCTGGGACATTGAAGCCGATTGAAACTTTGCGCGGACGTGGTTACCGTTTTGCGCTGGAGTGTAATAAATCATCATGATGTCACTTAATCAGCGTGTTTTGCTAAGTGCGGCGCTGGTATTGCTGGTTTTTATTGGTGGCATTACGTTTACATTGGATCGTGCCTTTTACGATAGCGCACGTCTAGGAATAAAAGACCGTCTGTTTGCGAAGCTGCTGATGTTAATGGGAGATGCCGAAGTGGAAGCATCCGGAGAGTTGGATATTCCTATCAATCAACTGGATGTGGAGTTTGAGCATGTCAATTCGCATACTTATGCCTTCATCATTGGTCCCACCAACGCCATTGTTTGGCGTTCCGCTTCTTCATTGAATAAATCTATTCCAACTATTGCACCGCTAGGGCAGGGAGAAAAGATATTTGAGCAAATTTTGTTAAATGGTGAACCATATTTTATTTATCGTTACGGAATTACCTGGGAAATGCCTTCTGGCAATCTTCCCCTGACTTTCAACGTGATTACCGATACCACGCTGCTTGATGAACAGATAGAACGCTATCGTGAAGATTTGTGGGGATGGTTGGGGGTTATGGCTGTCGTTTTACTCATTGCACAAATGTTAGTGTTGCATTGGGGGTTGCTGCCATTACGTGCGGTTTCAGTGGAGCTTGCTGCTATTGAATCTGGTCGACAGGAAAGTCTTAAGGGTATTTATCCTAGAGAGCTAAAGTTACTGACTGATAGCATTAATTCCTTAATTATTCATGAACACAAACAACAGCAACGTTACCGTAATGGACTTGCTGACTTGGCCCATAGTCTGAAAACACCGCTTGCTATATTGCAGGGTGCAATTGATAGCGAGAATCTGGAAGCAATTCGGGATAAAACCATCCTGGAGCAGATTGAGCGGATGGATAACACTATTCAATATCAGTTGCGTCGTGCCGCGACAGTAGGTAGTTCGCCAGGTATGAGATTGATTTTGTTGCGCCCAATGATTGAGAGAATGATTAGCACGGTTGCCAAAGCTTATCAGTACAAACATCCCAATGTCACGATAGATGTGGATGACAATATTTATTTACGCATTGATGAAGGCGACTTGATGGAGCTGCTCGGTAATTTGATAGATAATGCGTTCAAGTGGTGCCGCAATAACATTTATCTATCCGCAGTTAATCAGGAAAATCAGCTAAAAATTCAGATCAGGGATGATGGCCCAGGTATTCCATCACATGAAATCACTCGTATTCTGGAGCGAGGTGCGCGTGCTGATCAATCCACTTCTGGTCATGGTATTGGTCTGGCAATCGTGCGCGATATCATGCAGGTTTATGAAGGAGAGTTACTGATCGAAAATCTTCCGAGTGGAGGGCTCAGCATCATTTTGTATTTTAAGGATAATTGATGGCATTGCTATACGCACCATCATTTACTATTTGCTGGATTTGCTCTTCCCCTAGCACATCTGCCTTATCCTTGGGTTGTTAAAGATATTCCGCGTAGAGTTGCTAAAATAACCTGAATTGCTAAAGCGCCGTGTTTGTATGTGCTTGGCAAAACCAACTTGTAACTATCCAAATAAATACTGATCATGACTGCTCAAGCGTATGTACAAAATTTACTGGACTTTATCGATAGAAGTCCTAGCCCGTGGCATGCCGTTGCCACAATTGAAACCGAGCTAGAAAAATTTCAGTTCATTCGATTAGATGAAACTGAAAGATGGCAATTGCAAGCAGGCAGACGTTATTACGTGGTACGGGATGATTCTTCAATTATATTGTTCGTACCGGGGCATAAGCTTTTGGCAGAATCTGGATTTCGCATTATCGGCGCGCATACTGATTCTCCTGGATTAAGAATCAGGCCGAATAGCGCAGCAGCCATTGATGGTATGGCTCGATTGGGGGTAGAAATCTATGGTGGGCCGATTCTCGCTACTTTTACGGATCGTGATTTGAGTTTAGCTGGCCGTATCAGTTATACCTATGGAGAGGGATTGCTGGCGCATAAGTTAGTGAGAGCAGAGCAACCTTTGCTACGTATACCCAATCTAGCAATTCATATGAACCGGAAAGTCAACGAAGAAGGCTTGAAACTGCACAAGCAGAATGAATTATTGCCATTCTTTGCACAGTTGACCCATGATCAGTTGCCGCAATCTCGTTTCTTAATGCTGTTAGAACAAATGACGGGAGTGAGCGCATCTCAAATTCTATCCTGGGATTTGGCTGTTTATGATACGCAGAAAGGAGTGATCTGGGGAGCAAACCAAGAGTTCTACGCTGATAGCCAAATTGATAATTTAGCTTCTTGTCATGCAGGGTTGCAGGCCATATTGGAGGATACCGTGCTCGAAGGTGCAGCAGGTACCGTAGTATGTGCATTCTTTGATCATGAAGAAATCGGTAGTAAGAGCCATATTGGTGCAGATAGCAGTTTTTTGGTTGATGTTTTGCAGCGGATTAATCTGGCCAATACGTTAGATCATGAAGATGCCGCTCGAGCGCTGGCGCGAAGTTTTTTTGTCAGCGCAGATATGGCGCATGCTTATCATCCTAACTTTCCCACCGCCTATAATGCGGATCACAAAGTGTTGGTAAATCACGGACCGGTTATTAAGTTTAATGCCAATCGTCGCTATAGTTCAGAGAGTGTTTCTGCCGCTCATTTTATTCATTGGTGTGAAGCAGCAGAAGTACCTTATCAGCGCTATTCACACCGCTCCGATTTGCCTTGTGGGAGCACAATCGGCCCAATGACTTCAGCTAAACTTGGTATTCGTAGTGTTGATGTGGGGTGTCCGATGTGGGCTATGCATAGTATCCGGGAAAGTGCAGGTGTGCAGGATCATGAGTATATGATTAAGGTATTGAAGCAGTTTTTGCTGAGTTAAAGAAAGCCGATTACCTTCTGTTCATTATTTAATTTTTAATAGAAATAATTGCTGGCTTTAATAGGTTAAACAAGGAAGGAATTTCTAGAATAGCGGGCGCTATTGCACCAATGCTCGATAGGCTTCCCGGTATTTCTCTACTGTTTGCATGAGAATGTCATCAGGGATGGCAGGGGCAGGTGGAGTTTTGTTCCAGCCCGTTTGTTCTAACCAATCACGAATAAATTGCTTATCATAACTGGGAGGTGTTTTTCCAGGTTGGTAGCCTTCAGCAGGCCAAAAACGAGAAGAGTCAGGAGTGAGGGCTTCATCGATTAAATAAAGCTGGTTGTCATCATCTAGGCCAAATTCAAATTTGGTATCTGCAATAATGATGTTTCGTGTTAAAGCGTAACTGGCTGCGGCACTATAAAGTGCAATTGCGTTTTTGCTCACCGCTGATGCTAGTGTTTTTCCTAATATTTGTTCGCAAGCTGCGTATGAAATATTTTCATCATGAGAACCGGCTTCTGCTTTGGTGGAGGGGGTGAAAATGGCCCCACCAGGAATGCTGTCAGCTTCCTGCAAGCCTTCCGGTAAGCTAATTCCACAAATGGCGCCTGTACGCTGATAATCTTTCCAACCTGAGCCTGAAATATAGCCACGCACAATTGCTTCAACAGGAAGAGGTTTCAATCTTTTAACAACAAAGGCACGTTCTATAACTTGCTCTCGTTCGCTCGGAGAAACAACTGTTTCAGGGGGGATATCAGTAAGGTGATTGGGAATAATATGTGCCAGTTTCTTAAACCAGAAACGCGAAATTTTTGTCAAAATCTTGCCTTTTTCTGGAACAGGAGTTGGCAGTATCACATCGAATGCAGAAACTCTATCTGTTTGTATAATCAGGAGGCTATGCTCATCCACCACATAAATATCTCGTACTTTTCCTCGATGTAATAGTGGGAGACTTGCTATATTGGTTTCGAACAGCGTTGTGGTTGTCATAAAGTTTTATTTTCAGAATATGCTGCGTTAAAACTGAAGATCGTGCCTGATTTGCTGGATTTGCAATAGAGCTGTTTCAGTTGAAGCTGCCAATACTGTGAAATGTCCCATTTTTCTACCTGGCTTGGCTTCACGTTTACCATATAAATGTAGCTTAGCTTGAGGGTGACGTAATATCTTATCCCAGGCAGGTTCTCCATTTTGCCACAGGTCTCCAAGTATGTTGACCATGACAGCAGCTTGTATTTGTTTAGTACTACCATGCGGGAGTCCACATAATACGCGAACTTGTTGCTCAAACTGTGAGGTAATGCAAGCATCTAGCGAATAATGCCCACTGTTGTGAGGGCGAGGAGCAATTTCATTGACCAATACTCGATCATCATTCAGAACAAAGAATTCCACACATAAAACTCCAACATAATTGAGTTTTATAGCTATTTGCTGAGCAATTTTACGAGCATCTTCAATAATCTTGTCGGAAAGCCTTGCTGGAATAATGCTGGTATCAAGAATGCCTTTCACATGCTTGTTTTCTGGGATGGGGAAAAAAGTAACCTGGTTATGATTATCACGGGTGAGGATCACGGAAATTTCACTGGCAAGTGATAGCCGTTTTTCTAAAACACAGGGTTTATTCCCTAGATAAGCATATTGTTCGGGTAGGTTATCCGCATTTTCAATTGATATTTGCCCTTTGCCATCGTAGCCAAATTGACTGACTTTGAGGATACCGGGAAACAGAGCGGTATCAATTTCTTGAGAGAGAGCTTTTTCATTCTGGATTGCAACAAAGGGTACGACTGGAAACCCATTTTCCAAAAGAAATTGTTTCTCAAGAATACGATTTTGTGTAATCGAGACACTTTCAGCGTTAGGGCTAACGATGCAATGTTGTGCCAGGTAGCGCAAGGCTTGTGCTGGTACATTTTCAAATTCTATGGTGACAGCTGCACATGTCGATCCTAATTCATCCAATGCTTGATGATCCAGATAATCAGCTTGGAGATGACGTTCAGCAATGCTGGCGGCAGGGCTTTCTGTTGCGGGATCAAGTACTGTTACCCGATAACCCATTTGCTGCGCGGCCATAGTAAACATTCTGCCCAACTGCCCCCCTCCCAGCATTCCCAATATGCTTCCTGGTTTTATATACATGGCTCAGGCAGTGTCATGGCGGCTACGGAAGCAGCTTGATCTTTACGAAACTGATCAAGTTTCTCGATCAGAGAGTTATCTTCTCCAGCTAGCATGGCAATGGCAAATAATGCGGCATTGACAGCACCCGCTTCACCAATCGCGAAGGTAGCAACTGGCACTCCTTTAGGCATTTGCACGATCGACAGCAATGAATCCATTCCTTGTAAATGTTTTGACGTAACAGGGACACCTAGCACTGGGAGCGTAGTTTTGGCAGCAATCATTCCTGGCAAATGTGCAGCACCTCCTGCGCCAGCAATGATGCATTTAATTCCTCGACTACGGGCTGTTTCGGCAAAGTCAAACATTTTGTCCGGTGTACGGTGTGCTGAGATAACCATAGCTTCATGTGGAATAGAAAATTTTCTTAAAATGCTTGTGGCATGTTGCATGATATGCCAATCGCTGCTGCTACCCATTACGACGCTGACTGATGGATGATCCACTTGGAAAACCTTTTACAAAAATCTGAAATACTGAGAAATATACTTGGGCATGGTGAAAGTAGTAATAATAAACTAGAATAGCTTGTCAGCCTGCAAGTTTTGAGAGCTAGTCTCAATCTGCCAAAGTAATTTCAATAAAGCAGATTCAATAATTTTATTGGCCAATATTTAAAATCGAATGAATTTTCAGCGAGGACAAAAAAAAGAAGAACCAGAGATCAATCTTGTTCCCATGATTGATGTATTACTTGTTATTCTTATTTTTCTGGTTATTACAACGACTTATTCAAAGTTTTCGGAGCTGGAAATAACATTGCCACAAGCTGCCGCTACTGAAGAAGATCATGCAGCAGATACTTCAAAAATGATCGACGTATCAGTCAGTGCTACTGGTGACTACACGATTAACCATAATCCAATAAAATTTACCAGTATTGAAAGTTTGCGAGATGCTTTGCGATCAGCTGCCCGAAATCAGGACAACCCGATCATTGTAATTAGTGCAGATGCCAAAGCCACTCATCAATCAGTCATTACGATTATGGAGGCTGCGAGAACGGCTGGATACAATCAGATAACTTTCACTACGGAAGTGATAGATGCCAGCCAATAATATTTTTATTAATAGATACTAATTGTATGATTTCATTATTCAAATTCGTTTTCGGAAATAAAGGAGAGAAAATGAGTACCAACCTGGATAATTTTTCAAAAGCAGCACAATCGGGTGATACATACGTATTAGCCCCGCTTCCTTATGCAGATAATGCGCTGGAACCTGTTATTTCTGCACATACCTTAAGCTTTCATTACGGCAAGCATCATAAGGGGTATGTAGATAATCTAAATAAGCTGGTTGCAGGAACCTCGCTTGCTGGCCAGTCGCTGGAGCAAATTATTAAGGCAACAGCTGGTCATGCTGACAAAGTTGGAATATTCAATAATGCTGCACAAGTTTGGAATCATATGTTTTACTGGAACAGCTTGCGTCCTAATGGGGGAGGTGAGCCACCAGCTGCATTAAAGCAAAAAATTGAAGAATCATTTGGTAGCGTGGACGCCTTTAAACAGGAATTTGCTAATGCAGCAATTACACAATTTGGTAGTGGTTGGGCTTGGTTGGTACAAGAGGGGTCAAAGTTGGCTATTATCAAAACAGGTAATGCTGATTCGCCATTGACTCGCAATAATGCTCGTCCACTATTAACCATTGACGTATGGGAACATGCTTATTACCTAGATTTCCAGAATCGTCGTCCGGATTACGTAAATACAGTAATCGAAAAACTAATTAACTGGGAATTTGCTGCAGCAAATCTCGCATAACAACTGTTAATGGCGGATATCACTATAGCGCTCTCCAAAGGGCGAATTTTTGAAGATACTATCCCGTTTTTAAAAGCGGCCGGTATTGTCCCACAGGATGATCCGGGAGTTTCTCGCAAACTGATCATTGGGACTAATCGTCCCGATGTCAGGCTTGTCATGGTCCGTGCGACGGATGTACCAACTTATGTGCAATATGGGGCTGCCGATTTAGGCGTGGCTGGCAAGGATGTATTGCTAGAACATGATGGAATTGGGCTGTATCAACCCTTGGATCTAAAAATTGCTTGTTGTCGCATGATGGTCGCTGTACAGGATGACTATGATTATGCTTCAGCGGTTTTTCGGGGCGCGCGTCTACGAGTGGCAACCAAATATGTTAAGACAGCGCGTAATCATTTCGCCGCAAAAGGAATGCATGTCGATCTGATCAAGTTGTATGGCTCTATGGAACTTGCTCCATTGGTTAATTTGGCAGATGCAATTGTTGATCTGGTTTCAACTGGTGGGACGCTCAAGGCAAATCGTTTGCAGGCAGTTGAGGAAATTATGCCAATTTCTGCTCGTTTAATCGTCAATCAGGCAGCATTAAAGCTTAAGAACCCTATCATACAACCTTTATTAGAAGCATTTAGAGCGGCAATTCCCGCGAACGTCTAATTTAACTCTTAAATTATCATGATTCAGATTAAGCGTTTGTCTTCTGCGGATATTCATTTTCAAAAAAAACTGGAGGCATTGTTAAGTTTTGAAGTGTCACTGGATGACAAAATTAACCAGACAGTGATGGACATTCTGAATCAAGTACAGAAATATGGGGATGAAGCATTACTTGAATTTACGCAAAAATTCGATAATCCGGAGATAACTCGTATCGACCAGATAGAGTTGCCTCGAGATCAATGGCAAGCGGCATTAGAATCTCTTGACATTGATCAACGCGAAGCTCTGGAGCAAGCTGCTGCGCGTATCCGTACCTACCATGAAAAGCAGTTGATGCAATCATGGGATTATGTTGAACCAGATGGTACGCGTCTAGGGCAAAAAATTACTGCCTTAGATCGAGTGGGGCTCTATGTACCTGGGGGTAAAGCTGCTTATCCTTCATCGGTATTAATGAATGCGATTCCAGCTCGAGTAGCGGGGGTTGGTGAGCTGATTATGGTAACTCCGATGCCTGGGGGTGAAAAAAATCCACTAGTCTTAGCTGCTGCTGCAATTTGTGAAGTGGATCGTATTTTTGCCATTGGTGGCGCGCAAGCAATCGCGGCATTGGCTTATGGCACGGCAACCGTTCCCAGAGTAGATAAAATTGTTGGACCAGGTAATGCCTATGTGGCAACGGCAAAGCGGCATGTATTTGGAAAAGTTGGAATTGATATGCTGGCTGGACCATCAGAGATTCTTGTGATTTGTGATGGAAAAACCGATCCTGATTGGATCGCGATGGATTTGTTTTCACAAGCCGAACATGATGAACAAGCACAATCCATACTATTGTGTCCGGATGAGGCTTTTCTGGATGCAGTAATGAATAGTATTACTCAGTTGATTGATACTTTACCGCGTCAACAGGTTATTCGTGCTTCACTAGAAAATCGAGGAGCATTGATTAAAGTGCGTGATTTGGAAGAAGCTTGTTTGATTGCCAACCAGATTGCTCCTGAACACTTAGAGTTGTCAGTTGAACACCCGGAACAATGGGTGTCTAGTATTCGTCACGCAGGAGCTATTTTTCTTGGGCGCCATACTTGTGAAGCGTTGGGAGATTATTGTGCTGGTCCCAATCATGTACTTCCTACTTCTGGTACAGCTCGTTTTTCTTCTCCATTAGGCGTATATGATTTCCAGAAGCGTACCAGCTTAATTCAGGTTTCAGCGGAGGGTGTATCCCGCTTAGGCAAGATCGCATCAGTGTTAGCGAAAGGAGAGGGACTGGATGCTCATGCTCGCTCGGCTGAATTACGATTTTGATGGTATGTGGTATCCAATATTTGCAATTAACCGGATTGAATTGGGATAACCGTGGCTGATCAGCAATTCGATATTGTTATTGTTGGGGGTGGTCCGGTTGGTATGGCGCTGGCGTTAGCGTTACGCGAATATGATTTTTCGATTTTATTGCTTGAAGCACGTGAACTGCCGGAAGAAGTGGATGATCCTCGGCCACTGGCTCTTTCGTATGGTAGCCGTTTAATCCTGCAGCGTCTGAACATCTGGGAAAATTTGGCACAGTCTACGCCAATTACCACTATCCATATTTCGAATCGTGGTTACTTTGGTCACACTATACTGACGCCTGAAGATGCAGGGGTTCCCGCATTAGGTTATGTAGTCAATTATCATCATCTTTACCATGCTATGGGACGATCCATGCGGGATTACGGGATTGCTTACCAGACAAATGCACTGGTTACCACAGTACAAACGGATCGACAGCAAGCATTAGTTACATATCAGCAGAGTAAATCAGAAAAACAGGTTGGCGCCAAACTGCTAGTGCTAGCAGATGGTGGAAAACTTGCAGAACAGATTGATGGAATCCATTACCAGGTCCATGATTACCGCCATACTGCTATCGTGGCAAATATTAAAACTGAGTCACTCCGACCTGGGACGGCTTTTGAGCACTTTACCTTAAATGGGCCATTGGCATTATTGCCATCTGAAGACAAATATGCCTTGGTTTGGACAATGCCAACTACAGAAGCAAAAAAAATACTAGGGATGGATGACAGGTTATTTTTATTGCACCTACATGAACAGTTTGGAGATCGCCTGGGTGATTTCATCCAGACGGGTAAACGCTCTAGTTTTCCATTAGTACTTAAATATGCCTCAACCATTATTGGTCATCGATCGGTCATGATAGGTAATGCGGCACAAACACTGCACCCAGTTGCAGGTCAAGGCTTTAATCTTGGATTAAGGGATGCATGGGAGCTAGCTAATGAAATTAGCCATACTCCTTCTGGTTCTCCCGATGAACCAGGCTCAAGAAAAATGCTAACCGCTTATAGCAGACGGCGTCAGCGTGACAAGCAAATTGGTAGAACGTTTACTGATTCCCTCGTAAAACTGTTTACCGTTGATCTGCCATTAGTACAAATGTGTAGTGGAATAGGGTTATCTATTCTGGATTGTTTACCTCCCGCAAAGAGCTTGGTTGCGCGGCAAATGATATTTGGTACTAAAGGCTAAAGTGGTAATTCTTATTTTGGTAACGCTGGTAGTAGCAAAAAAACAATATTTCATTATGAAATATCCTCCCAGGTATTTATAACTGACTTTTATTTGTCTTTATGCAAATTGGTTCACACACACTTAAAAATAAATTGATCGTTGCGCCCATGGCGGGAGTTACGGACCGACCTTTCCGGCAGCTATGTAAACAAATGGGAGCAGCAATGGCGGTATCGGAAATGGTTTCCAGCAATTCTTTGTTGTATGGTTCTGAAAAAACCAGACGCCGTGCCTGTCATGATGGAGAAGTGAAACCAATTTCAGTGCAGATTGCGGGCGCTGATCCAGCCATGATGGCTCAGGCTGCACGCCACAATGCAGATCACGGCGCGGAAATTATCGATATCAATATGGGATGTCCTGCTAAAAAAATATGTAATGTTATGGCAGGATCAGCATTATTAAAAGATGAAAACTTAGTTGGCGAAATACTCGATGCTGTTGTACAAGCAGTGGATATTCCAGTGACCTTGAAAATCAGGACAGGTTGGGATACTCAACATAAAAATGCAGTTACAGTGGCTAAAATTGCTGAAAGCGCAGGGATACAGGCATTGGCGATACATGGACGAACGCGTGCCTGTGCTTATCGAGGACAGGCTGAATATGACACAATTGCTGCCGTCAAGGCAGCGATCAATATTCCAGTGATAGCCAATGGTGATATCAACACACCAGAAAAAGCTAAGGAAGTGCTTGAATATACGCAAGCCGATGCAGTTATGATCGGTCGCGCTGCCCAAGGTAGACCCTGGATTTTTCGGGAAATTAATCATTATCTGACAACAGGTAATTTTTTACCTTTACCTGAAGTAGCTGAAATTCACCGCGTTCTGATTGATCATCTACAGGCACTCTATCAATTTTACGGTGAATATTCAGGTGTGCGAATCGCTCGTAAACATATTTCCTGGTATACCCGTGGATTGGTAGGTTCTGCTGCTTTCCGTCATGCCATGAATCAACTTACTTCAGCTGAAGAACAATTGGCTGCTACCCACCAGTTTTTTAGTGAGCAAGCGGGACGAAGTCGAACACTTACTTATATAGATGAAGAAATTCTTGAGGCGTGAATGACTGTTATCAATGAAAATGAAATTGCACTTTGTGTCCGAAAAGCAGTAGAGGCTTATCTTAATGATTTAGGGGGTGAAAAACCGTGCCCTATTTATGAAGTAGTAATTTGTAGTGTGGAGAAACCTCTGATTGAAGTTGCCATGCATTATGCGCAAGGCAATCAAAGTAAAGCTGCAGAATTACTCGGTATCAATCGCAATACCTTACGTAACCGACTTATCAAACATCAGATCGGATAAATTCATAATGAGTATAAAACAAGCACTGATTAGCGTTTCAGATAAAACAGGTGTGGTTGATCTAGCCTCGACGCTGCATCAATTGAATATCACAATTATTTCAACTGGAGGAACGGCTAAGCTACTTCAAGAGGCTGGTATTCCTGTCATTGAAGTAAGCGATTACACCGGTTTCCCTGAAATGCTGGATGGTCGAGTGAAGACTCTGCACCCCAAGATACATGCGGGTATCCTGGCCAGGATGGATTTGCCTGAACACCAGCAAATCATGGAACAAGCACATATTCCAACAATAGATTTAGTGGTAGTGAATTTGTATCCATTTACCCGCACTATCGCTCAACCAGATTGTTCATTTGAAGATGCGGTGGAAAATATCGATATTGGTGGCCCAACGATGATTCGGGCAGCGGCAAAGAATTTTCAACGCGTGACAGTGGTAACGGATCCACTAGATTATGCTGTGTTACTTGAGCAAATACGCACTAACAACGGATCAGTCAGTGATAGTTATCGTTTCCAGTTGGCACAGAAAGCCTTTTCCCACACCGCGCGTTACGATGGTGCTATCAGTAATTATCTAACTGCCTTGGAATCAAAAGACTCACAACGCAAACCTTTTCCAGATCAGCTCAATCTCAGTTTTACGTTAGCGCAACCCTTACGTTATGGTGAAAATCCACATCAACAGGCAGCGTTTTATCGTGATACTACTGACGTTACAGGTAGTCTCGCAGGCTATCACCAACTTCAAGGTAAAGAACTTTCGTACAACAATATTGCCGATACCGACGCAGCATGGGCGTGCATCAAAACTTTTGATCAACCGGCTTGCGTTATTATTAAGCACGCCAATCCTTGTGGAGTGGCAGTTGCTGCTACACCGTTACAGGCCTATCAAAAAGCATTTGCAACCGATCCGGTATCAGCCTTTGGTGGCATTATCGCAATCAATCGAACAGTAGAAGCTGATCTGGCCAAAGCAGTGTTACAGCAGTTTGTTGAAGTCATTATTGCACCTGAATTTAGTGCCGAGGCCAGGCAGCTGTTGGTAGATAAACCCAATATTCGGATATTGACCGTTCCTCTGGATAAACACAACAATCGCTATGATCTGAAACGAGTGGATGGCGGGTTGTTAGTACAGACACCTGATGATCTCAATATCTCAGCCAATCAGCTACAGGTTGTTACCCGAATCAAACCTACTCATGAGCAGATTGAGGATTGTCTGTTCGCATGGCGAGTGGCAAAGTTTGTTAAATCCAACACCATCGTATTTTGCGCTAATGGACAGACACTTGGTATTGGTGCCGGACAAATGAGTCGAGTGGATAGCGCGCGTATTGCTTCGATTAAGGCAGGTCAGGCTAATCTTGATTTGCATGGCTCAGTAGTGGCATCAGATGCTTTCTTCCCATTCCGCGATGGCCTGGACGTGCTTGCGCAAGCAGGTGCTAAGGTGGTGATACAACCTGGTGGTAGTATCCGCGATAAGGAAGTTATCGAAGCCGCTGACGAACAGGGAATTGCAATGGTCTTTACCGGTGTCAGACATTTCAGGCATTAATTGCTATTACATCCTTTCTTTGATTTTTAAATTCAATTTAAGCAGGTAGATGAAGCTACTCGTAATTGGTGGCGGCGGTAGAGAACATGCTATTGCCTGGAAACTAGCCCAATCACCACAGGTCGAAATTGTTTTTGTTGCTCCTGGTAATGCCGGCACGACCCTGGAAGCCAAGTTAAGAAATGTGCCGCTAACCGCCATCCCGGATTGGCTAGCCTTTGCGCAGCAAGAAAAAATAGATCTGACTGTCGTAGGCCCAGAGGCCCCACTTACTGAGGGAATTGTCGATACCTTTCAGGCTGCAGGTTTACGTATTTTTGGGCCCAGTCAATTTGCTGCACAATTGGAAGGCTCCAAACATTTTGCCAAGACATTCATGCGTCAGCATGGTATCCCAACTGCTGCTAGCGAAACATTTACTGATGCTGCTGCTGCCCATCGCTATCTGGATCAACATACTGTGCCTGTTGTGATTAAGGCTGATGGTCTAGCGGCTGGTAAAGGAGTCGTGGTTGCGCAAACATTGACCGAAGCACATGCTGCTGTCGATGCCATGCTGGTAGAGCATCGACTGGGCGCGGCTGGTACACATATTCTGATTGAAGATTATCTGGTAGGTGAAGAAGCTAGTTTTATCGTATTGTCAGATGGTCACAATGTCCTTCCACTTGCTACCAGCCAGGATCATAAGCGTTTGTTGGATCACGATGAAGGACCCAATACAGGTGGCATGGGTGCTTATTCTCCAGCGCCAATCATTACACCAGATTTGCATCAACGTATCATGCAGGAAATTATCCAGCCTGTAATACAAGGTATGGCACAACAATCTCAGCCATATGTTGGATTTCTTTATGCAGGGCTGATGATCTCGCCACAAGGGGAGGTCAAAGTGTTGGAATTTAACTGTAGATTAGGTGATCCGGAAACCCAGGCTATCTTGCTACGATTGCAATCTGATCTGTACTCACTATTGCATCATGCTGTTGAAGGCACCTTGAACCAAACACAGGTTGAATGGGATCAACGTGTTGCGTTGTGCGTAGTTATGGCTGCGCAAGGTTATCCAGATACTCCCCGGAAAAATGACATTATCCACGGATTAAATTCAATCCTGACTTTGCAACGTAACGCAGATGATTTTCATATTTTTCATGCTGGTACTGCTACCAACAACAGTAATCCAACGGAAATCGTGACGGCGGGTGGACGCGTACTAGGAGTAACAGCGTTAGGAGAAGATTTTTACCAGGCACGATCACGGGCTTATGCAATTGCTGCAGATATTCGCTTTGATGGTTGTCAGATGCGCCAAGATATTGGCAACAAGGCATTAAATGCAAACAAATAGAGTTATTTGCATTGTTAAAGCAAGTTCTAAAATCATTACTTCAACCAATAACTTCTTTGCTCATGAAATAGTTATTACAACTGTACTGGCTTCTTTGATAGTTTACGTTGCAAAGTTCTGCGATGCATATTTAATGCTTTAGCGGTGGCAGAAATATTATTATCATTTTCAGCAAGAATGCGATGAATATACTCCCATTCCAGGCGTTCCACTGAGAGAGGATGAGGATTAATGGGTGTATCGATATTTCCTGTTGTACGCTCGAATGCTGCCATGATTTCATCTGCATCGACAGGTTTCGCTAAGTAATAAGTTGCCCCTAGCTTAATGGCTTCAACTGCAGTTGCAATACTGGCATAGCCGGTTAACACGATAATGCGCGTACCGGGATCTAGTTCCTTAATTTTTTCAACGAGCGACAAGCCAGATTCATTGCTCAACTTGAGATCAATGATGACATATTCCGGCATGAGCAATTCAGCCTGCTCGATGGCTGTTTTGATGGTATGCGTGCAAGTGGTATCAAAGCCACGTTTGGTCATGGCTCTTGCCAGAACACCACAAAAAACTTCATCATCATCCACGATTAATAGGCTCGGACGATCAATAGAATCATTCATGAAGTACGCTCCTTACTAATTGTTCAACGTGAGACCGGAATCGTGACATGTGTACATGCGCCTCCTTCGGGTCGGTTGAATAAACGGATGCTACCACCAAAGCGTTCAATATTGGTATTGGCAAGGAATAATCCAATACCAAATCCCTGTCCTGGGCCTTTACTGGTAAAAAAAGGTTCGCCAGCATGCTCGGCAGCTTCAGTATTTAATCCGGCGCCATCATCAAGTATTTCTAAATGTAATTGTTTTTCATTCCAATGACTGGTGATAGTCACTTGCTGAGTTGAAGCATCTGCTGCATTGTTCAAGAGATTGAGAATGGATTGACTTAACAGGTGGGTATTCATAATAACTGGTGCTGGTTTTATGCCTTTACACTGATAAGTAAATTTGACAGAAGGGCGAATGAGTTGCCATTTATCAATGACTCGTTGTAAAAATAGATCAACAGGTTGCCCATCGCCTTCTTCCACTCTAGTTTGGCCGGCATCGGCTAGTAGATGAGTAAGCGTCTGTTTGCAGAGAGATATTTGATCGCGCAAAATACGAATATTGTTTTGAAATTCAATATTTCCAGGAAAGTCTTGTTGTAACTCGCCTGTAATAATAGCCATGGTTGATAAAGGTGTGCTCAATTCATGTGCGGCCCCTGCTGCAAGTGTTCCAAGTGCAATGATTTGTTCGTTTTGTAGTGCTCGTTCACGTGATCTCGATAACTCTTTATCACGATCGCGAATAGAGGCATTCATTCTGACGACAAAAGAGGTGATGAGTAGGGTACTTAATACAAACGTTAACCACATTCCTGAGATATGTAGATTAAATTCAAACATATGTCGACTGTGATCATCAAGATGATCATGAGGAAAGGGAATGTATTTGAATAGTAGTACGGTATAACAAGAAATGGTGATTACAGCCATCCCCCATGTGTAATACCATGGCAACACGGTAGCTGCAATAGTAAGTGGGAGTAGATAAAGTGAAATAAAAGGATTAGTTGAACCACCACTGAAATACAATAAGGCTGTTAATCCTGCTACATCAATCAATAGTTGGGCAAAAAACTCAGGATAAGTTACCGGCCAAGGATAACGTAAACGAACCCAGGTAAAGAAATTGAGTGCTGCAAGGATGAAGATAGTCGAAATAATTGCTATCCACGGTAGTTTAAGTTCGATAAGACTGTAAACAGCCCAGAAAACAATAATTTGAAAAATAATAGCAATAACTCTGAGTTGAAATAGTCGTTGCAGGTTTTTGCCAGAAGGTGAATGGTTCAGAATGCTGAAGATACCCATGCCCCGCTTTTGTTCTAAATGGATGAGGTGTGTATATTTTTTGTGAGGTTAAAATCACAGAAAATAAAGCTCAACTTCTCCTTCTTTAAGGAGAAGTTGAGCTTTTCATAAAATACCAAACGTAATCGGAGTTTACCTTCCTCACATATTACTCAAATGGTTGAGGACGAGGTGTATCGTTGTTGGAAGGCGGCAGGATTGGTAGCTTGATGTCGGGCTGGTTGCCTGTCAAAGTTTTTAGAAAAGCTACAATCTTGGAAATTTCATCCTTGTTGAACTCACGGTTTAATTGAATTCTTCCCATGGTTTCTACTGCTTGTTCGAGCGTTGCTGCCTCTCCATCGTGGAAGTAGGGGTAGGTCAACTCAATGTTACGTAAAATGGGTACTTTGAATACATTGCGATCAGCTTCGTTACCAGTTACATCCATACGCCCTATAGCTGGATTCTTGGTTTCATAAGGCTTATAAACACCCATTTTCTGATAGGAAGTTCCCCCAACAGCTGGACCATTATGGCATTGAGTACAACCACTGCTTTTAAACAGGGCATAACCTTCTTGTTCTTCTTTATTGAGTGCGTTTTTGTCACCTTCCAGCCATTTATCAAATTTAGAACCAGGTGTTACCAGTGTTTCTTCAAATTGTGCAATTGCTGTTGTGATGCGATCAATAGTTACTTTGTCAGATCCAAAGGCCTTTTTAAAATACTCACGATATTGCGGGATTGAAGCAATTACTTTTTCTGCCATTTCATGAGTAAATCCCATTTCTTTTGGGTTGGCGATCGGACCGCCAGCTTGTTCTTTCAAATCTTTTGCTCTTCCATCCCAAAACTGTGCCAAGTTCATACCAGAATTTAGCACGGTGGGAGCATTAATTGGACCTTGTTGCCACTTATGACCTATCGAAGTTTTAATGTTATCAGTTCCTCCCATACTTAAATTATGGCAGGAATTACAAGAAATAAATCCTGATTTGGATAGTCTAGGGTCGAAAAAAAGCATTTTTCCCAATTCTGCTACATCGACGTTTTCGGGAGTAACCGCTTTAATCGGTTGGATGGGTTCATTGACCGCCATTGCGCTAGTAGATCCGAATATTGCTCCTAGACTTAACGATAACAGCAAAACAGTCAGTGTACGCTTGATCATTATGCTCTCCTTAATAAGATTTGAAGGTAACGGCTTAATGTATTAAACATAACATAGCCGCTTGCGCTTTAAGTTTTTCTGCCTGGATTTTATTGCCAAGCAGAAAACTTGATTCCAGATATAAGAAATGACCTGTATTAGATCAAGAGTTAATTCTAATATTCTCTAGTCATTCTTGCTGGGTATCTGAAGATTTTTCTTTAAGAGCTTTGGTTAGCTCCAAAGGTTCTCTGTAAGCCTGATTATCACCTAAACAAGCTTCGTTATCTAATAATTGTGAAAGTTCTGTTAGCGCTAGACGATACACTTGTCGCTTAAACTCAACTACTGATTCTAATTCAACCCAATATTGATTCCAGCGCCAAGCATCAAATTCAGGATGCGCGCAAGTTTTGAGTGATACATCGCTATCTTTTCCTAGCATGCGAAGTAGAAACCAGATTTGTTTCTGTCCACGATAATTTTTACGCCAATCACGACGCGTCCAGCAAGCTGGTACATCGTATCGCAACCATTCACGTGTCCGTCCTAAAATTTCTACATGAACAGGTTGCAAACCGGTTTCTTCAGCCAGTTCTCGATACATTGCCTGCGTGGGAGTTTCACCTGATTTAATCCCTCCCTGAGGGAATTGCCATGAGTTTTGTCTTGCACGTTTTCCCCAGAATACCTGGTTTTTTGAATTTAGGAGAACGATGCCGACATTTGCTCTATATCCATTACGGTCGATCATACGATTTGTCTGTCAATTTAGCTTAGTTTATGCAGTGAATTGTCGATAATTTTTCCATATTTCGGAGTGTAATTTATGGTCACTATTCTTAATAAGACCAAATACCGTCAAAATCTTTGCAGCATTTTGAATTTGACTAGCGATATCGCGATCAATTCCCGTTAAAGCATGCTGGATTGAAACAGTTTCAAGGTAAAATTACCTTATTACCTACTATGATAAATGGATCCTCATTATGCGTGTTTCTCAATTTTTCCTTTCGACTCTTAAAGAGGCTCCTGCTGAAGCCGAGCTGCCCAGTCATCAATTAATGTTGCGAGCCGGATTAATTAAGCGTCTGGGTAGCGGATTGTATACTTGGATGCCGCTTGGTTTAAGAATTTTACACAAGATTGAACGTATTATTCGCGAAGAAATGAACAATAGCGGTGCATTAGAACTTCTGATGCCAGCAGTTCATCCAGCCGAGCTGTGGCAAGAATCAGGTCGCTGGGAGGTATTTGGTCCACAGATGTTAAAGATTCAAGATAGAAATCAGCATGACTATTGCTTTGGGCCGACGCATGAGGAAGTCATTGTTGATATTGCTCGACGCGAAATTAACAGTTACCGCCAATTACCCGTCAATTTTTATCAAATCCAAACTAAGTTCCGCGATGAAATCCGTCCACGTTTTGGGGTAATGCGTGCTCGTGAATTCATTATGAAGGACGCTTATTCGTTTCATCCTGATTTGGCTAGCTTAGAGCAAACCTATCAACTCATGCATGAAACCTATACGAGAATTTTTACCCGAATCGGATTGAAATTTCGAGCGGTTGCTGCTGATACCGGCGCAATAGGAGGGAGTGGATCACATGAGTTTCATGTTTTAGCTGATTCAGGAGAAGACGCCATCGCATTTTGTCCCAATTCTGATTACGCGGCTAATGTTGAGCTGGCTGAGGCGGTGCCTCATGGTGTGCCACGTCATCCTCCAGCAAATACTATGGAAAAAATAGCTACTCCTGATCGTAAAGCTTGTGTAGATGTAGCTGAATTTTTAGGGATACCTGTTGAGCAAACGCTAAAAACACTGGCGGTAACAGCAGAAGGGCGTTTTTATTTACTTTTGTTACGTGGAGATCACCAGTTAAATGAAACAAAAGTTAGAAAAATTCCATTTCTCAGTAATTTTGAGTTGGCCGATGAAAGCAGGATTATTGCTGAAATCGGTTGCCCTCCTGGATACCTTGGCCCTGTAGGTGTGAAAACAGAAATTATTGCTGATCGCGCTGTTCTAGAAATGAGTAATTTTGTTTGTGGTGCGAATGAAGAAGGATATCACCTGGCTCATGTCAACTTTGAGCGTGATCTACCTTTGCCAACGCAGGTGTTCGATATTCGTAACGTAGTTGCAGGAGATCCTTCGCCTGATGGAAAAGGAGAGCTCGAAATTTGTCGAGGCATTGAAGTAGGCCATATTTTTCAATTGCGTACTAAATATTCTGAAAAAATGAAAGCTACCTATCTGGATGAATCCGGCCAGACTCAAATTCTAGAAATGGGTTGTTATGGTATTGGTGTTTCACGAATTGTTGCTGCTGCTATTGAGCAAAACTATGATGAGCGCGGCATTATATTTCCAGCAGCAATTGCTCCGTTTCAGTTATCGATTATTCCGATTGGTTATCATAAAAACCAGCTGGTTCAGGCTGAAACGGAAAAACTTTATCAAGCATGCCGTGCAGCAGGAATTGAAGTGTTGTTGGATGATCGTGAAGAACGACCGGGTGTTATGTTTGCAGACCAGGAATTAATCGGGATTCCACATCGTATTGTTGTAGGTGAACGGAATTTGCGGGATGGCAAAGTGGAATATCAGGGGCGGTTGGATAAAACATCTCGTTTATTCTTTCTGCAAGATATTATTCCCGCTATTACGGAAATATGTGGCGATTGATCAGTTTTTCATTATTTTTGTTTACAAACATAGCTGCGGCTGGATCTCAGGTTTACGAATCCTTGTCGGCGAGTACTCGAACGGTACTACAACATACTATCAGTGATAGGGCTCCCTCTTTATTCACTACTCTCTCAAATTTTGAAGAGAAAGGATGGTTGGGCAACATGATAGAACGCCTGGAGAATAAAATACCAGAAATCGAAGAGCGCAAGGCTTTTTTGATGACCGTATATTATGAAGCTACACGTGCAGGGCTTGATCCAGAGTTAGTGTTGAGCATCATTCAGGTAGAAAGTAATTTCAGAAAATACGCTGTTTCTTCCGCTGGTGCGCGCGGGTATATGCAGGTTATGCCGTTTTGGGTTGATCTGATTGGTAGCCCAGAACATAACTTGTTTCATTTACGTGTCAATTTGCGTTATGGCTGTACTATTTTGCGCCACTATCTCGATCTCGAACAGGGTGATTATTTTAGAGCATTAGGAAGATACAATGGCAGTTTGGGTAAGGCTGATTATCCTAATCTTGTATTTAACGCTTGGCATCGTCACTGGGTTTATTCTGCCACCTCACAGCTGCAGTAATCCGTAAATCATTTTGAATGAGCATCAATAAAGGTTTCAATTTCTGCTCGGGTAATTAATCCAATTTTGCGTGCAGCGGGTTTTCCACTAGGATCAAATAAATAGGTACTTGGTAACAGCGAAATATCATCGCCGATCTGGGTTGCTGTCGTCCTGTCCCCCAATATAATCGGGTAAGGAATTTCCATTTTCTTTGCAAACTGCAGCACATCCTTGATTCTATCGTATTCCATAGCTACGCCTATGATGACGATATCTTTTCTTTCTTGAGATAACTTTGATAAATCTGGGATCTCTTTTAAACAGGGTGGGCACCACGTCGCCCAGAAATTAACTAATACCCATTTCCCTTTATAGCTCGATAAAGTATGAATTTTTCCAGCACTATCTTCAAAATGAAAACCGTATGCTTCAATATTTTTAGCAGGTAGACCTAAGATTAAGGTAAACAAAATCATAGCTACCCATGATTGTTTTATCATATGTTTTGGTCTGTAAAGATTCCGGTACGAATAGAATTACGTACCGGAATTTAAAAGTTGTTTTAAATGATTCAGTTAAACCTGTGGGTGTGTACGCTCCAGGCAAGAGTGTAACTTGTTGCAAGCATTAAGATAAGCTTTAGCTGAAGCGGTAATAATATCTGTATCTGCGCCATGGCCATTAACGATACGTCCAGATTTTTGCAGGCGTACAGTTACTTCACCGAGAGCATCTGTTCCACTAGTAATATTGTTCACAGAAAATAATTGTAGATCTGCTTTGCTATTCAATATTTTTTCAATAGCGCGAAAAGTTGCATCCACTGGCCCACTTCCTTCTGATTCAGCTTGTTGTTCGTTATTTTCTGTAGCAATAACAACTTTTGCAAAAGGTTTTTCTCCAGTTTCACTATGCACAATCAGTGAAAGTAGGCGATAGTGTTCTTCAGGGATTTGTGCTTCATCCGAAACAAGAGCATGTAGATCTTCATCAAAGATTTCATGCTTTTTATCCGCTAGATCTTTAAAGCGTACGAACATAGCGTTCAATTTTTCTTCTGATTCCAGCTCGATACCCAGTTCTTTCAAACGACTACGAAATGCATTCCGACCAGAATGTTTACCCAATAATAGTTTGTTTGCTCCCCAACCTACATCCTCAGCTCGCATAATTTCGTAGGTTTCTCGATGTTTAAGTACACCGTCCTGATGAATACCTGATTCGTGAGCAAAAGCATTGGCACCCACAATGGCCTTATTGGGTTGTACTGGAAATCCGGTTATTCCTGAAACTAGCTTACTGGTAGATACGATTTGAGTTGTATCGATACGCGTATCACATGGAAAATAATCCTGTCGGGTACGTACAGCCATAACTACTTCCTCAAGTGCTGCGTTACCAGCCCGTTCACCGAGGCCGTTGATTGTGCATTCTACTTGGCGTGCACCATTCATGACAGCAGCGAGTGAATTGGCAACCGCTAACCCAAGATCATTATGGCAATGCACTGAGAAAATAGCTTTATCGGAATTCGGAATTCGTTCGCGCAATGTGCGGATCAAATTACCAAATTGATCCGGCATAGTATATCCCACGGTATCTGGAATATTTAATGTACGAGCGCCAGCTTCAATTACTGCTTCCAGAATTCGGCAGAGGAAATCGATTTCAGATCGCCCAGCATCTTCTGGAGAAAATTCAATATTATCTGTGTATCGGCTAGCCCACTTTATAGCCTTAACAGCTTGTTCGACAACCTGGTCAGGAACCATACGCAACTTATTCTTCATATGAATCGGAGAAGTAGCAATGAAGGTGTGGATACGTATGTTCTGATTTCCCTGCAAGGCTTCACCTGCTCGATTGATATCAGCTTCAATTGCACGAGAAAGTCCGCATACTGTGCTATTGCTTACGGCCTCCGCCACTGCCCTGACAGCTTCGAAGTCACCTTTTGATGCTGCTGGAAATCCGGCTTCAATTACATCTACACCCATACGTTCTAATTGCCTGGCAATGCGTACTTTTTCTTCCATCGTCATAGATGCACCAGGACTTTGCTCACCATCGCGCAATGTGGTATCAAAAATAACCAAATGCTCTTTCATTGTTCTGCTCCATTAAATTGGCAAAAATCGGACGAATAGCTGGTTAAGATGCCAGCTTTTGTATTTCAAACAGATTGGGAAATAGTTAGATAGTTAGCGCCCGGGGCGCAGTAACTGAACGCGAGTAAGCAGGCATAGCAAAATCACTACGCCACACCGCTGAAGAAAGAGAGTATTTTTGACAAATTGCATCATGGAGGCAAATATAAAGTGTTTATTTTTGTTTCGCAACAACAGAATTTAATCTTAGTGATATAGTTGGTTCCGAAAAACTAATAACTATTTGATTGTTTGTCAAGAAACCCATGTTTTGGCTGATCTGAATCACTAAAGAACGATTAAAATCACCTTGTTTTCTCACAAATTCCGATTGCTAATGAGACCGAAGCCGAAAGGGCTGCAAACGGATAAATTATTCCGCCAGACACGAGTAGAGTAAGAACTGGTCGATTGGAGTATTTTTGAGCAGGAATGGGCAGCGCCACTTTTTAGTCTAGTCGTGGTCAGCTATCAGCGTCAAACAAAGCTCGACGATGAAGCAGGGCGTACGTAAAGAATCCGCCAATAATTCGGCAATAGGGTGATTCGATCTTTCGCGCCTTTGCTATTGCGAATCAGAATTTCCTCGCACCCAAAATCCATGTCTCCAGCAGGGTAAATCAATTGACAGCACCTCTTTATACAAAAACAGCAAGACAGACAACGCCTGGTTCCGGGTCGAAGCCGATACCTTATCCACCACTGCCAAATACGTTAGAAATATCTCTACTTCTGCCACACCACATTTCTTGTGGATGGCGTTTATCATGGAATAGCATGAAATGCTTTATCCATTGCGCATATTGCGTTTCGGTACGAAGACTATAGCGTTTGGTACGAATATAATCGTAGACTTGATCCGGCAATTTTGGTAGTGTGTTTGTAAAGCTCATGAAAGGTTGATGCAAAAAAAATAAATATGATAAATTCATAGAAAATTGACTGTTTTTTAAAATTATGTACCTATACTTAAAGATTGTTATGCACCTAAAAAGGTGTCTACTTAACGTTATGCATTAGATCTGGAGTGCGCGTTATGGTAAATACAATGGATGTTTTTGTTAGCGTCGGTGCAACTGCCACGAAAGAACAAGAGGCTTTCGTCCAAGCAGTGGAAGACCGGCTCCGTAGCGAAGGGTTGATCCCTCACACAGTCGGCAGAAATACCTTCAGCTCAGATGCGCCACTGAAGACAGTTAACGAATTACTGGATCGGTGCTCTGGCACCGTTGTGATCGCGCTGGAACGCTCATACTTCGCTGCAGGTATCGAAAAACGTGGCGGTGCCGAAGAAAAATCTCTCTCAGACATCACACTGCCAACACCATGGAATCAGATTGAGGCAGCGATGTCCTATGCTCGCGGTCTCCCGTTGATGGTGATAGTGGAATCCGGCCTGAAGAGCGAAGGTCTGCTTGAGCGTGGATATGATTGGTACGTGCAGTCTGTAAAACCTAATGCCGCAGCTCTGACATCCAATGAGTTCAACGGGGTTCTCGCGAGTTGGAAGCAGAAAATGCTAGCTACGTCGAAAAAGGCAAAGATCGTAAAAACACCAGCCGATCAAACAGTCGCGGAAATTCTTGGTAGTTTAAAACCAGCCCAATTGTGGTCTGTATTGGGGGCTCTGGCAACTTTGCTCGCAAGTACCTTCTATCTAGGAGGTAAATTTTTTGGGGGCACATAGGTACATAACTCTGCACTCCAGCGGACGCACTGCGTGCTCCGCTGAGCTTGGATGTTAAGTACCACAGGAAAACTAAGTGCGGATCGGTGCACTTAATATTCGTCATGGCGGTGGCACACGCATACGCAAACTATTGTCATTCATCGAAAATATAAACTGTGACGTCTTGGTAGTCACAGAGTACCGTCATAACAAAGCAGGAGATGAGCTTCGAGATGGCCTTTCCGTACTGGGCTATGCAAATTGTGTAGAGAGTGTTGCAGCTCCGCGCACCAACGGGATTCTTTTGGCGTCACGAGTCGAATTGCGATTGATAAATCGTACTGCCGGACCATCTGGTGACGAGCACCGGCTTGTTGTTGCCGAGATATCCAATGTGCATATCGTTGGAGTGTACTTTCCTCAGGGTGCGGCAAAGCGAGCGGTCTTCGACACATTGTCTGAACCGCCCCGGGTTTTGAGGAGGCTCTAACCTCTGAGAGAATAGAGCCATGAAGAAACAAAATCAATTTTCCCCGGAAGTAAAAGAACGGGCAGTCCGGCTGGTGCAGGAGCATCGTCAGGAATA
>WBZO01000377.1_pt1 | contig 99977 bp, 81 predicted proteins | sample 5204261 | NCBI WGS metagenome assembly WBZO01 (sample SAMN12412400, study PRJNA552823) | activated sludge metagenome | isolation source: activated sludge from anammox sidestream of wastewater treatment plant... | place: USA: North Carolina | collected 2017-09 | reverse complement strand
GAAGAAACGTTTGGTGCTCAACACCTGTCAACCGCTTGAAGTCTTGTTCGTCCCGTTCTTTGATCTCTTCGTATCTCATGTGCCTATTATGGCACAGTTTCCACTTATGCAAGAGGTCTAATGAAAAACCTCCTGGTTATTATACTTGTTTTGACGCCGCTGCTGAGCGCCTGTGGCGCCTCTCAGCCAGCCGCGCCGCAAACGCCGGGCATCGCGCTCACGGACTGCCTGTTGACCGCGCCCGGCAGCATCGCCCAGCTCACCGCCCAGTGCGGGACGCTCAGCGTGCCGGAGAACCGCGTCGAACCGATGGGACGGACTATTGAGCTGTTCATTGCTGTCGTTCCAGCGATCTCGCGCAGCCCGGCGCCCGACCCGTTGTTCTTCTTGACCGGCGGACCCGGTCAGGCGGCGACCGAATCGGGTGTGCTGCTGTCAACCGCGTTCGAACAGGTGCACCAGAAGCGCGACATCGTGCTGGTCGATCAGCGCGGCACCGGAAAATCGAACCCGCTCAAGTGCCCCGCGCTCGATGAGGCGCCGCCTTCTGAGGCTGAAACGCAGCGTTTTGTGCAGAACTGCCTGGATGCGCTCGACGCCGACCCGACCCAATACACCACCACGATCGCGATGCAGGACCTGGACGCGGTGCGGCAAGCGCTCGGTTACGAGCAGATCAACCTCTACGGCGTGTCTTATGGCACCCGCGCGGCGCAAACCTACATGAAGATGTTCCCCGAGCGGGTGCGCAGCGCGGTGTTGGACGGGGTGGTGCCGCAGAGCGAGCCGCTGGGGATGTATGTGGCGCAAGACGCCCAACGCGCCCTTGATTTGATCTTTGCGCACTGTCTGGCAGATTCGAGCTGCAACCGGGCGTTTCCGGGCGTCGGTCAGGACTTCAACGCGCTGGTCGAACGGCTTAGGACCAAGGCGCAGGAAGTCCATCTGGTGGATCCGCTGAGCGGTGCGCCAACCAGCTTCTCGTTTGGTCAGCCCGAACTGGCGAGCGCGGTGCGCCTGCTGAGCTACACCCCCGAAACGGCGGCTTTGCTCCCGCTGCTGGTCAACGACGCCGACCGCGAGGGCGATTTGAACCGGCTGGCGGCGCAATACCTGATCGTCGCCGGGCAGCTAAACGAATCCATCAGCCAGGGGATGAACTACTCGGTTTTGTGCGCCGAGGACCAGCCGTTCATCGACCGGGAACAGGTGCAGCGGCTGAACCGCGGCACCTATCTCGGCGACTTGCAGATGGATGAGCTGGCTGAAATTTGCGCGGTCTGGCCCGCAGGACAGGTCCCGGCGGATTTCCACGCCCCGCTCGAAAGCCAGACGCCGGTCTTACTCCTCTCGGGCGAGGTCGATCCGGTCACGCCGCCGGCAAAAGCGGAAGAGGTGGCGCGGTTCTTGCCCAACAGCCGTTCGATTGTCGTGCAGGGGCAGGGGCACAACGTGGTCTTCCGCGGCTGTCTGCCCTGGTTGATGACCGACTTCATCGAGAGCGCCTCGGTAGAAAAACTGGATCTGACCTGCCTGGAGGAGATCACCCCGGCGCCTTTCTTCCTCAATTTTTCTGGTCCGGTAATGAGCGAAAAGCCATGATACAAGCGACAAACCTGCGCAAGACCTTTGGAAAGATCACCGCGGTGGATGACGTCTCGTTCGAAGCGCCGGACGGCAAGATCACCGGCTTGCTGGGACCGAATGGGGCGGGCAAGACCACCACGCTGCGGATGATCTACACGCTGTACCAGCCCGACTGCGGGACGGCGGTGGTCGATGGGATGAATTGCGCCGAACGCCCGGTGGAGGTGCGTCAGGCGATCGGCGCCTTGCCCGACAGCCACGGGCTGTACGCCCGGTTGACCAGCCGCGAAAACGTCCGCTATTACGGTCAACTGCACGGGATGCGCGGCAAAGCCCTGGAAGACAGCATCGATGAATTGCTCGACCTGCTCGACATGCGCGACATTGAGCACCGCCGGACGCAGGGCTTCTCGTCCGGACAGCGGGTCAAGGTCGCCATCGCGCGGGCGCTGGTGCATCGCCCGCCAAACGTGCTGCTCGACGAGCCGACCGTGGGGCTGGACGTGATGAGCACGCGGGCGATGCGCGACTTCATCCGCCAACTGCGCGACCAGGGGCGCTGTGTGGTTTTTTCGAGCCACATCATGCAGGAAGTTTCGGCGCTGTGCGACAACATCATCATCATCGACCGCGGACGGGTGGTGGCAAGCGGGTCGCCGGACGACCTGCTGCGCCAAACCGGTCAAGCCGACCTGGAGGATGCCTTTGTGGCGGCGATTGGGTCTGAAGAAGGGCTGGTGCGGGCATGAACAACTTTCAGCGCATCTGGACTGTTTTCTCCAAGGAAGTGTCGGATAACATGCGCGACCGGCGTTCGATCCTGAGCGCTCTGTCCAGTTCGTTGATTGGTCCGTTTATCATGCTGCTATTGATTATCATCCTGGGGCGCACGTTGTTCGCCGACTTCCAGGAGCGCACGTTCGACCTGCCGGTGGTGGGCGAGCAGTACGCCCCGCAATTGATCGCGTTCCTGCGCCAGAACGGGGCGGTCATTCAGCCTGGACCGGCAGACCCCGAGAAAGCCGTCCGCAATGGCGACTTGCGGGTCGTGCTGGTGATTCCAGGAGCGGATTATGCCGAGAACCTCAGCGCGGGGCGTCCGGCGCCTGTCCAGTTGGTGATGGATATTTCCCGCCAATCGTCGTCGGCGGTTATCGAGCGCACGCGCAAACTGCTCGAGGCGTATTCCAGCATGGTCGCGGTACAGCGGTTGATGGCGCGCGGGATCGACCCGGTCGTGGTCCAGCCGCTGCAGGTCGAATTGCGCGACGTCTCCACGCCCGAGACGCAGGCGCTGCTTTTCCTGAACATGATGCCCTATTTCGTGGTGCTGGTGGTTTTTGTGGGCGGGATGTACGTGGTGATCGACGCGACCGCCGGCGAGCGCGAGCGCGGTTCGCTGGAGCCCTTGCTCATCAATCCGGTGCGGCGCTGGGAACTGGTGCTGGGGAAGCTGTTTGCGGGGTTTCCATTTGCGGTCCTCGCACTGTCTGTCACGCTGGGCGCTTTCTGGGTGGCGTTTAACCTGTTCCCGATCGAGGACTACATTGGAGTGCAGTTCAAGCTCAGTTTTAGCGCGCTGGCGGCGATCTTCCTGGTCTCGCTGCCGATGATCCTCCTGGCATCCAGCCTGCAGATGATCGTTGCCACCGCGACGCGCAGCTTCAAGGAAGCTCAGACCTACACCTCGCTGCTGGCGCTGGCGCCGGCGCTGCCGGGGCTGGCTTTGGCGTTTATGTCTGTGAAACCCAGCCTGTTCAACATGCTAGTCCCGACTTTCGGGCAGCAGCTCACGATCAACCAGTTCATGCGCGGCGAGCCGGTGCAGGTCGGTTTGGTGCTGCTGAACGCGGCGGTTACGCTGATTGTTGCGGGCGCGCTGGTGGTGATTTCGGTGCGCCTATACGAGCGCGAGCAGATCATCCTGGGTCCGCGCTAAGATGTTTCCCGCTTGAATCAGCGCAGCGAAAGATGCTCCCCGGCGTGGCGCTGCCTCCAGAGCTGGCTGGTTAGCTGGATCTGACCGGTGTGCAAGCCGGCGTGGTCGAGCGCGTGCAGCAACGCCCAGGCGGGGCGCACGGTCTTGCCGTCGCGGGGGTCGGTGCGCTCGGCTTCCAGATCCGCCAGGCTCAGTTGTTCGAACGCGGCGCGCAGCACGGCTTCAGCCTGGCGCAGGCGCGAAACCAGCTCGTCGGCGGATAAGCCGGTCGTCTTGAACTCGGCGTCGCGGTCGCGCCCGCTGGGCTGGTTCATCACCACATCGCTGGCAAGGAACTTCTCCGCTCCGGTGAGGTGGACCGTCAACACGGTGATCGAGTTCATGTCGGGACCCGGGGTCCAATCCAGCGCTTCGGGCGGCAGCCCCTCCAGCGCCTGTTCGATGTCGCGGTGCAGGTTGCGGAACAAGTTGTATAGCTCTTCATAAAAGGGTGTCATTTCAACTCCTTGGAAGATCAAAAAGAGATCCGATCTTGCGCGGCGATGGCGCGGGATGGATTATACCTGAATAAAATGTCATCCACCCCACCCCGGCCCTCCCCAAATTCGCCAGAATTTGGGGAGGGTGACTGGCTTTCCTAAAACCACAGAATTTGAGAAGGGGTAGAGTGGGGCAGTCCATTTTTTTCACCACTCCCTTGTGATTTCACCTCCTTTTTCCTATCTCAGGGGGTAGAATAGGGTAAACCAAACGATTGGAGCTGGCAATGCTTTCTCAAAAAGATTTCATCCGTTTGCTAAATATCGAGATCAATCTGATTAAGATGCAAACCGAGGGGTTGGAGCTTGAAGACGCGTTGATCCAGCCTCAACCCAGCGGCAACTGTATGAATTGGGTGCTGGGGCATTTGCTAGAAAACCAGATCGAGCAGCTCGAATTGCTCGGCGCTGAATCGCCGGTGGAACGCAGCCTGCTGACGGTGTATCAGCGCGACTCGGAGCCGCTGGTTGGCGAGTGCCCCGAGGCTTGGCAGCTTCCAGAACTGGTCGCGGGGCTGGAAGAAATGCACAGCGCGCTGGTCGCCCGCCTGGGGCAAATGAGCGCAGCAGATTTCGAACGCGAAGTGATCTATCGAGACAAGAGCATGACGGTTGGCTGGCGTTTCCTGTTCAATCTGTTTCACTATACCTATCACCTGGGTCAGCTCGAACAACTGCGCCAGTTAGCCGGGCGCACGGAGAAGCTGATCTAAAGGATCGCCGGACTTTGAAGCTGATCGCAAGGCAGATCACAAGGATAACGAGATAAAAAAACTGGGCTCCCATAGGAAGCCCAGTTTTTTTTCACGCCGCTCAGCTATTCAGCGCCAGCAGCAATTCAGGGTTCAGCGCCGGCAGCCGCTCGGTGTGGGCGGTGTAATCCGGCATCTGCCGCTCGTAAGGTTCTTGCATGAGCGGCGAGGAGATCAGATAATCGGCGGTCGCCCGGTCGCAGGCAACCGGGATGTTCCAGACCACCGCGATGCGCAGCAGCGCCTTGACATCCGTGTCGTGGGGCTGGGGCGAGAGCGGATCCCAGAAAAAGATCAGCAGGTCGATCTCGCCCTGGGCGATGCGCGCCCCAATCTGCTGGTCGCCGCCGAGCGGTCCGCTCTGCAGGGTGGTGACGGAAACTTCGAGCGCTTCCGCCAGCATGCGCCCGGTCGTGCCAGTGGCATAGAGCTGGTGCTGCGTCAGCAGCCCCTTGTTGAACTCCGCCCATTCGAGCAGATCGAGTTTTTTGTGGTCGTGCGCCACCAGGGCAATGCGTTTTTGCCGCGGTTGTTGATCCTCTGGGGCGTGGTATTCCGGGTCGGCGAGCCCCAGGCTCTCCTCCGGCGCATAAGCGATTTTGTATTCGTGCGTGTCCATACGTACCTCCTGATCCGCCGCCATCAGCATCCCCACGAGATGAGACCCAGACTGGGACAGCCTGGACGAAAACCCGGTTATTCACCTGGAATAATTGGGGGAAAGGGGGAGCCGGGCGTTGATCGCCCGTGTGGCGGAAAGATCGGGCGCAATTATAACGCCAAATCTGTAGAATAATTTGGTTTTGGCGCGATTTATTGTTAGAATTTGCTAAGCTCGGATCGAGGATGATGCCCATGGAAAAGATCAATCATTACCTCTCATACCAATTTGCAGGCGGATTGACCAGAGCCCTGGCGTTACTGCTGGCATTGTGCTTGATCCCGTTTATCTTATTCTCGATCAAGCTGCTCTCAAACGAAGTCGCAAACTGGTTGTTTGCGCTGATCTTGCCTGTGCTCGTCTGGTTATTATTTTCATATCGAAAAGCACTGATCGAGATCCCCGAGCGGATTTATTTGATTGGTTTAGTGTTGATATTTGTGGTATCGCGCGCTGCCTGGATCTTTATTATGCCCACGCTGCCAATCTCGGATTATGCTTTTTATTACAATATTGCTGCTAGAGTCGCTATCTTACGACCGTTTACAGATATCCCCTGGCGGGCTATAAATCTGAACGCGTACGGCTATCCGGTTTTTTTGGGGCTCTGGTTCAAAGTAACCTCTCAATCCCTGCTATCAGCCAAGCTGTTTAGCCTGTTTCTTGGCGCCGGTTCTTTGATGATGTTCTTTCGGATCAGCGGTTATTTTGGACCGGACATTGGGCGGATTGCGCCGCTGTTGTTTACTTTGTGGCCCGCTCAACTGCTTTATTCCAGCGTTTTAGGCTCCGAACATTTGGGCATTTTTACGTTATTGTTTGCAGTCTGGCATCTTTTCAAGGCGCTGGATCCAGAGGACCGTAATAAATGGTCGGGCATCATCGCCGGTTTGTTCTTTGGGCTTACTTATCTAACCCGGACGGCATTGTCCGTGGTGCTTCTTTGGGGGCTGATTTGCGTGCTGCTTTCAGCAGTCGACTTAAAGAAGAAAATCTTTCAGATTGCTACCATCCTGGCGGCTTTTGTTGCGATAATTGGTTTGTTCTATGTTGCGATCCGACTGGTTTTTGGAGTTTTGCCGATTTCGAACAGTCTGATTACGCTTCTGATGGGGACTAACTACGAATCAATCGGATTTTATAATTCGGCGGATGCTGAGGAATATTTTAAATTCGATACGGTTGAAGAAGCTAACGCATATGCCTGGCAGGTTGCAAAGGTCCGAATCGTTGATAATCCGGTTAAGTTCATCGGTCTGATGATGAGAAAGACCCCTTGGATGTGGAGCAATGACGGCTTTGGTTATGGTTTTAGCACGAAGAAACTATCCAGCACGCCCCACTTCGCATCTACTGAATTCGGAAAAGCCGCGCTAGAAATGACTCCGCTCTATTTCCGAACCCTGGCGCTGGCGCTCAGCCTGCTGGGCTGCGCCAGAATCGCAGTAAAGAGATATGTCAATCAGCACAATCTGTTCGTAATTGGCGCAATATTGTCAGGCGTCGCGCTGCATGCGGTGTTGGAGACCCAGCCGCGTTACCAAATGCCCTATACTCCTTTCTTGCTTATCCTGGCAGCGATAGGTTTCGCTGCATTGATTGACTTTACCGAAAAAAGCGCTCACCCTGACGTTGAGCGGGACGAGTTGGCTGGATGAGCCAATTCTATGCCGCGTGTCCGCCGGGGCTTGAGGAATTGGTTGCGCAAGAGCTGCGCAGCCTGGGGTGCGCCGGGCTGAGCCCGCGCACGGGCGACCGCGACTCCGACTCGGAAGGCGGCGGCGTATCGGTTGAGGGGGATCTGGAGACGTTGTACCGGCTCAACCTGCATTTGCGCACTGCCAGCCGGGTGCTGGCGCGGCTGGGGGAGTTCTACGCGGCATCGTTTGCAGAGTTGCACCAGCAATCCAGCCGGCTGGAATGGGAGCGCTATCTGAACCCAGGCGGGGCGGTACGGTTGAACGTCACCTGTCACAAATCGCGCTTGTATCACAGCGAGGCGGTGGCGGAGCGCGTACTCAAGGGGATCGCGCAGCGCCTCGGAAAAACGAGCCCGGCGCTGCGAGCGAACGAGCAGCCCGAGGCGCGCGCGCAGCTTGTGATCGTGCGGCTGGTGAAAGATCGCTGCACCATCAGCGTGGACGCGTCGGGCGAACTGCTGCACCGGCGCGGTTACCGGCTGGCGGGCGCTAAAGCCCCCTTGCGTGAGAACCTGGCGGCGGCGCTGCTGCTGGCTTGCGGATGGGAAACCGGCGCGCCGCTGCTCGATCCGTTTTGCGGCTCCGGCACGATTGCGATCGAAGCGGCGCTGCTGGCAGGCGGGATTCCGCCCGGTCGAAACCGCCGGTTTGCGTTTATGGACTGGCGCGATTATGACGCTGCCCTCTGGGAGCGCGTTCGGCAAAGCAGCCTGGATGAGCACACGCCGGTCACCGCGCGGATTCAAGCGTCCGACCGGGACGCCGGGGCGGTGCAAACCGCGCGCGAAAACGCCCGGCGGGCGGGGGTTTTAGACGTAATCGAATTCAGCCAGCGGGCGCTCTCGGCGGTCGAGCCGCCGGCGGGACCCGGCTGGGTGGTCACCAACCCGCCGTTTGGCGTGCGGGTCAGCCAGCGCAAGGATTTGCGCAATTTATACGCCCAACTGGGCAACGTGCTGCGCCGGCGCTGCCCGGGCTGGCAGGCGGCGGTGCTGGGCAACGACCCGCGCCTGTTCAGTCAGATCGGTTTCCCGCTGAAGACAGCGCTGGCGACCCAGAGCGGGGGTCTCAACGTGCAGCTTCGTATAGGCAAGGCGCCGGAAGCCTGAAGCGTTGAATCTTGGGTTACAATTCCCCCCAATGTGAAGAAGCCGTTGCTCTTTGCGTTGACTCTGATGCTGGCGCTGACCGCCTGTCAGCCGAACCTCGCTGCGCCGCGCCCGCAGGCGACCCACACCGCTGACTCCGCGCCGCCGCCGGCTGCGCTGCCAACCCAACCGCCGGCGCCGTCGCCAACCGCCCTCCCGACCCGCGCTGAGCAGCCGAAACCCACCCCAACCGTTCCACTAGAATCGCCGCTGGCTTTGCCCAAACCGCCCGAGCCGCGCCCAAAATACGCCCTCGAAGCCTGGCTGGATTACGCGCAGCACCGCTTGCGGGTCGTCGAGCGGGTGGATTATCCCAACACCGCCGGCGCACGGCTGACCGCGCTGACGCTGGTGGTCGAGCCGCTGCGCAACCCGGGCGTCTTTCAGCTTGGGCGCATCTTCGACGCCGAGGGGCAGCGGGTGACCAATTATCGCTTCGAGGACTTGAAACTGGCGCTGCCGTTGACCGCGCCGCTCGACCCCGGCGAATGGGCGGTTTTCACGCTGGAATACGCGCTGCAACTGCCCAGTTTGGGCGGCTTGCCGCACAGCCGCCCGCAGCCCCTCAGCTACAACGAACTGCAAGCCAACTTTGGCGATTGGTATCCGTACATCCCGCCCTACAGCCCGGCTGAGGGGTGGCTGGCGCACCCGGCTGCGGCGGTGGGCGAGCATCTGGTGTACGACCCGGCGGATTTCGAGGTTACGCTGCACCTGGAAGGGGCGCAAACCGCTCTGGTGATCGCTGCCTCGGCGCAGCCGGACGAAACAGGAGACGGCTGGCAACGGTTCGAGCAGCGCGCCGCGCGCAGTTTTGCCTGGTCAGCCAGCCCGTATTACCAGACGCTCACGCAGACCGTGCAGCTGGCGGAGGGGCGCGAGGCAGTTGCGCTGAGCTACTCCTTCCCCTATCATCGCCAGGCGGGCGAAAGCCTGCTGCGCACGCTGGTCGAGGCGCTTACCCTGTATTCGGAGTTGTTTGGGGTCTATCCGCGCGCGGCGCTGACGGCGGTGCAAGCCGATTTTCTGGATGGGATGGAGTACGACGGGCTGTTCTTCCTGAGCACCGACTTCTACAACTGGCACAAGGACACCCCGGAGGATTTTCTCACCGCGCTGGGCGCGCACGAGACTTCTCACATGTGGTGGCTGGGTCTGGTGGGGAGCGATCAGGCGCGCGAGCCCTGGCTGGACGAGGCGCTTGCAACTTACAGCGAGCGGTTGTACTATGAGCGTTATTATCCTGCGGCGCTTGATTGGTGGTGGACCTGGCGGGTGAATTACTACGAACCTTCCGGTCCGATCGACATCCAGATCTACGACTTGCTCGCCGCGCCGCAGCAATGGCGGCTGTACCGCGACCCGGTGTATTTGGGCGGGGCGCTGTTTTTGGAAGAGCTGCGTCAATGGATGGGCGATGAGGGTTTTTTTGCCGCGCTGAAAGAATATGCGCGGCGTTACGCTTACCGGCAGGCGGACGGCGCGGGCTTCCTGGAGATCATGCGCCAGCATTCCAGCCAGGACCCCGCGCCGGTGATCGAGAAGTATTTCAAGTATTTGCGCTAAGACAGGGGGTTGAATAAAGCCTTCGCCTATCACGAAAAGCGCGCTAAATCTGCATTACAATTGTCAGATATGGCTGCATCAGACCACGCGGTGATTATCCTGGAGGGCGAGCGCGTCGCATACGCGTCGCCGCGCGCCGCCAATTTGCTCGCCAGCAGCCCGGAGGCGCTGCTCGAAGCGCCGCTCGACCGGATCCTGTTGGCTTTCTCGCCTTCCGACGCCCGCCGGATCAAGCGGTTAGTGCGCAGCGTAGCGCAGGGCGAAGGGGGTGTGGCGCAAGAGGGCGGTCTGTGTTTGCAGTTGGAGGAGCGCGCCCCGGTTTGGATCGATTTGGTGATCAGCCGCACGCTGTATCAGGAACGCCCCGCGGCGCAGATGATCTGGCTCGAGCGCGGCTTGCCATTGGCTGACGAAGACGAACTGCGCCAGGGCATCTGGCGGCTGCAAATCCTGCACGAGATCGAACACGCCATCCTTTCATCCGAGGGAGAAGCCGAGGCGGCGGAGGCGGCTTTGCGGCACATCTCGCACCTGTTGCCGGACTACCAGGCGAGCGCGGTCTATCTGCTTGGCGAAAACGCCGGCAGCGCCGAGCTGATCGCGGCGGATGGCAAGTTATTTCAACCGGGCGGGCTGGAGCGCCAGGCGGCGTCTTTTATCCCCGAACTAGACGGGGAGATCCTCTTGTTTTCGCAGGGCGTGCCGCAGATCATCCAGGATCTGGCGCGACTGGAGACGCCGACCGGGGCGCAGCGCAGCCTGCTGGCGCACGGTGTGCGCGCCTGTTTGTGCGTGCCGCTGCGCTGGGAAAACCAGCTCAAGGGCGGCTTGAGCCTGTATACGGCGGCGCCGGCGGGGTTTTCAGCCGAGCGGGTGCAGGTGATGCAAGAAATCGCCAACCTGCTGGCGGTCGCCTTTCAGCAGGCGCAGTTAAAAGCCTCCGAACGCCGCCGCCGCCGCGAGGCGGAAGCGATGCGCGATGTGATGTCGGCGCTGGCGGCTGCCGGCGACCTTAAGCAAACACTCCAGGCGATCCTGGTGAACCTGCACACGGTGATCGAATACGACCACGCCAGCCTTTACCTGGTCGAAGAGAACGAACGCTTTGTGTTTAGCGAACGGGAAATCCAGGTGCAGCGCTCGGTAGGACGGGCGTTTCACGAGCAGAACCCGCTCATCGACGCGATGCGCCAATCGCGCCAGCCGCTGCAGATCGGCGACATCCAGGGCGACGCGCGCTTCGAGGGCTGGCTCGAAGTGGAGACCGTGCGCGGCTGGCTGGGCGCTCCGTTGTTTGTTGCCGATGAGATGATCGGTTTCATCTCGCTGGGTTCGCTCACGCCGAACTCTTTTAGCCAGGCGGACGCAGAACGGCTGGCGGATTTCTCCGACCAGGTCGCCCAGGTGATCGACCGCGCCTGGCAAGCCGAGCAGAGCCAGCGGCGCACCGAAGAGCTGGACGTGCTTTCCTCGGTGACGCTGGCGCTGGGTCAAGCCGAGGCGGATGAAAACCCGCTCGCCGCGGTGCTCGATCAGATCGCCCGCTTCTCGGGCGCGCGCGACGGGGCGTTTCTTTCCCCCGACCGGCTAGAGACCGCGCTGGTCGTGCGTGCAAGCCTGGACGAGGGCGCGCTGGGCTTGAGCTTCCCGGCGCAATGGGGTCCGCTTTGGGAGGTGTATGTCAACGGCGAGACCAACGTGATCGAGGATTTCCCGCAAACTCTGTCCAGCTCACAGAAGAAGGAACTGAAGAAGATCTTTCGTCACGCCCGGTCCGCTTTGCTGGTTCCGGTGCGAGCTGGCGCGAATACCTTTGGAGTGTTGGGGTTTGGGTTTGCGGGCAAGCGCCAGATCTCGGCGGAGGACGTGCGGTTGTGCCGCGCGGTGGCAGACATCGCCGCCGCCTCGCTGCGGCGTTCGGTCTTATTGGAGTCGCTGGAAAAGCAGGTGGAAGTCCGCACGCAGCATTTGGAGACGCTGTACGATATCAACGCGATTGCCAGCGAGCCGCTGGCGCTGAACGACGTCCTGGAACAGGTGCTAAAGATCACGCTCGAAACGCTGCACGGGCACGCCGGCGCGATTCACTTCATGAACGGACGGCAGCAAGCTTTTACGCTGGCAGTGCAATCCAACCTGACACCCGAACTGGCTGAAGAACTCACTGCTTTGCCGGCGGCGCAGAATTTTTGGAGGCGCCTGGCGGACTCCACCAGCCCGATCGTTATCAACGACACCGGCAGCGAAGCCAACCTGCCCGAGGCGTTCGCCCGGCTTTACGAAAAGGGACACCGGGCGTTCATCGGCGCCCCGATTCGCGCTAAAGGTCAGGCGCTGGGGCTGCTCAGCCTGTTCGACCGTTCGATCCTGAACTACACCATCGAAGACATCAGCTTGTTTATGATTATTTCTGACCAGATCGGCAGTCTGATCGAACGCTCGCGGCTGGTAAAGCAAGCTGAGATCGCCGCGGTGGTGCAGGAGCGCCAGCGGCTGGCGCGCGAGCTGCACGATTCCGTCACGCAGCTCCTGTACAGCCAGGTGCTGTTTTCGAGCGCGGGGCTGAACGTGCTCGGGCAAGCCAATTTACAGGCGCTCAAAGACCACTTGGAACGCATCAACCAAGCGGCGCTCCAGGCGTTGAAAGAGATGCGCCTGCTGGTTTACCAGTTGCGCCCGGCGGATTACCTGGACGAGGGGCTGGCAGGCGCGCTGCGCCGCCGCCTGGATTCGGTCGAAAAGCGCACCGGCATGACCGCGCAGCTCAACGTGGAAGGCGCGCTGAGCCTGGATGAAGCGGTCGAGATGGCGTTGTATCGCATCGCCGAGGAGGCTTTGAACAATATCTTGAAGCATTCGGAAGCTGCGCGGGTTACGGTCACGCTGCGCGCCTCCGCCAACACCGTGGAATTGGAAATTGCCGATGACGGGGTTGGTTTCGACCCAGCCGCCGCCCAAAAAGCGGGCGGGATGGGGCTGGGGAATATGATCGAGCGGGCTGCCGCGTTGGGCGGGCAGATCCAGATCCTTTCCGAACCTGGGAAAGGCGCATGTATTCGGGTGATAATCGAGGTGCCAGTATGAATCGAATTATCAGCATTTTGATTGTGGATGATCACACGGTTGTCCGAGACGGGTTAAACGCCCTGCTTGCGGCGGAGCCGGAGATGAAGGTGGTGGGGGCGTGCGGCGACGGACAGACCGCGGTGCAACTGGCAGACGAACTGCGCCCGGATGTCATTCTGCTCGACCTGGTGATGCCAAAAATGGACGGCGTGCAAGCCACGCTGGAGATCAAGAAGGTTTTCCCGGCGGCGCGCATCCTGGTTCTGACCAGTTTTGCCGAGAACCACCAGGTCTTCTCCGCCATCAAAGCCGGGGCGATGGGGTATCTAATGAAGGATACTTCGGCGGGCGAACTGATCCAGGCGATCCACGACACCTACGCCAACCGTCCGGCGCTGGGACCCGACATCGCGCGCAAACTCTTGATGGACATCCAAAACGAAGAGGGCGGAGCGATTGGCGGCAGCGCGCTGACCGACCGCGAAATCGAGATTTTGCAGCACATGGCGCTCGGCATGACCAACCAGGAAATCGCCGACAAGCTGTTTCTTAGCGAACGCACCGTGCGCACTCACGTGACCAACATCCTGGCGAAGCTGGGGCTTTCGAACCGCACCCAGGCGGTGCTGTTTGCGCTGCGGGCGGGCATCGCGCATATCGATTACACGCGCGAAGATTGAGCGCAACTGCGCCGGTGAGTATCTGAAATAAAAATCAGAACAAAAAACGAAATAAAAAACAGGATGGGTTTGCCATCCTGTTTTCTTTGATCGGTTTGGATCTAGAGACTAGATCGCCCGAACGTCCTGAGCCTGGGGGCCTTTTTGACCTTGCGCGACGGTGAACTCAACCCGCTGACCTTCGTCCAGGTTTCGGTAGCCATCGCCCAGGATTGAACTGAAGTGGACGAAGATGTCTCCGCCCGCGTCGCGCTCGATGAAGCCGTAGCCCTTCGAGCCGTTGAACCACTTAACGACGCCTTGTTCTTTTTCGGACATGGAATGGAACTCCTTTCTACAAAATTGTGCGATTGTTATCCAGGGTTCCAAACCTAAATCTGTGATCTAGCTTAGAACTTCTGTATACAAGCGGCGAGATTATACCACGAATTTGAATTAGAAAATATTAATTTTCAGAATGTCAACCGAATTTGACATATTCGATGTTGAGGCGGGTTTGCGGCGGCGGTTCGGCGTTTCAAGGATATAATCATCTGACGAGTGCGAAATGGACCTGTTTGATCATGCCCTGCAAAACCGAATGAAGACCGAGGCGCCGCTGGCAGCTCGCATGCGCCCGCGCATGCTGGACGAGTACGTGGGTCAGCAGGATTTGCTTGGACCGGGCAAGCTGCTGCGGCGGGCGATCGAAGCCGACCGGTTGTTCTCTTCCATTATCCTGTGGGGACCGCCAGGGAGCGGAAAGACCACGCTGGCGATGGTGGTCGCCAACCAGACTCAAAGCCATTTCGAGACGCTTTCGGCGGTGCTGGCGGGCAAAGCGGACCTGCGCTCGGTGATCGACCGGGCGGTGGAGCGGCGCAAGCTCTATGGCAAGCGCACCATTTTGTTCGTCGATGAAGTTCACCGCTGGAACAAAGCCCAGCAGGACGCGCTGCTGCCGCACGTCGAGAACGGTGCGGTGACGCTGATCGGGGCGACGACCGAAAACCCCTATTTCGAGGTGATCGGGGCGCTGGTCAGCCGTTCGCGGGTTTTCCAACTGCGCCCGTTGAGCGAGGCGGAGGTGCGCGCGGTGCTCGAGAACGCGCTGACGGACCGCGAGCGCGGCTATGGCAGGCGGACGGTCGAGGTCGCCGCGGACGCCTTCGAGCATCTTGTGCGGGTTGCCGGCGGGGATGCGCGCAACGCGTTGAACGCCCTCGAGCTGGCAGTAGAAAGCACTCCGGCGGACGCGGACGGCGCGATCCACATCAACCTGCAAGTCGCCCAGGAATCGATCCAGCGGCGGGCGGTGTTGTACGATAAAGACGGCGATGCGCATTACGACACGATTTCGGCTTTCATCAAGTCGGTGCGGGGGTCGGACCCGGACGCCGCCCTGTACTGGCTGGCGAAGATGCTCTATGCCGGGGAGGATCCGCGCTTCATCCTACGCCGCTTGATCATCCTGGCGGGCGAAGACATCGGGCTGGCGGATCCCAACGGGCTGGTGGTCGCTAACGCAGCCGCGCAGGCGTTCGAATATATCGGGCTGCCCGAGGGAATCTTCCCGATCGTCGAAGCGACGCTCTACCTTGCCACGGCGCCGAAATCCAACAGCGCGCTGGCGTACTTTAAGGCGTTCCAGTTGATCGAGCAGGAGGGCGCCGGCGCGGTACCGCAGCACTTGCAGGACAGCAACCGCGACGCCCGCGCGCTGGGGCACGGCAAGGGATATCAATATCCGCACGACGCCCCGGAGCATTTCAAACCGCAGCAATATCTGCCCGAAAAACTGCTGGGCGCGTACTTTTACGATCCCTCCGAGCAAGGTTACGAAGCGCAGGTGGGCGAACGGCTGCGCCGCTGGCGGCAGGCGCAGCGCGCAGCGCTGGGTATCGCGCGCAACGAAACGCTGGCGGAGTTAGACGAAGCTGAGATCAAGGACATCAAGAGCAAACACAAACGCTGAACACCAACACTGAGGTAGGGTTATGCCGTTATTTTTGTTGATTCGCCACGGCGAAAATGAGTATGTGAAAAAGGGCAGGATCGCCGGCAGGCAGCCGGGAGTGCATTTGAATGACAAGGGTCGGGCGCAAGCCCAGGCGCTGGCGGAAAAGCTCGCGGATGCGCCCGTCAAAGCAATTTACTCGAGCCCGCTCGAGCGCGCGCTCGAAACGGCGCAGCCGATCGCCGCGCGGCTTGGGCTGGAAGTCGTCCAGCGCGAGGGCTTGACCGAACTCGACATGGGAGATTGGACCGAGCAGAAAGTGAAGGGGCTGGCGCGCTTGAAAGCCTGGAAAACCGTGCAACAGACGCCCTCGCGCATGACCATTCCGGGCGGCGAGAGCTTTGTTCAGGCGCAATTTCGGATCACGCAAGAGTTGGATTGGCTGGCTGCGCAGCACGCCGAGAAAGAGATCCTGGTCTGTGTGTCGCATTCGGACCCGATCAAGCTGGCGGTGGCGTATTTTCTGGGATTATCACTGGACCTGTTTCAACGGATGCAGGTCGCGCCGGCATCCATCACTGCGTTGACCATCGGCGAGGCGGGCAGCCGGCTGCTGACGCTGAATTACGACCTTTCTTTTAGTCTGTCAAAATCCTGAGTCTGGTATACTAGGCTCGTTTTCGGGAGAGACCATGCCTGCTGAAGAAATCGATCTACAACCGGTAACCCACATCACGACCGACGCCATCGGTCAGCCTGGCCGGCGGGTATTCTATATCCAGGGCTGGCAGAGCTCGCGGACGATCACCTTGATCGTCGAAAAAATTCAGATTCAGTCGTTGGCAGTGGGGTTGGAACAGTTCTTATCCGAAATACATCAGCGCTATCCTGACCTGGATGAAGACAGCGCCGAATTCGAGGAAAGCCGGATGCGCATTCACCCGCCGGTTGACCCGTTGTTCCGGGTCGGCGAGCTGGGTTTGGGGTATGACGCCGAGAGCGACCTGGTGGTGCTGGTGGCGCGTGAGATCACCGACGAGGATGACGACCCCGAGCAGGCGCGCGTGGTGCGCTATTGGTGCACGCGCAGCCAGATGCGTGCGATGTGCCAGTGGGGGGTGCGTGTAGCTTCGCAGGGGCGACCGCTCTGTCCTCAATGCGGCGAACCCATGGACCCCGAAGGTCATTTTTGCCCAAAGCGGAATGGACACAAGCACTGATGTCCTGACCATATTAGCCCAGGGTTCTCTTTCGCTGAAGGGCGAGTTCTTGTGGGGTTCGAACTACACCTTCCTTGCGCTGGCGACGTACGCCGACCGCTCGTTGATCGCGGTGTACAAACCCAGCCGGGGCGAGAGACCCCTGTGGGATTTTCCAACCGCTTCGCTGGCGCGGCGTGAGACCGCCGCCTACCTGGTCAGCCAGGGGTTGGGTTGGGACTTGGTGCCGGCTACGGTTTATCGCGAAAATGGACCGCTCGGCGCCGGCTCGCTTCAGCTTTATATCGAGCATGATCCAGAGTACCATTATTTCACCTTCGACGAGGCTGACCGCCAGCGGCTGCGCCCGACCGCGCTGTTCGACCTGCTCATCAATAACGCCGACCGCAAAGGCAGCCACGTCCTGAAAGACGAGGCGGGCAAGCTTTGGTTGATCGATCATGGGCTGTGTTTTCACGTCGAAGATAAACTGCGCACGGTGATTTGGGATTTCATCGGTGAGCCAATTCCCGCAGAGCTTTGCGACAGCCTGACGCGCTACGTTCAAAACCTGAAAGAGCCCGAAGGCGGACATAATTCCATGAAAGAAGGGTTGTTGAAATACCTGAGCAAGGCTGAAGTGCGCGCGTTGACCCGGCGGGCGGAGGGGCTGCTACAATTGGGTGTCTTTCCCGCGCCGGACCCGAACCGCCGCCCGTCTCCCTGGCCGCAAATCTAGTGCGGCAAGGCGGTGATTTTCATTACCCCACTTGATTTCAAAACACGGAGAGAATATGCAGGAAACCCGGCTTGTTTTTCTAGGATTTGGCAACGTCGGCAAGGCGCTGGCAAAGCTCTTTCTTCAGAAGGAGACCGAACTCAGGGAGAAGTATGAATTAACCTTCAAGGTCACCGGTATCCTCACCGGCAGCCATGGCAGAGCGATCGACCCCGAAGGGATCGATCTCAAGCGCGCCCTGGAGTTGAACGATTACACCGCCTTGGGGCGGATCCCCACGTCCGATGCGCACGATTTCATTGCGCAGGCTGGCGGCGACGTGCTGTTCGAGAACTCGCCGGTGAATTACGAAAATGGGCAGCCCGCGATTGATCACCTGGAGGCGGCGCTCGAACACGGGATGCACGCGATTACGGCAAACAAGGGTCCCGTCGTCCACGCCTACCCGGAGTTGCGGGCGCTGGCGCAGCGCGTCGGAAAGAGGTTCTTGTTCGAGTCAACCGTGATGGACGGGGCGCCCATTTTTTCGCTGTTTCGCGGCGCGCTCCCCGGCGCTAACCTGCTTTCGATGCACGGCGTGTTGAACTCGACGACGAACATGATCCTGACGCGCATGGAGGCGGGCGACAGCTTTGAAGCCGCGGTGCGCTACTGCCAGCAGATCGGCATCGCCGAGACCGATCCGAGCGGCGACATCGATGGCTGGGACGCCGCGATCAAAGTCGCCGCGCTTGCGACGGTGCTCATGGACGCGCCGCTCAAGCCCGCGGAGGTGGAGCGAAACGGGGTTCGGGGGATCAGCCTGGATGACGTTCAGCAAGCCAGGGCGCAGGGCAAGCGCTGGAAGCTGGTTTGTGCGCTGGAGAGGCAAGACGCCGGGGTAACCGCCAGGGTGGCGCCGGAGTTGGTGGGGGCGGATTCGCCGCTTTACGGGGCTGCCGGCACGACCAGCATCGCCCAGTTCCAAACGGACGTGTTGGGGCTGCTATCGGTGGTGGAAGCGGACCCCGGACCGCACACGACGGCGTACGGTCTGTTTGCGGATTATCTGGCGGCGATGGGAAAAAGCAGCTAGCGGCGCGCCGGCACGTTCAGCGACGCCCGCAGAAATTTCAGCGCAGGACTTCGTAAGCCTGGATCGGTTCGGAGCGGGTCTTGATTTCGAGGTTGCCCAGGGGCGTGATCCTGAACTTACCGGAGACGCACTGGTAGGTGGGGTGACCGATCAGGATGCGGTTCGGTCGGGCGAGCGATTCGAGCCCCCAGGCGATGTTCACCGGATAGCCGATGACGGTGAATTCGACGTAATCCTGGGTTCCGACGTAGCCTGCCATCGCCAGACCGCTGTTGACCCCTACTCCAACCTTGATGTGTTCGCCCAAGATCTGGTTTAAATGATCCAGGCGGTTGAGCATGTCGATTGCCGCGCTTACAGCGCGCACCTCGGGGTTGGGGGGCTGCTGCGGCATGCCGAAAATTGCCATAAGCCCGTCGCCCATGTACTTATTGAGCATCCCATGATGATCGAAGACGATCTCGGTCATGGTGTGATAGTAGTTTTCGAGCACTTTGCTAAAGCGTTTTGAACCCAAGCGCTCGGCAAGCTGGGTGGAGTCGCAAATATCGGCGGCGATGATGGTGATGTTGTGCTCGTCTAACGAGGGCAGCGTGCCGGTTGAATAGTAGCGCTCCATGATGTATTCGGCTTCCTGGGGTGAGAGGAAGCGGTGGAGCAGGCTGGAGATCAGCTCTTCTTTGCGGACGCGTTCCAGCAATTGCATGCGCTGGATCGTCAAGGCAGCCTGGTTGCCAATTGCGACCGCCAGTTGCAAGTCCCTTTCCGAGAAGGGCCGCGCCCGGGGACGGCTTTTGTACACGTAGATCACGCCCAGGATTTCGTCGCTCGACACGACCGGGACCACCATCGCGGCATAGATGTTCAACAACGCGGCGCTCTTGCTGGGCGTGGGACCGGATTGGGCGTCTTGCACCACAACCGCGGAGCCGGATTGGATGGCTTGTTGGGCGAGCGAGCGCGCAAATCCAAGTTCGGTGAGCTGGTCGAATTTCTCCTTGAGAATTACTTCGCAGCGGTCCGCGCCCATCGCGGTTTTCATCATGGTCGAAACCGCTTGCAAGGCTTCGTTCAGGTCGAGGATCGTGTTTAACCGCGCGGCAACTTCCGAGAGCAGGATGCCGTGCTGGTCGATCGATTCAAGCACCAGCTCGCGGGTCAACTGGTGGGTGTTGTGCGGCTTGGGGAATTTCTCGCTTTGGATCTGTTCTTGCTGGTTGGTGATTTCGAGCGTGTGCAACCCGATGCGGATCACATCGTTGTGCTTGAGGCTTTGCGGATCGCGCACCTGGACGCGGTTCAGGAAAGTGCCGTTGGTGCTGTCCAGGTCGAATAAGAACAGGGTATCGTTTTGGGGGTTCAGGTCGATTCTGGCGTGGTAGCGCGAAGCCGAGGTATCCAGGATGACGATGTCATTGCCAGCCATCCGACCAATTGTGTTGCTGCCAGGGTGCATCTGATATTGTCGGGGTTCTCCCCCAGGTGAACGAACCATTAGCGACCACATATGTCTGGACCCGCGCCTTTTTTCCTCTTTTGCTTATACCCCGTACCCCAGTACTCCCGTATAATATACCATAAAAATATGCGTTTATGATTACTTTGGCAAAACGGCTTAATAATTTCGCAAGGTTTGCCTGGCTCACTCCCTAATAACGCGCCCCGGTTGCTGCTAAATCAGGCTTGAGAGTTGTGCTCAAGCCTGCTCGGCAGGCAGGTGCGGTTCTTCTATGACCTCGACGATCTCGTAGACCGCTTCCTGCGCGCCTTCTTCAGGCTCTGCCAGCGGCTCTGCCAACGGCTCTGCCGCGGTTAGCTCTGCTTCTACAGCCGGCGCAGCCGGCTCCTCCACCGCAGTTTCCACGTCCGCCGGCAATACGGGCGTTTGGTTTTCGGGTGCTTTTGGCGGCTGGACGTCAACGCTTACCGGGGCAGCTTCCGGTTCGGGCGGTTCAGCCAGTTCCGCCTCGGGCAGCGGTGCAGGCTGGTCGGGCGCTTCAATGGGAACTTGCGCTTCTAAATCTGCGGGCGTTTCGGACGATTGGACGTCAACGTTTACCGGGGCAGCTTCAGGTTCGGGCGGTTCAGCCAGTTCCGCCTCGGGCGGCGGTGCAGGCTGGTCGGGCGCTGCAATGGGAGCCTGCGCCTCCAGATCTGCGGACGCTTCCGGCGGTTGAGAGGCTGGCTCTTCCAGCGCTGGCGCGGCAGACGGCTCGGCGGATTCTTCAGCGGCGGGGCTGGGCTCTTCGGCTTTTTCCATCGCCCAGGCGATCTGGCGCTCCATCGGGACCTGGCGCATGCTCAAGGCGACGCGCTTGCGTTCCGGCTTAACGTCCAGGACTTTTAGCAACACCCGATCCCCGGGTTTAATCGCGCCCTGGGCGTTTTGGTGCGATGAGTATCCGATCTGGCTGGTGTGGATCAGCCCTTCAACGCCTTGCGGGAGCTTGGCAAACGCGCCAAAATCGACCAGCCGGGTGACAATGGCTTCAACGTAATCCCCGGCTTTGAGTTCGTCGGGCAGGGTTTGCCAGGGTCCAGGCAGCAGGGCTTTGCGGCTGAGACCCACGCGCTGGCGCTCGCGATCGACTTCGATGACCTTTACTTCGATCTCTTCGCCGATCTTAACGACTTCGCTGGGGTGCTTCACTTTTTTCCAGGAAAGCTGAGAGACGTGGATCAGCCCGTCGATGCCGCCCAAATCCACAAACGCGCCAAAGTCGATCACTTTCACGACCGAGCCGGTGAGTATCTGCCCCTTTTTGAGTTCATCGAGCTTCTTCTGGCGCTGTTCTATCTGGGCGCTTTCGGCGGAGAGGATCAGCCGCCGGCGCTGCGGGTCAACTTCCGAGATTTTTACGTCAATCGGTTTGCCCACCAAACCGGCTTTGATCGCTTCCGCGCGTTTGGGGTTGCGTACGCCCCGCAGCTCTGGCACCAGAGAAAACGGAATAAAGCCGCGAATGTTTTCGTATTTGACGATCAACCCGCCGCGGTTGTGTTCGACCACGTCCAGGGTTAAGATTTTGCCCGATTCCAGGTCTTTTTTCGCCTGCTCCCAGACCTGGGCTTCCAGCCCGCGGCTGATGGACACGTCGATCTCGCGATTTTCAGAGGGGACGTTGATGACCATCACCGTGATCTGGCTGCCCGGCTCCAGGCTGGAGAGCGCCTCCTCGGGGAGGTGTTCAAGATCCCGATTAGGCACCATTGTTTCCCTTTTCATTCCCAGATCGATGTAAATTCCATCCTGATCGCGGCGAATGATGGTCGCCTGGAGGATCTGCCCGGCTTCAGGCGGTTGGATGTCATAATTGGCAATTAGGTTCTCAAACCATTCCGGATGTTGGGAGGACGGTTCCAGCTGGGAAGGCTGCTCCGGTTGGGAGGACGATTCCGGCTGGGAAGGCTGCTCCGGTTGGGAGGACGATTCTGGCTGAGAGGGCTGGTCTGGTTGAGGTTGCTCTGGCTGAGGTTGCTCTGGCTGAGAAGGCTGCTCGATTGGCTGTTCCATATGATTGCTGCGATTCCTTAGCGAAGGTATCCTGAATGGGGCTTTCAAAATATATCAAATAATTGACCAACTGTCAAACCGCGTCTAGCGGCTATCCGATCCACTCCACAATGGTCGCTTCGCCCTGTCCAACGCCAACGCAGAGGGTTGCCAAGCCGTAAAAGGGGCGCGGCTGGGTTTCGGCGCGGCGGCGCATTTCATAAAGCAGCGTGGTCAGGATGCGGGCGCCGGAGCAGCCCAATGGGTGACCCAGCGCGATCGCGCCTCCGTTCACGTTGGTTCGCTCTGGGTCCAACCCCAGTTCGTCCATGACCGCCAAAGCCTGCACGGCGAAGGCTTCGTTGACCTCCACCAATCCGATCTGGTCGAGCGTGAGCCCGGCGCGCTCCAGCGCTTTGCGCGTCGCCGGCACCGGTCCGAAGCCCATCGTGCGCGGCGGCACGCCGGCGGCGGCTTTGGCAACGATCCGCGCCAGGGGTTTTGCCCCAAGCTGGCGCGCCTTGTTCTCGCTGGCGAGCAGCAGCGCGGCCGCGCCGTCGTTTAGCCCGGAGGAGTTCCCGGCGGTGACCGAACCGTTCGGGCGGAAGGCGGGTTTCAGCCGGCTGAGCGCTTCCAGCGTGGTGTCGCGGCGCGGGCGCTCGTCTGTGTCCACCACGCGCGGGTCGCCTTTGCGCTGCGGGATGGTCACCGGAACGATCTCCTCGGCAAATTTGCCCGCATCGATGGCGGCGACCGCGCGCTGGTGGGAGCGCAGCGCAAATTCATCCTGGATCTGGCGCGTGATCCCCGGTTTCAGCTCGGCGATGTTCTCGGCGGTTTCGCCCATGCTTTCCACCCCATAGCGCTGGATCATCTCAGGGTTGGGATAACGCCAGCCCAGGGTGGTGTCCCAGGCGGTCAGGTTGCCAAACGCGTAGCCAGTTTCGTTTTTTGGCAGCGAGTACGGGGCGCGGCTCATGCTCTCCACGCCGCCGGCGATGTACAGGTCGCCGTCGCCGGTTTGGATGGCGCGGGCGGCGTTGTTGACGCTGGCAAGCCCCGAAGCGCAGAGGCGGTTGAACGTCACCGCTGGCACGTCAACCGGAAAGTCCGCCAGCAGCGACGCCATGCGGGCGACGTTTCGGTTATCTTCGCCAGCCTGGTTGGCGCAGCCCAGAAAGACCTCCTCGACCTCGCCGGGGTCGATTCGATTGCGCTCGACCAGCGTCTTTAGCACGTGCGCCGCCAGATCATCGGGGCGGACGGGCGCCAGGGCGCCGCCCAGCGCGCCGATCGGTGTGCGGATTGCATCCAGGATTACGACTTGGTTCATTTACCCCTCCATACGCGCAAAATCATTGCCTGCGAAAAGCGCAATGCGAATATTCTACCTTATAACCGAGTTCATCCGGCAGCCGCGCCCGGGTCACAGCAATGCGCCGAAAACCCCCCAGGCGAACAGGATGACCAGACAGCCGGCGGCAGAAAGCGTCAGCAGCGTGTAGTAAATGCGCGTCAAGACGCTCCAATCGCCTTTACTCCAGGAGTGGAGCGCAGCGAAGATCATCCCCAGGCTCACCAGGGCAAACAGGAGCGGCAGAAAAAACAAAACCGCAGCGGAGCGCGGCACGCCGAAGAATATCTGATAGTTGTTCTCCAGCGCCATTTTGAACAGCAGGTAGCCCAACCCAACCAGGAAGGCGCTCAAGATCGGACCAGCGATAAACGCCAGCCAGCCGGCAGCTTTGGCAATCAGGCTCGTCGAGGCAGGGGAATGAGTCGGGGAGCCGGACGCGGCTTCAGCGAAAGGCTTTGCGGGCAAGGTGGAGATGGCTGGCGCAGGAGCTGCCGGCGCAATTCGCATTTGCCGCCGGCGGCGCATCCAAGCGATCAGCCAGATTATGGGGATCGCCAGCAGGGCGGTCAGCAGAAACCCCAGAAAGAGGATCAGGGCGATGAACTGCAAGCCCGCTGGCTGTTCGAAGTTGATCAGCGGGAGAGCCAGGGGGAAGTCGATGGTGTTTGCGGGTGTGTAATAACTCGGACCGCCGGTCTTGTGCGTGCATGCCAGGTCCGGCGGGCGGGAGGGGTCATCCAGAAACGTCTGGATCAACTGGTTGGCGCAGGGGTCGTCAAGCGCCTGTCCATGCCCGCCGGATGGATTGGTGTAGGTGTACGCGTGGGCAAGCGTTTGGGAAGCCTGCTCGGCGTAGTAGGGCGGCGTGATCGGGTCGAAGTACCCCGAAAGCAACAGAGTGGGTATATCGCTGGTTACGGGGGCGTTGGCTTGTTCGCCTAATTGTGCGACGTTCCAGAATTCGCAAATCTTTAACAGGTTTTCCGGCTCGTCTTTTTCCACTTTGACAATCTCCGGGCGCACGCCGGTTAGGTCCTGGTCGGCGGGGTCGAAATCGGCGTCCTCGGCGCAAATCACCGAGTAATACATGCCGAGGCTCATCGAGCGGTCGAACAGCAGGATGGAATAGATGCGGCTGAAGAAATCGAAATTACCCTGGCTGGCGTCGTAAATCATGCGCGGCAGGGTGGGGATCAGTGAACCGGCGTAGAGCATTTGGAACAATCCGCTCATGAAGGTGTCGCCGTTGATGACGGCATGCTGGTAGGTGATGGATTTGTCGCTGTCGGTGAGCGAGATGCGCGCCGGGTTCTCGTTGAGCTTTTTGACCGTGACGAAGAACACTTCTTCGAGGTCGGGATAAGCCCGGTTGCACGCCGGGTCGTTGCGGCAGGATTCGAACAGCACGGAAAACGCGCGATCCATGGTTTGGGCGCTGTTCAGGATGAAATTGGTTTGGCGGGGGACGACCGCGTCCAAAATCACGCTGCGCAGGCTGTCCGGGTGGCGGTCCATGAAATGCAGAGCCAGGAGCGTGCCGTATGAAACGCCATATAGATTAATTTTGCCATAACCCAGCGCCTGGAGGATGGCCTCGATATCATCCGCATTTTGCTGGCTGTTGAACGCCGCGAGGTCGATGTTTTCACGGCTGCTCAGACGGATTTGACACTGTTCGAACGCCTGATCCGCTAGCGCCTGGCTCTCTTCGTCGCTGAGATCCTGCTCCACGGTATCGGCGATCAACTGGTCGATTTCCTCGCAGTACAGGTTAGGGTGTGAAAATTTCGTGCCGCGCTGGTCGAACAGGACGATATCGCGGTCGGACACGAGCTTATTGTTGGCGAGCAATAAATTCGCATAGGTTTCGATGGTCGAGCCGCCGGGCCCGCCCTGGGCGATGAACAGGGGGTCGGGAGCCGGGTTCGGGCCGCTGCTCTTGAGGATCGCCACCGCCAGTTCGATGGTCGGTCCCTCGGGGTTCGCATGATCCAGCGGCGTCTGCACATAACCGCAGACGACCTGCTCGCCTTCTTTGACGCCCGCCGGTAGGTCGAACATGCATTTGGCAGGGCTGAAGCCCGGGAGATCTGCAAATTGCGCCTGAGATGGATGCTGAACGCCAGAAGCAGCCGGGTAGGCGAACCCCGCGGCGGAAAGGCAGAGAACGCTGACAGCGACCAATCTGAGGATGACTGAATTGGCGAGGAAGTTTGTTTTCATATTGTGTTGCCGCCCGCTACCTGGGATAGAGTTGGAGAGATTATAATACAAGAGATCATCTCGTCTCAAGCCTAAACCCGATTGCTCAGCGCGGCTTTCCGCGGCGTGGAGAAAGCCCTGGGGAACCTGGATCGGATGAATTCGTCTATTACAAAAGACACACATAACGGGCATGCACATGGAGGTGCGTCATGACACGGATTAAGGGGAGCCGGCTGTTCAGGGTGATGATAGCCGCGGCGCTTTTTGTCGTTTCCTGCAACTTGCTGACCCACTTGCCGGGCAACCAACCCGCCGCGACAAAAACGCCGGCGGGTGAGAAAAAGACCGATGAGCCGCCAACGACGTTAGAACCCACGGCTGCGCCTTCGGAGGAGGCGATCCCCACCGAGGCGCCGCCGTTCACGCTGAGCCAGGGACCTTTGTTTGCGGTTTATTCCGAATCCCCGGGCGAGGTGACCGCGCTGATCCAGCAGGAAAAGGCTGCGGCGGATTTGAGCAATGTGCGCAACCTGTTTCTACTGACACAATCGCAGATCGACCGGTTGGAGCGCGACGGCTTTGTGGTGACGCCGGGGAACGAAAAGGAGTTTTTCGCGCTCTATGAAAAAGCCCGTTATGCCAATCTGCCCATCTTTGTGACCAGCGACGCGCTGCTGCATTCGTACCATTTGATGTTCGACAAGACCCTGCGCGTGGCGGAGGAAAAGCATTTCATTGGGCTGTTGGAGCAATTGAATCAAGCCATGCTGCAACAGAGCGACCAGATCTACCAGGGGCTGCAAAACACCGCCTGGGAACCGGCAGCCCGGCGGGTGGTGGCTTATTTCGGGGTCGCGAGCGCCTTGCTCAAGCCGGACACGCCCATTCCGGCTTATGCGCAGAGCATGGTGCAGGGCGAACTGGCGTTGATCGAAGCCGCGGCGGGGATCCAGCCGTCGATCATCTTTCCAGACCTGCCCTTCGGCGAGGATTACACTCAATACATCCCCCGCGGGCATTATACGCGCAGCGAGGCGCTGAAAGCCTATTTCAAGTCGATGATGTGGTACGGGCGCATGACCTTTCGCTTGAAAGGCGCCGACGCGGAAGTTGGGCGGGACGAGACGCGCTCAGCCATCCTGCTGGTAAAAGCGCTGGCGCAGGCGCAGGTGAACGGACAGCCGGCGTTTCAAGCCTGGTCGGAGCTTTATGCCCCCACGGTCTTTTTCGTTGGCAGGAGCGACGACCTGACGGTGGTTCAGTATAACGACGTGCTGAACTATGTGTACGGCGCTAACCCGGATCTCAACGCCCTCACCGATGAAGCAAAACTGGATGATTTTATCAACTACGCCCAACTGCTTCCGCCGCCAAAAATCCTCGGGATGGTGATCCAGGACACCGACGATGAAGAACAGCAAACCAAGGGTCTGCGGTTTATGGGGCAGCGGTTCGTCCCCGACGCTTACATCTTCCGGCAGTTGATCTATCGCAACGTGGGGACGCCCGATCACCGGCGCGGCTTGCCCAAAGGCTTGGATTTGATGGCGGCGATGGGATCGGAGCGCGCCTATGAACTGCTGGATCAGATGGGAGACACCGCGTACGAGAATTACCCGGCGCAGATGGAGAAATCCCGCCAGTGGCTGGCAAACCTGACCGTTCCTGAATGGACCGAGACGCTGAACAACGCCTGGCTTTACAGTTTTCTGCCGCTGCTGGCGCAGCCCGAACAAGGGTATCCCGATTTTATGCGCAGCCAAGCCTGGCTGGACAAACAGTTGAACACGGCGCTGGGAAGCTGGGCGGAACTCAAACACGACACCATTCTTTACGCCAAACAGGTTTATGCGGAAATGGGAGGCGGTCCGCCGCCGCCGCCGCCGCTCCCGCCCAGGGGCTACGTCGAACCGACGCCTGAGTTTTACGCCCGGCTGGTTGCGCTGACCGCGATGACCCGCACCGGATTGGAGAGCCGCGGTTTGCTGAGCGAACCAGATCGGGATGGCTTGAGCCGGCTGGAGCAATTGGCGCGCGCCTGCCAGTCGATGGCGAAGAAAGAGCTGCGCGGCGAGGAATTGACCGAGGATGAATACGAGCGCATTCGCTTCATCGGGGGCGAGTTGGAGAAACTGGTCATCCTCTCCGCCGACATGGATGTGGAGGAGCAGGGCGTGGGCGCGTCGTCCAGCATTGCCGAGGACCAGCAGGCGGCGGTGATTGTCGACGTGGCGACCGACCCGGACGCACTCGATTTCGGCGGACCGGCGGCGCTGGAGGTCGGCGTTGGGCGGATCAATGAAATCTACGCGATCGTCCCGGTGGTGGACATCGACGGGCAGACCATCCTGCAAATCGCGCAGGGCGGGGTGTTCTCGTATTACGAGTTCCCCTGGCCCGCCGCCGACCGGCTGACCGATGAAAAATGGCGCCAGATGCTCGACGACCAGAGCGCGCCGGACCTGCCCGCCTGGAGTGCCAATTTCATGGTGCGCGAGGCGGCGTTCGCGGACCTGGCGCGCGCAGTAACGAGTTTCCAGGACAGCGTCACCGGGCTGTTTTGGGAGCCGCAGTATTCGATAGATTATCTGGACGCGGCGCAGGAACAATTCAGCCAGGAGATGCAGGCGCTGAATGCGAGCCAGCAGTATTACGGTCACCAGTTGGTCAATTCCACGTTTAGGTCGTTTGACCTGGAGTCGCAAACGCGCGCCATCGTGACCGCGCGCGAGACCTGGAAGGACCAGATGTTCACCTACGGCACCGACAACCTGATTGGAGAGCGCGGACCCTACACGCTGGACGTCACCTATATCCTCGAATATGGCGGGGATGCCAACTTCCCCAATTGGAAGGTGGTGCAGGCGACCTACGCCAACCAGCCGCCCGCCTGGTGATCTGGAGTCCTGTGGGCGAATTCAATACGCAGAAACGCCGCCTAACTGCGAGGATTTTGCCGCAGGTGGGGCTGATGCTGCTCTGCCTGTTGGCGCTGCCGCTGCCCAGCCTGCTGTTTGACCCCGTCACCCTTGGCGAGCCGCCGGCGCCCAATAACTCGACGCGCCTTTATGTGCGGCGCGGCGAAACCCAACCTCCCCTGGATCAGCCGGTCGAACTGCTGTTTGTCGGGGATGTCATGCTCGGGAGGCAAATTCTCGACGAGAACCAGCCGTTCAAACGCGTCGCGCGCTGGCTGACAATGCCCGATCTGACGATTGGCAATTTCGAAGGCAGCCTGGGGCAGCCCGCCGGCGGCGGAAACGCGGGTGCGAGAGACGATCCATCCCGCCCGATGCGTTTGATCGCGCCGCGCGCGGCGGTGTTTGAGCTGCAATCGGCGGGTTTCGATCTGGTGAGCCTGGCGAACAACCACAGCCTGGATAGCGGGTCAACCGGACTGGCGGAAGCAGCCCACGCTCTGGAAAGCGCCGGGATCGGCGTGGTCGGCGCCGGACCGGGGCAGGCGGCGGCGTACCTGCCGGCGACGCGGACAATTCGCGGCGTGCGCATCGCGTTCTTGGGCATCAATGCTGTCAGCCAGCCGGACGACCCCGCGGTCGAAACCGGGGAAAGCGATTGGCAGCCGGCGCGCTGGGATTTGGAGCGGATCACCGAAGCAATCCAACGGGCGCGCCAGGTAGCGGACGTAGTGGTGGTGCTGGCGCATTGGGGGGATGAATACGAAACTCGCCCCGGGCTGGGTCAGGCGGAGGGCGCGCGGCGTTTGATCGAGGCGGGCGCCGATGTTGTGGTTGGCAGCCACCCGCACGCGATCCAGCCGACCGAAATCATCGAGGCGGACGGCGCAAACGGGAAACGGATTGGACTTGCCGCCTACAGCCTGGGGAATTTCGTGTTCGATCAAAGTGACCCCCGGGCGCAGTACGGCTTAGCCTTGCAAGTGCGCCTAGACCGCCAGGGGCTGGTCGAGGCGCGGGCGCTCGCCGTGCAGGCGGGACCGGCGCCGCGCCTGCTCAACGATCCCGCGCCCGCGGGAATTATCGCCAGAATACAGCCAAAACCGCAGCAGGTCTTCTATCGCTGCGACCCGGCGGGGTGCGCGGAGGTTGACCTGGGATTGGAAGAAACCCCCAGGCGGTTCGTTGCGGGCAAGATCGACCTGACCGGCGACGGGCTGGCTGAAACGGTGATCCTGAAAGACAACCAGGTGCGGATCTACGAGGAAGAGCGCCTGGCGTGGGAAAGCCCGCCGGAGTGGGTCGTGCTGGACGCGGCGCTGGGCGACCCGAACGGCGACGGGCGCGCCGAAGTCATGCTGGCAATCCAGAAACTCGACGCCGGGGGTGAACCGGGCAGCCATCCATTTATGATCGGTTATCGCGGCGGGATCTATCGCCAGGTGTGGGGCGGTTCGGCGGTGCGTTTTCCGATCCGCGAGGTGGAGTTGTTGGACATCGATCAGGATGGAACGCCGGAACTGGTCGTGCTGGAACAGCGCCCCGGCGGTCAAAGCTCGGTGACGCTTTGGAAATGGCAGGGATGGGTTTTTAGCCAGGTCTGGAGTTCTCCGGAGGGGGATTTTCAGAATTTGGGAATTATCCACGATCGCGGCGAGGGGGCGCTCATCGTGATCGAAAGGAACTGGTAGATTTTTCTACCATTAATTGTCGAATTCGTCTTATAATTTCGTGCATGATCCTGCTCGCTGCGGAGGGAAGTAAGCGATGAATTCGATTGTGATCCCGCCCAGCCGGTTAAGCGCGGACGGACAGCGAATCGATACTGAGATTCGGGTTGGAGATGAAAAATTTGGGCTCTACTTTTCGAGCGACGGGGTGCAGTTGCGTCCATGCGCCGAGGCGTTGATCGCGGCAACACTGCTGGTCGCGATGAAACACCGGATGGGGAGAATTGAAATTGATGACGGCGTCGATCCTGAGTTTTTGGCTGGAATCGAGAAGGTCCAGGACGTATTCCAATCCTGGAAACCGAATTACGGCAGGGTCGCAATTCTCCATGCCGGGTTGAAGGAGACGGTTCCGCAAGATGGCAAGACCGGGTCGTTCTTTTCCGCCGGGGTGGATTCTTATTACTCTTATCTCATCCAGCCAGAGCGGATAGACGCCCTAGTTCATCTGGAAGGGGTCGATCTGCCGCTCGAAAATCACGCGTTTCGCCGCCGGGTGCAGGAAAACCTCGCGGCGATCAGTGAGCGGTTCAGCGTTCCGATTCTCAACATCGAGACCAACATTCGCCCGTTTCATGAAAAATTCTCCAACTGGGGGTTTTCACATGGCAGCGCGATGGCGACCATTTCGCATTTGCTCTCCGATGATTTTTCGGAAATGCTGATTGCGACCAGCGGAAACCCCAGGTCGCGCTTGCCTTATGGAATTCACCCAGATCTGGATTTCAATTGGAGCTCCGCGTGGATGCGGATCGAATCTGACAGCTTTGAGGTGGACCGGATCGAGAAGAGCCATTTTATCAGCCAGTTCGCGCCGGTTCTCGATACGCTGCGCGTGTGCTTGCGCACCCCAACCCAGAAGTTGAATTGCGGCATCTGCGAGAAGTGTATGCGCTCGATGGTTTATTTGCAGGTGACCGGGGATTATGATAAATACACCGTTTTTGAGCAGCCGCTCGATTTGAACCGGCTGGCGAGGTACAAACGCATCGGCGCGCCGGAATATGACCAGCTTTACCACGCGCTGAGCGAACTGGAGGCGAACCAGCGCTATCCGGAAACCGCGCGCGTGTTGAGGAAGATTCTCTACCCGCCGGGCTGGAAGCAGAAATTGATCGTCAGCGGCAGGAAGATTCGCAAATTCTTTTCCTCCTGAACGCACGCTGGCATGATCTTGGATTGGAATTATCTCTGATTGAATGAGGAGCGTGAGATGCGGTTATTATTCCGATTGGCAGGGTGCTTGGTTTTGGCGGGTATCCTGACAGCCTGCGCTGCTGCAGCGGATGCACAGACGATCCAGGTCAAAGACGCCTGGGTGCGCGCGGCGACCACACAGGCGCAAAGTAAAATGGAAACCCCGCCGGGCGAGCCGAGCCACGGCGGGGAGATGAATATGGGTTTTACCAGCGCCGCCTATCTGCAACTGGTCAACCGCGGCAAGGTAGCGGACCGCTTGCTGCGCGTCAGTTCGCCCGCGGCGGAAACCGCCGGGCTGCACGAAACTACAATGACCGGGGACGTGATGAGCATGCAGCCCGTGAATTATGTCGAAGTGCCGGCAAACGGCAAGGTCGAGTTGAAACCCGGCGGGCTGCATATTATGTTGATCGGGCTGAAGCAAGACCTGAAACCGGGCGAGCGCGTGCCGCTCGAGCTGGTGTTCGAGAAGGCGGGCGCAATCATGGTCGAAGCGGAAGTGCGCGCCCCCTGAGCAGGGTCAGGCGCCGGCTTCTGCGCTAAATTCCAACAGACGCACAATCGAGAGCACGTTGAGCGCGGCTTTGGGGACGAAAGACGGGATCAGCATGTATTCCTGGTCTTTGCTTCCGTCTTCCGAGCGTTCCGAGCAGTGCGCGTTGGTTCCGGCGGGACCCAAGCCGTCCAGGACGGGGCAGTGTTCCCAAAGCTGGTTGCCATCCGAAAGACCGCCGCGCTCTTCGGGGACCACCCGCATCCCAAGATCGTTTCCGGTTTGTTCCCACACCGCCAACAAATGATCGCTGCCCGGGTTGCGCGGCCAGGGGTGGGTGCGGCTTTTCATCTTCACCGAGACCCGGCAGGGGTAGCCGTCGCCGCTGCTGATTGTGGTGCTGCCATCCAGCGCCAGCACAGCTTGAATACCCTGGCTGAAGATCTCTGGAGAAAAGGCGCGCATTTCGACCAGCGCCTGCGCCTGGTGGGGAACGCGGTTGACCACGCTTCCGCCGTTCACCACGCCGACGTTGAAGGTGATTTGTTTGTCGTAATCGGTCAGCGCGGAAACCCGCTGGATGGTATCGGCAAGCTGCAAGATGGCGTTGGCGCCCTGTTTATGGTAATTGCCGGCATGAGCCCCGCGCCCCTCCGCCTGGACTAGAAACTCCGCCCGCCCCTTGCGGGCGACAACCACCGGCGAGCGGCGGCGCGAGGGGGTGCCGCCTTCGAACACCAGGCAGGCTCTGGCGTGCGGCGGGATGCGCGCGCGGCAGAGCGCGCCGAAATCCTCCGAGAGCGTCTCTTCGGTGGCGTCCACGGCGACCAGCCAGTGGGTTTGCGCGAAGACTTGCGGATATATCGCCCGGATGACTTCCAGGATGGCGTAAATCATGACGGTGCCGCCTTTGATATCCACCGCGCCCGGACCGTAATTTCGTTCGCCTGCGACGCGATAATGAAAATCGTTGAGCGCTTCTTCTTCGGGCGGGAACACCGTATCCAGGTGCGAAACCAGCGCGATGAAGTTTTCCGGTCGCGATTCATCCGCGGCGGGTTGGCGGGCGGGCAGGTCGAGGAACAGGTGTCTGCCAAACCCCGGGTTGACCGAAGGCATGTATTCCGCCGCGAACCCCAGGCGGCTAAAAACCTGCGCAGTCAATTTGCCCAGTTGGTTGACGCCGGCGGGGTTGGCAGAAAAGGAGTTGATCTCGACCATCTGACGCAGCAGGTCCAGATAGGATGGCAGCTTGTTTTCCAGAAAAGTGGATATCTTCTCGTACATTCGGGGCGAACCTCTTTCTCGTTGTGCTGAATAACAGTTTATCATAGTCTAGGCGCGGGTTTCTGATGGCTGGAATATGTGTGAATTAACTGTGGCTTAACAAGACGAAGATTTCCGATATAATAAGCTTGCATGGGGCGAGCAATATGCTGAACTGGCAAACTGGACTTATCGTTTCCCTCTTACTGATCTCATCGACTGTTTCAGTCCTATTAATCTCGCTGGTCGCCCGCGGGAAAAACATTCCGGGCGTGATCCCCTTCAGATTGTTGGTGGCGGGGATCGGTATCTGGGCGTTGTTCTATGCGTTCGAGATCGCCTCCGCCGAACTGGCTGTGAAAGCCCTGTGGGCGCAATTGCAGTATATTGGGATCTCGATTATCCCGGTGGGCTGGTTTTTATTTGCCCAGTCCTATTCGGGGAACAGCGCCTGGACGGATTTACGGCGATCCCTGGCTTTGCTCATTGTTCCGGCGATCACGGTGCTGGTTGCCCTCACTAACTCCGCCCACGGTCTGCTGTGGGCTGAATACCGTTCGGCGACGGAGGGACCACTGAACGTGCTGCTGGTCGAGCGTTATGGGGTCTGGTGGTGGTTCTTCTTTGCATACTCCTATATCTTATTGTTAGCCGGCACAATCCAAATCTTCCAATCCATGCGGAAGCAGGCGAGCGCGTTCCGGGGGCAGTTCGGGCTGATCCTGGTCAGCCTGGCGCTGCCCTGGTTTGCAAACTTTTCGTATCTTTCGGGTTTTACGCCCGTTCCCCATTTTGACCTCAGCCCGATTGCCTTTACGCTGAGCGCGATCTTCCTGGGCGTGGCGATTTTTCGGTTCCAGCTTTTCGACCTTGTGCCGCTGGTGAACCCCACGGCAATTCGCCGGCTGGGCGCTGCGGCGTTTGTCGTCGACGCAAAGAACCGCATCATCGAGGTGAACGACAGTGCGGCTGTCCTGATGGACGATCCAAAATCGAACCCTGAGGGCAAAGTCATTGAGACTGTCTTTAGCTGGTGGAACGACCTGCCGCTGAAGATCCACGCGAGCAGCGAAACAAACCAGGACGTTTCCCTGGTGTTGAACGGTCTCCGGCGCTATTTCAATATTCAGATCACGCCGGTGGGGGATGGCGGCGCCGATTCTCTCGCCCGCCTGATGATTTTGCGCGACATCACCGGCGACCGGCTCGCGGACGAAGCCCTGGCGCTGGCTCAGATCAAAACCGAATTCCTGGCAAAGGTCGGGCACGAGCTCCGCTCGCCCCTGACCAGCATCCTGGGGATAGCCGAGATGCTGGACTATGGCGTGTACGGACCGCTGAGCGAAGACCAAACCAAAGCCGTACAGCTGATCTCCGACAGCACCCAGCACATGACGCGCATCGTCAACGATCTGCTGCAACAATCGCGATTGGAGCGGGGCACGTTCACGCTGGACATCACGGAATTCTCCCTGCGAGACCTGTTGAATCGCATTATCGGATATTTCAAGCCGATGGCGAAGACCAAAGGTCTGGGCTTGACGCTGGATGTCGAAGCGGGCGTCCCGGAAACGATTCGCAGCGATTCGCTGCGGCTTTACCAGATCTTGGTCAATCTGATTGATAACGCCATTAAATATACAATCGAGGGGGAGATCCGTATTCGGGTTTCTTCCTCAAATGAAAAACACCTGACATTCCAAATCGCAGACACCGGCGTCGGCATCCCGAAGGATGTACAGCGGTTGATTTTCAACCCGTTTCAGCAGGTAAACCCGTCTGCGAGCCAGCGCGAAAGCGGTTTTGGACTGGGGCTTTCGATTGTCAAGCAGCTTGTCGGGTTGATGGAAGGTACAATCGAAATCGAGAGCGAAGTTGGCAAAGGCAGTCAATTCACGGTGACGCTGCCAACCGCTTTGGAAGTGGAAAGACAGCGATGAGTGAATTGCCGTTAGCCTTGATTATTGAAGACGACGAGGTTATTACCGAAATCTTTTCGATTGCCGTCAAGGAAGCCGGTTTTGAGGTGATTGTGGTCCGCGATGGAATCCAGGCGCTGAAGACGCTCGGCGCTGAAACGCCCGACCTGGTGCTGCTCGACCTGCACCTGCCGGGGGTCCCGGGCATCAACGTGCTGCGGGAGATTCGGAAAGACCCCAGGCTGGCGCACACCCGCGTGTTGATTGTCAGCGCGGATACCACGCAGAGCGAGTTTATGCGCATCCACGCCGACCGAATCTTGATCAAACCGATCGGTTTTTACGCGGTGTACGAGACCGCGCTGCAAATGCGCGAAGAGATCAGCCGCTAAAATCAGGGGGCAGGGGTGCTGGGGGCGCTGCCTACATCCGCGATCAACACCCAACCGATGATCGAGCGTTCCTCGCCGCGATATTCGACGAGGACGCATTCGCGATTGAAGGTGTCGAAGCGCCGCTCGTCCGGCAGAAATCTCAGGTTGCCGCCGATGGGGATGCGCCCGATGGCGTTGAAGCCTTCATAGCAGCCGCTGCGCGCCCAGATATCGCGCAGCGCCACGCCGATGAACGGGGTGGGGGTGGGCGTGAACGTGAGGGTGGGCGTGGGCGTGTCGGTGGGCGTCAGCGTGGGGGTGGCTGAAGGCGTCAGCGTGGCGGTCATGGTGAGGGTCGGGGTGGCGGTGGGGGTGAGCGAAAGCAGATAGGATTGAAACCGTCCAATCCCCAGGTAGCCGACCAGCGCAACGAAGACGATGCCAATCACAACGCCGCCGATTTTTAGCAGCGTCAACGCAAAGAAATGACCGGCAAGCGAACGGTTTAAACGGATGACCCCCGGGTCGTTGGGGAATTTCTGGCGCGCTTCCTGGCTGAGGCGCGCCGCCTGAACGGGCCAGCGCCGGTGATTTTCATACGCAGCGGCGGCTTGCGAAAGCTCGTCCTGGTAACGGCTCACGTCGTGGATGATTTTTTCGATTTCATTTTGCAGGTGATCTAAACTATCATCCAGGCTGGCAAGGTTGCGGATCTGGTCGAGTTGGGCGCGCGCCTGGCGCGCCAGATAGAGGGCCTCGTCCAGGGTGACGGCGCGCTCAGCCTGAGACTTCAACAGGCGCGCCGATTCCTGCAGCGGCGCGATCGCGCGGGGGATCGTTGCTTCCAGCCGGGATTTTTGCTTCAGGAAGGCGGGATTTTCGCCGTATTCGCCGGTCAGCGCGTCCAGGTCCGCTTTGGCTTGGGTGACCATTTTCGGCTCGATGTCCGGCGCGGAGAGCGCTTCGTTGATCGAGCGGAGGGTCTCTTTCACCCTGCGGAACGCCCCCCCGCGGTCGCTGTATTTTGGCAAACCGGTTGCGCGCGCGGCGGTGTCCACCCGCTCGATCGCCTCGTCCAGGCGACCGTCTTCGAAAAGCTGGAGCCCTTCGTTGTAGGCGGTTTCGGCGTCGATGTTCTCTTGCAGCTTTTGTTCGAACTCTAAGCCTTCCTGCCAGCGCTGGATGCCCAGCTCGCGCAGGGTGGATTGCGCCCGCGCGAGCATGTTCAACGCGTCGGTGAAGCGCCCCACGCGGGCGGCGGACTGCGCCTTGCCGAACGCCGAGGCGGCTTCGGGGGGCAGCGCCACCGGCGGGATATAGCCCGTGCGCAGATAATTTTCGGATTCGGCGCGGTGCTGGCGCGCCCGTTCCCACGCGGGTTCGAGTTGAAGCACGCGGTCGAACAGCTTGATCGCCTCGCTGTAGCGCCCGCCGTAAAAAAGCCGTTCGGCTTCTTCCATTTGCCGTTCAGCTTCCGGGTTGTGCGATTTTGCCGGCAGCTGGCGGGTTTCGTCGGCAGCGCCCGGCTGCGCCGCTGAAGCCGCCTCAGCGCCCGGTTCGATTTGAGCGCTCATCGCCTGCAAATCCTCGATCTGGCGCAGGCGCGCCTTGAGATCGCGGCGCATCACCTGGAGCTGCTCCTGCTCGTCGGCGCTCAGGTCGGAATAATCCTCCGCGGCGACCAGTTCTTCGATCTCGAGCAGCGCCTTGCGCAGTTCGATGAGCGGGGGGGTATCCTGCGCCAGCAGTTCACGCACCTGATTTTGAATGTCCGGGATTTCGCTCACTTAACCTCCCTCGGTCCTGACCAGGCTGGAAAGTTTCTGATAGATCTCGGCGAGGTCGCCTTTCAGGTTTCTGGCGTCGCTGTACTCGCCCGCCAGGACCGCCGCCAGCACGTCTTTGATGTCTTTGGGCAGGCGTTGATCGTCGTAGGTCCAATTGACCGCGTAGGAGCGCGAGGCGCTTTCGATTTCCTCGGGCTTGTTGGGACCCAGCGGCAGCGCGCCGGGCGCCGAGCGACCCGCCAGTATGTAATGCAGGGCGCGCGCCCCGAATTGAACCAGGTCGAACTGGGTCTCTTCCGCTGATAATCCACCCGCAAAGCGGCGGGCAACGTTCCAGTCGATCATGAAAATCCCATTGGTTTCGGCGTGCCAGTAATAATGCAGAATTTTGTGGTCGCGATAGATGATATTGCGGGAATGGGCGGTGTGGAGCAAATCGCAGATTTGGATCGCCATGACCAGCCCTTCCAGCGTGGGCAAGAACCGCCCGTTATTATAGCCGGTATCGCATTGAAGCAGCAGGTTATCCGCGCGGGCGTACTTCTCGACCGCCAGGTAGGGGACGCGTCCCGCATGCGCCGCCGGTTCCAGATCCGCCAGGAAGTTGTGGATCGAATCCAAGCCGTAGCGCTGCACCTCGCCGGTCAGGTCGGCGGCGCTGTGGCTGTGTTCTTCGGGCGGCAGGCTGGATTCCGGGTCGAGCGTGATGAATCCGCACTCGAGCAGCGGCACGATCCCGGGGATGTTGCGCAGCAGGCTCAGGATTTGGGCTTCCTCGCGGAAAAGCGGTAGCGCGTATTCCAGCCGGTCGGGGCGCATGATTTTCACCGCGGCGGGTCGGCGGCTGCCATCTTGATCGGGCAGCGAACCGTTGAAGAGCCGCGCGGATGAGCCGCGCGCTTCGGGAACCCAGGTGTCCAGGGGTTCTTGCAGGCGCAAACCGGATCTGCCTCCGAGAGGGGCTTCTTTCTGACCGAAAAGGGTCGGGCGCGTTTCTGGCGGCTGGTCCTTGCGCTCGACTTGAACCGTCTTCCCCGGCGAAGCCAGAAGGGGGCGGCGCGGTTCCAGCGAGATCAGCCAGTCCAAGAAGGCGCGGCTCGGGGCGTGCTGCACTAAAACGTCGGTCGGATCGACGTCCTTGCGCAGCAGCTTGAAGGCTTCCAGCAGATCGTCCAGCCAGGCGGCGGGGGCGATTTGGTTGCGCAGCTCGCGGCCGCGCAGTTCGAGTCGGGTGACGAAATCCTGCAGCGGCTCGTGGCGCACCAAGCCAAGGCGGACTTCCTCCGCCCACAGCGGCGCATCCTGAAGCAGGCGGTCGGCGCCGATCAGACGCAAGCGGTCCGGATCCCAGAGCAGCACCCGGCGCAGCGCCTTGCGGGCGGCATCGAAATCCTGGCGTTCCCAGGCGTCCAGGGCGATGCGCGACTGCGCTTCGGGCTGGTCGAGCGCCTGGTACAGCGGCTGAGCCAGTTCGGAGAGGGCGGGCATGGCGGCTGACAGAACGCGCCGGACGTCGTTGTATTCGATCCCGGCATCGGGCGGGTCGGGTTCCAGCGCTCGCCAGCGTTCGATCACGGTCGAATTGAGCTGTTCAATCAGGTCGGCGGGGTATGCGGTCTCGCCGTTTTTGGCTTGCTGCTCTTGCAGCGTGTGGATCAGGCGGTGCGCGGCGGTCAGCGGGCGGATGGCTTGCGACCCGGTTTCAATCGCGCGGACCTGGGCGCTCAAGTCGTCCCACCAGACCGGAGGCGGGTCTTGCAGCGCTGCCAGGCGCAATTCCCAAAATATGGACGCCCAGTCCGCTTCCAGGGCGGATGCCAGCGCGGGGCGCGCAAGCTGACCGGAGGTTACCAGATCGACCAGCCGGGAAAGCAATTTGACGGTTTCACGCTCTAAAAAGGGGGCGTTCGCAGCGCGCTCGAAAAAGGCGCTCAGCTCGTCCAGATGCGCGTCTTGAAGCAGGCGCTGTGCGACGCGCGTGAACACGACCTGCGTCGCGGGGTGTTCCGGCATCTCGCCGAGGGCGATGATTTGCTGCTGAAGCTCCAGCAATTTCGCGAAATCTGCTTGAACGGGCGCGCTCATTTGGATAAGATCGCCTTCCGTACGGCGGAGCTGGTTGCGCTGCGCGGTGGCAGCCTTGAGCAATTGGGCGGCTTTTTCCTTTAGCGGCAGGATTGCCGAGGCGTAAACGTCCGCCTGGGTGAATTCGTGGCGCCAATCGAGCCGGGTTTTCAGCTCCGGCGCAGCGCTTGCGAGAAACGCGTCGAACTCCTCCAGCAATTGCGCGAAATCGCTCGAGCGTGAACTCTGGCGGTCGAATGAGATGCCGTCCTCCCCCAGGAACTGGCTGTTGCCCCAGTCGATCAGCGTGAACCGCAGTTGTTCGGCGTCCCAATAGATGTGGTCCGGCTTGACGTCGTTCCACAGGACGCCGTAGATCGTCTCTTTGGGGAGGTCGACTTTCAAGTTGTGGATCAGCTCGAGATATTCGATCAAGCCCGTGAGCAGACGCAGCAGGATCATTTCGGGGATGGCGCCGCGCCGGGCGACTTCGCCGAGGTAAGCGGCTTCCACTTGCGGCAGGCTGGCGGCTTCTGGATCGCCGGTAATGTCGTTCAGGTTATCTGGATGGTAGATCAAGCGGGCATATTGACCCAGGCTGAGACCGGAGGCGGGCGAGATCACGATGAAATAACGCTCGGTGAACTCAGCGCCGGGCTGGCTCTGGTCGATCAGGGCGGGTGTGTGGATCAGCCTGGCGGGGGAATCGATGCCGGACAGCAGGGACAGGATCGCCGCCTCTTTTTCGATCTGGGTAGCCTGGCGGATTAAATCGCTGGGGAAGCTGTTACGGCGGGGGCGTTTGAGGATGGCGGGGCGGCGGTCGATCAGCGATTCGACGCAGTAAACCTCGCCGGCGTCGCCTTCGCCCAGTTTTTCCAGCAGATTCCAGCCGCGCTGTCTGCCGGGGGCTGTGTCTGAAGCGGGGTTCACGCGGGATCTTTCCGGTTGGGGGCGATCGGAGTTCGGGGGAAAAAAAGGAAGTCCATCATAGGCAACTGCGCAACGGCTATGTTATCACAAAACCGAGCGGGCGAACCAGCCGCAGCCGCGCAAAAACTTTGGCTAATCTGGGTAAACTTTCAAAAATGATGGGGAAGCGTAGGGTAATCGTAGGGTAATCGTCAAGCAGAGTTGACCTGGCTTTGGTAATATAAGGTCGAAGGGCGATTTCTCTTCTTCTCCTCCTTAGAGAGAGCCGGGAGCGGCGTACCCGGCTCTCAACGTTTTAATTGATCAGTGGGGCGGATCACACTTCCAGGTAGCGGAAACAATCCACGGTGTGGTCGTTGACCATCCCGGTTGCCTGCATGTGGGCGTAGCAGATCGTCGAGCCAGCATATTTGAAGCCGCGCCCGATCAGATCGCGGCTCAACGCGTCGGATGCGGCGGTGCTGGCGGGGACCTCCGAGGCGGCGCGCCAACGGTTGCGGACGGGTTTGCCGTCCACGAAGCGCCAGATGTACGCGTCGAAACTGCCAAACTCCTGCTGGACGCGCAGAAAAGCCGCGGCGTTCGTGATCGCGGCGCGAATCTTGCTCTGGTTGCGCACGATCCCCGGGTTGGCGAGCAGCGCGGCGACCTGCACCTCCCCGTAGTCCGCGACGCGCGCCGGTTCGAAGTTGGCGAACGCAACCCGGAAGTTCTCGCGCTTGGCGAGGATGGTCCTCCAGCTTAAGCCGGCTTGAAACCCTTCCAAAACCAGGAACTCGAACAGGGCGCGGTCGTCGTGCACCGGCACACCCCACTCGGTGTCGTGATAGTCGATGTAGAACTGATCCCTCGACTGCGCCCATTCGCATCTGGATAGCATCTCTATACCCAATCCAGCCGTTTATTCAGGAACTGTGTGGCTGCCACTGATATTTTTTAAGATCAACCCGGCCGCGCCCATCGAAGACCACGCCCTCTTCTTCGAGGAGCTGGCGCTGGGTTTCTGCGGAAGGTCCGCTCAAGCTGATTTTGCCCTGCGAGTTGATCACCCGCTGCCAGGGCACGCCGGGCGGGCTGCCAGCCATCGCCTGCCCAACCCAGCGCGCCCCCACGGCGCGGTAATCCTGGGGGGCGACCCCAGCCGGAAGCTGGACCAGCGCAGCCACCTGTCCATAGGTCGCGACGTTTCCAGGCGGGATGCGCTTGACGACCCCCCACACTTTGAGTTTGAACTCCATCAAATCCGGGGGAGAGGAGAAAAAAGGCGTCATGCTGCTACTATATATTTTCTACCGCAGGCTGTCAAGGCGCGTCGGGGGAATCGTTTATAATCTGCACAGTGAGCGACACCACGCCAACTGCCAACCGCTTGATTGCCCGCGCGGCTGGCACGGTCTTTTTCGCCTTCATCATCAGCAATTCGGTTGGATTATTGCGTCAAATCCTGGTTGCCAACGCGTTTGGAACCCAGGCTGAGATGGAGGCGTTCAACGCGGCTAACCGGGTGGCGGAAACCCTGTTCAACCTGGTTGCCGGGGGAGCGCTGTCGTCCGCGTTTATCCCCGCATTTGCGGCATTGTTGGTGAACAGGGAAGAGCGCGAACGCGCTTGGCGGCTCGCCGCGCACGTTGGCAATTCGGTGCTGGCAGTCACGATCATCATCGGCGCGCTGGCGGCGCTGTTTGCCCCCTGGATTGTGCGGAACATCCTGGCGCCTGGTTTTGCCACAGACCCATACAAAGAGCAGCTTACGATTGACTTGATGCGGTTGATGCTGCCGTCGGCGGTCATCTTTGGGATCAGCGGGCTGGTGATGGGGATCCTGAATTCCAACCAGATCTTTCTGCTGCCGGCGCTGGCTCCGGCGATGTATCAACTGGGGATGATTTTCGGCGTGCTGGTTTTAGCGCCGCGCCTGGGGATCTATGGGCTGGCGTGGGGCGTGGTGCTGGGAGCCGGGCTGCACCTGGGATTGCAGACGCCGGCTCTCTTCCGGCTAGGCGGACGGTACTCGCCCGGCTTTGGGCTGGGGTCGCCGGACGTGCGCGAAGTGCTGCGGTTGATGGGACCGAGGCTGCTCGGCGTGGCAGTGGTGCAGTTGAACTTCTGGATCAACACCCGGCTGGCTTCCCAATTTGTGGAAGGCAGCGTGACCGGGGTGGTGCTGGCGTTCACCTTGATGTTGATGCCGCAGGCAGCCATCGCGCAAAGCATCGCCATCGCGGCGCTGCCGACCTTTTCCACCCAGGCGGCGCAAAAGCGGTTGGGCGAGATGCGCCATTCGCTGGCGTCCAGCCTGCGCGGGGCGCTGCTGTTTTCGATCCCGGCGTCGATCGGACTGGTCTTGCTCAGGAAGCCCATCATCGCGACGCTCTATCAGCGCGGACAGTTCGATGCGCGTTCGACCGAGCTGGTTGCCTGGGCGCTGCTCTGGTTTGGGATCGGACTGGTGGGGCATGCGCTGGTGGAAATTCTCTCACGCGCGTTTTACGCGCTGCACGACACCAAAACGCCCGTTTTTATTGGGATTTTAGCGATGAGTTTGAACGTGATTTTTAGCTATACGTTCACCTGGGTCTTTGCGCAGGTGGGCTGGATGCCGCACGGCGGTCTGGCGCTGGCAAACTCGACCGCCACCGGGCTGGAGGCGCTGGCGCTGCTCTATTTGATGCGCCGCAGGCTGGACGGCATCGAAGGTGGATATATAATAGAGGGGGCGGCGCGCGCGCTCATCGCCGCCGCGGTGATGGCTGCCGCGCTGTTCGGCTGGCGGGCTGGGTTCGCTTCAGTGCCCAACTGGGTTGCCGCGGCGGGCGGAATTCTGGTCGGCGGAGGCGTATTTGCAGCCGCGGCGCTGGGTTTGCGGATCAGCGAATTTCGGCTGGCGGCAAATTATCTCAGGAAACGACTGTTCGGATGAACTACTGGAAGCAGTTACCTGGCGCGACGAAGATTTACGCGGTCATATTTGTCTATCTGGGGTTGGTTTTGCTTGGGCTGGTGCTCTTTCGCGAGCTCAGCGCCGGTCCGGATGGACTGCGATCCAGGCGGTCGGCGGCGAAAACGGCAACGATCGCTGCTACACTCCTGCCCGACGACGCTTTAACGACCGGCGAACCCACCCGAACTTTGCGCCCGGGGGCGGTCTGGCTGCGCGCCCGGACGAACCTGCGGGTTTACGATGGACCCGGCGAAGAATATCCCGGTCTCGCCTGGCTGGAAGACGACCAGAAGGCGGAAGTCGTCGGGACGAACGAGGAACGCACCTGGTGGGTGATCGAACTGCCGTACTTTTCCAGCGGGCGCGGCTGGGTATCGGGCGAACTGGTGGAGATCAGCAACAGCGCCAACGTGCCGATCGTGCCGGATAATTTCACGTTTGGCGCAAATGTGACGGAAACCAGCCCGGGCGCAACGGCGAAAGCGATCGCAAACATCAACATCCGAAGCGGTCCCGATTTGAAGTATCAAAAGATCGGGACTCTGGAAAACGGACAAACTGCCGAAATCCTGGGAACGAGCGGCGATCAATATTGGTTTCTGATCCGGATTCCTGGCACGGGGAACGTGCAGGGCTGGATTTCGCGCGATTATGTGATTGCTCAGAACGCTGACAAAATCCCAGTCGTGGGGGCGGACACAACTTTTCAAGCGACAATCGCACCCGGCGCGCCGTTCTTGACCGCCCAGGCAACGGTCAACGTGCGCGCGGGACCGGATGTGACTTTTGCGGTGATTGGGCAGTTGCAGCAGGGGGAACTGGCGGAGATCGTCGGCAAGACCGCCGACGGAATCTGGCTGGCAATCCGTTTTCCGGGCGCCGAAAACCAGCGCGCCTGGGTTGCCGCCGCCTACGTCCAGGCTAAGAATGTTGAAAAAGCGCCAGTTTTGAAGTGAACCGGCGCATACGCCGGCAGCCTGCGGCGGGGGTTTTATTTACCAGAGCAGGAACATGACCTGGGCGGTTAGAATCCCCAGGATCGCGCCCGCAAACGCCTCCAGGGGCGTGTGACCCAACACTTCAAAGAGCTGCTCTTGTTTTAAGGGATGACCGGAGGCGAGGTCGGTGATCATGCGGTTGATGATCACGGCGTGTTTTCCCGCCTGACGGCGAATTCCGGTCGCATCATAGATCACGACGGACGCCAGGACGAGCGCCAGCGCGAACAGCGGGGAGCCGAACCCGAGGTTCAATCCCAGGGAGTGCGCCACGCCAGCCGCCATGGCGGAGTGCGAGCTGGGCATCCCGCCGGTTCTGAGCCATAAAGCCCAATTCCAGGTTTTGTTTTTGAAATAATTGTAAAAGAATTTCAGCAATTGGGCGAGAAAACCCGACAGGAGCGCGGCGATGAGCGGCTGGTTGGTGAGGGGGTTGTGGTTTATCATCGCTTTTCGATTTTTAGCGTTCGAGCTGTTTTTGGTTTAGATTTCAAGCTCTGGATCGATCAGGTCTTCTCCAGATAGCTGCCTTACTTTGAGCTCAGCTTGTTCGAGCAGGCGCGCGCAGCGCCGGGCAAGCAGCCTGGCTTCTTCGAAATCAGCCAGGGCGTTTTCCAGGGTTTGTTCACCCGTTTCCATTTTTTCAACGATCTCTTCCAGGCGCGCAAAAGCCTGTTCGAAGGTCAGGTTTTCAGGTTCCGTTGTCAATTGTTCGATGCGGTTTTCAGTCATTTTTGCTCCTGCACGGTTTCGGTCAATGCGACCAAGACGTTTTTTAGCTCAATCACTCCCTTCGGTGGCTGCGCCGGCGGGTTCTGCGAGGTCGAGGTAGCTCCGCAGCGGGGAACCCTCCGGCAGGGCTGCCTGGGCGATCTCGATCAGGTCGCTGCGGTCGAGGCGCAATTCGCTCAAAGCGCGTTCGAGTTCCGGCTCGATTTCTGCTGCGGCGATGCGCTTGATGGTGTTTCGATGGGCAGACCCAGCCGCAACGTTGGCAAACAAGATGAGCGCCATCACCATCAGCGCCGCCATCACCAGCGCGCCCACCCAGCTAAAGCGTGTGAGCAGGAAAGTGAGCAGGACGATCAACGCAGCGGGCAGCAGCCCGACGACGCAGCCGAGGTTGAAGGCTTTGGCGGACGCGTGGTTTGCCCCGTCGATTATCCGCGCGTCCCATTCAGTCAGCCGCTGAGTGAGTTCGGCGCGCGCGTCGGCGGGCGGAGCAGGCTGGTCAGCGCCGGTCATGCCGCGCCTTCCTTTCCATCGCTGACAACGACAGAAAACTCGCCATCGTGCATCTGGATGGAAAGCTCGTCTCCGAATGAAACCTGCGCAGCCGAGGCGAGCAGCCCGCCCGAACTGCGGCGCACCAACGCATACCCCCTCTTCAAGACCGAATCCGGGTTCAACGCGGCAATGCGTTTTTCAAGACTGGTGAAACTCGCCCGTTTCAATTCGAGCATGTGGCTGGCGGATACGTCCATCAGGTGCAGCAACTCGTCGAGCCGCTGGCGGTAGGTTTGCAGCGTTCGTTCCGGAGAGCGCATGGCGAGCCGGGATTGCGCTGCCTCAAACGCTTGGCGGTTTTGAAACAACCGGCTGAGGATGAGCTCGTCCAGGCGGCGTTCGATGTCCGCCAGTTCCGCAACCAGGTCGCTGCGGTTGGGCGTGGCTAGCTCAGCCGCGGCGGTAGGCGTGGGGGCGCGCAAATCGCTGGTGAAGTCGGCGATGGTGAAATCGGTTTCGTGCCCCACGCCAGTGATCACCGGCGCGGACGAAGCCGCGATTGCGCGGGCGACCAGCTCGTCGTTGAACGCCCACAGATCTTCGATCGAGCCGCCCCCGCGGGCGAGCAGAATTACGTCCGGGTGGACGATCCGGTTCAGTTTGTCGAGCGCCTGGACGATCGCGGGGGGCGCTTCGATCCCCTGGACGGGCGTGGGCGAGATGACCACTTCGGCGAGCGGATAGCGCCGGCTGAGCGTGTTCAAAATGTCTCTGAGGGCGGCGCCGGTCGGCGAGGTGACCACGCCGATGACGGCTGGAAAGGGCGGAAGCGGTCTTTTGCGCGCCGGGTCGAACAAGCCCTCGGCTTCCAGGCGCTCTTTCAGGCGCAAGAATTCCTGGTACAGCGCGCCCTCGCCGGCTGGGCGCAATTCGGCGGCGTAGAGCTGGTACTGCCCTGAAACTTCGTACACGCTCAGGCTGCCGTGCGCCTGAACCAGCATCCCATCGCGCGGGGTGAATTTGAGCCGGTAGACATCGTTGCGCCACATCACGCAGCGCAGCGCGGCGCTTTCATCCTTCAAGGTGAAATACATGTGCCCGGAGGACGGGCGGGAGAGGTTTGAAATTTCGCCCTCCACCCAGAGGTCCTGGAGCAGCTCGTCGCTCTCGAAAAGGTCGCGCACATAGCTGTTCAGCTCTTTGACGGACCACATTGGCTGGGGAAACAGGGAGAATTGAGTCATTCGGATTCGGTCGTTCGCGTGAAGTCGAATTGGGAAAGGATACCTTGCTTCGATTGGGATGTCAACTATTCCATTTTTCGATTTTTTTTGCTACAATGATTGGCGATAAATTCTGGTGCGCCCGCCGCGAATGGATTGGGGAGGTTAGACAGCAACGCGCAGGCGGGTTGTGCGAAATCGAAAAGCCTGTGGACAGGAGTATCTCCTTGGAATATTTGTGGTCTCCCTGGAGAATGGAATATATCTTGCGCGCAAAGGTCAACGGATGCATTTTTTGTGAAGCGCTGGAGCGCACGGATGGAGCCGAAAATCTCATCGTTCATCGAGCGCAATTCGGTTTTGTCATTCTCAACCGGTTTCCATATACCAGCGGGCACGTGATGGTCGTGCCATATCTGCATAAAACGTTTCTAGCGGAGTTGACGAGCGAGATCCGTTCAGAGATAATCGAGTTGGTGGACCGCGCAGTTCAGGCGGTCGCGGCAGCTTATCAGCCGCAAGGGTTTAATGTTGGGATCAACATCGGCGAGGCGGCTGGCGCAGGGGTGGTGGATCATATTCACATGCACGTGGTCCCACGCTGGGGCGGCGATACGAATTTCATGACGGCTGTGGCAGGCACGCGCGTGCTCCCAGAGAACCTGGTGGATTCTTATGCCCGCATCAAGGCTGCCTGGAATGATCTGGCTGCTTCTCATCTGTAGTGCTTAAAACAAAAAAGGAGAAAAAATGAGCGTGGATTTTTCTGAGAACGATCCGGTAATTTTGAGCGCCGTGCGCACCGCGGGAGGTCGTTTTCAAGGAAGCCTCAGCGGGATCGCGGCGCCAAAGCTGGGCGCGCTGGCAATTAAGGCGGCGGTCGAGCGCGCCGGGATCGAAAAAACCGCAGAAATCGATGAAGTGTTCATGGGCAACGTGGTTTCCGCCGGGCTGGGGCAGGCGCCAGCGCGCCAGGCGGCAATCTTCGGGGGTTTGCCCGTCTCGGTTGGCGCGACCACGGTTAATAAAGTCTGCGGTTCGGGGTTGAAGGCGGTTATTCTGGCGTCTCAGGCGGTTCGTGCCGGCGATGGCGACCTTTTCATTGCCGGCGGGATGGAAAATATGAGCCGGGTTCCCTATCTGGTTGACGGGCGGACCGGGGCGCTGCGCTTCGGGCACGCGCAGTTGACCGATGCGCTGCTCAACGATGGGTTGTGGGACCCGTTTGTCGAGTGGCCGATGGGCGACGCGGCGGAGTTTATCGCCCAGGAATTTGATATCAACCGGCGCGAGATGGACGAATACGCCTATCACAGCCATATGAAAGCGCTGGCGGCGATCGACGAAGGCAGATTTGTCGCGGAGATCGTCCCCGTCGAGATCAGCGCTAAGAAGGGGCAAACGACCGTTTTTGCGGTGGACGAAGGTCCCCGGCGAGAAACCTCGCTTGAAGCGCTGGGGAATTTGCGCCCGGCGTTCCAGAAGGACGGGCGGGTGACCGCCGGGAACGCGCCGGGATTGAACGACGGGGCGGCGGCGTCGGTGATCGCCAGCCGGGAAAAGGCAGTTCGAGAGGGCTTCCAACCGATCGCGCGCATCCTCGGCTACGCCCAGGCAGCCCTGGAACCGAAATGGCTCTTTGCCGCGCCCGCCCAGGCGATCCCCAAGGTGTTGCAGAAGCTCGGTCTCAAGCTGCAAGACCTGGATTTGATCGAGTTGAACGAGGCGTTTGCCGCGCAAGTGCTGGCGAACGGCAAGGAACTGCAAGACCAGGGTTGGGACTGGTCGAAGGTTAACGTGAACGGCGGAGCGATTGCCCTGGGGCATCCCATCGGCGCAAGCGGCGCGCGGATACTGGCTACGCTGATCCACGCGTTGCGGGACCGCGGGTTGAACCTGGGGTTGGCGTGCGCCTGCTTGGGCGGAGCCGAAGCCGTAGCGGTGGTCGTGGAAATCGAATGAGGGACGCCTAGTTCCCGGCAAAAAAGCCCACACCCAGGATCCCAGGTCCGCCGTGGGTAACGATGGCGGGCGGCATGTCGAACACCGGCACATCTTTTTGCTGGACGAGCTGACCAAGCTCTGCGGCTAACCGGTCGGCTTGCGGACGCGCCCCGGCCTCCAGAACCGATAGATAGCCGGTTCCATCCATGGCGATTTGTTCGCGCACGATGTCTTTCAGGCGGGCGACGGCGCGCTTGTGGGTGCGTTCGCGCTCGTATTGATCGACTTTGCCATCGTGCAGCCGCAAGATCGGTTTGATCTGCAGCACGCCCCCCAGCAGCGCCGCCGCGCCGCCGATGCGGCCCCCGCGCGCCAGGTATTCCAGGGTATCGACCAGGAAGTACACCCGGCACCTGGCTGACTCAGCCTGGACGCGGGCGGCAATGGTGTCCGCGTCGGTCCCGGCTTGCGCCCACTCCGCGGCATGCTGCACCATGGCGCCCAACGGGCTGGCGACCACCCGCGTGTCGATGACGCGGATGTCCGCTTCGGGGAAATCCTGGGCAGCCACCAAAGCCGAACGAACCGTTCCGCTCACCTCAGCGGAGGGGTGGATGCAAATTATCGGTTCACCGGAGGGCGCCAGGCGGCGAAATTGTTCGGCGAATAATTCCGGCGGCGGGGCGGCAGTTTTGGGCAGGGTGGGAGAACTCTTCAAGCGCCGCATGAATTCTTCGATGGTGATATCCACGCCTTCATAAAACGATTCTTCGCCAAAAACGATGATTTGGGGGATGACCGGGATCTGATATTTTTGAGCAATTTGGGGGGAGAGGCAAGAGGTGGTATCCGTGATTATTTTAACCATGAATGTTGATCCTTTGATTTTTCCATTGCCATTTTCAATTGCCACGTTCAATCGCCATTTGAACCGCGCGGTAGGCGTTCACAATCCCATAACCGGTTGCGGTGCTGGGGAGCTGGTCGGCGCCCGGACAGTCGGGCAGCGCGCCGCGGTAAGGCTTGGCGGAATCGATCAAAATCTGTTCGGTGGTTTGGATGTCCCCAATCAGACTTGGGTTAGCAGACCACATCAGCGCCACGACACCGACGACGTGCGGTCCAGCCATCGAGGTGCCGCTGAACGCTCCGTAGCTGTCCTTGGGCAAGGACGAAAGCACCTGGACGCCTGGGGCAACCAGGTCCGGTTTGACCAGACCGCTCTGGTCGAGGCTGGTCGAGCCGATGCTGCTGAAATAAGCGAGATCGCCTGTGTCGTCGATTGCGCCGACGGCAAAGACCTCGGCGTAAGTTGGCGGCGGGACGTTCAAGCTGCCGCATTTTGGACCGTCGTTGCCGGCGCTGCCCACCACAAAGACGCCCGCGGCGCGCAGCGCGCTGACCGCGGGATGAAACGTCTCAGCGTCGCAGCCTTCGATTTCAGGGCAGCCCCAGGAATTGTTCAGCACGTGTGCGCCGCGCCGCGGGTCGCCATCGTGGAGTGGGTCGCCGGTTTGGGGATAGGGCGCAAACGAGAATTGCATGCAGGTTAGATACAAAGCCGGGTTGCCAAGGTTGCGCGCCAGATTGACGCAGGCGATCCACTCGGCGTCGGGCGCAACGCCGGTGGTGTTGCCGACAATGGTGCCGAGCGTGTGAGTGCCGTGACCGCCAATGTCCACCGGCGCGGCGGTGTGGTTCCAGGGGTCGAGCCAGTTATAGTCGTCCCCCTCCGCGCGGCCGCGATAGGAATCAGCCAACTGGGGGTGATCGCCCTGCACACCGCTGTCGGACTGTCCGATGACAATGCCCTTGCCGCGCACGCCGAACTCCTCCCAGACGCGATCCGCCTGGATCAACGTCAGGTTCCAGGGTGTGCCTGTGAGCCCGTTAAGCGCGCCGCCTTGGGTCGAAAGCGAACCGGGCAAGGGGCGCAGAATGGGATTTTCCAGGATGCGGTCAACCTCCGGGCGGGTGAACAGCCAGAGCTTCACCAGGACATTGCCCTCGACGTCCAGCCCGTTGACCAGATAATAGGGCGTGTAATCAATCGAAAAACGGTCGAGGGTCTGGCGGATTGCCGCCTGGCTCTGATCCGCCTGTGCGACCAGCCGCGCGTACGCCTGCCGGCGCCGTTCGTTGTAATCCGCGATCTGAGGGATGTCGGTTAGATCCGCCTGCTCTTTGAGTACAACGAAGTAGCGGTCGCCGTGAAAGCCAGGCTGGCTGCGGTTCAGATAGGCGAGAAGCCCCCATGCGAAGCCAAAGACCAACAGCAAGGCGAGCGACGCGCCCAGCCATGTGCGGCGCGGGCTTTGGTTTTGCTCGCCCGGCGCGCGCGGAGACGACTTGCTAAGCGCGCGGACGAGCAGCGCGATAAACGTAAAGAAGATGATTATCAGCGCGGTAAAGAACGCGCCTTGAAACCCCTGCGCCAGCACCTCGCCCGCGCTGTCGCCCAAAACCAGCACCAGCTCATCGGGGTCGAAGAACACCAGCGGATAGCTCATGACCAAGCCGATCATGACGCCGATGGGCAGGATTTTCGGGAGCATGGACTTCCAGCCGGGCTGTTCTGCTGCGGATGAAGGTGATAAGCTCAGGATGGACGCTAACGACACCACTAAACCGCCGAGAAATGGCAGGCTGATCATGGCGAAGAGTTGGACGCCGCCAAAACAAAAACTCATGCTGCTGGCTAAAAGCAGCAGGAAAACGCTGAACCCCAGTCCATCCAGGAAAAAAGCGGATCTGGGCGCGGGGTCGGCGGAAGCGCTTTTCTGAACGAAAAAGAGCTGAAAAACCAGCGCGGCAATCAATCCATTGATCAAGCCGACCAGGGTCATTAGAACCGTGTCCAGAAAGGAGCCAAAAGCGCCGCGGAGCAGCCAGGGGATCGCTGTGAAGACAACGACGACGCCAGCGGAAAGCCAGAGCAAGGCTTGGTTCGGGAGAGGGATTGAAGGTGAGCCTGCAACTTGCAGCGCAGGATCGGGCTGGTTTTTAGGGATTTTGGAAAGCCATTTGGAAATCGGGATGAGCGCCAGCAGGAAAACCAACCCAACGACGATTTGAAACACCGCTTGCAGATAGATCGCAGTGAAGGGGAAGAGAAAACCAACCGCCAGGAACAGCGTCAGGACGTGGGCGATCAGCCAGGCTTGATAGGTTTTACGGGTGGGGGTGCGCCAAAAGACGGCGAGCAGGATCAAGATGGGCGAGACCAGCGCGAGTTGAACCCCAATCCCAATCAGCGCGGCGATCCTGGGCGCGCCGTCGGGCGAGAAGGTGGTTCCCAGGGTGGAGAAATGGCGGATGAATACGACCATCGCAGCCCCAGCGCTCAGGATCGCCAGGATGGCAAAGTCGAGGCAGCCCGGAAATCGATCCGGCTGGCGGCTTGAAGCGGGAACGGAAGGTTTGATTTCAGGATCCATGTTTGCCTTGTCGATACAATTTTAACCGGATCAGGGCGAGGCTGCCCTTTTCTCGGAGCGGAATGCGGTCGTGAAAATTCCCAGGGCGCAAATGGCTGCGGCTACGATCATGCTCGTCTGGAAACCGGCGATAGTTTCTAAGGCGCTCGGGTTGGCAGCGGTTCCGATAACGGTCGTAAATACCGCCCCAGCAAGCGCAACCCCCAGCGCCATGCCGGCGTTACGCGCCGTGGCAAGCACACCGGAGGCGATTCCCTGCCGGTGGCGCGGCGCGGCGCCCATCAACGCGCTGGTGTTGGGCGAGATGAATACACCGATCCCGAGCCCTACAAAAGCGAGGCGAATCACAATCTCGGTCAGCGAAGAATCGATGGTCAGTCCCGAAAGCAGGTATAAGCCCAGGGACAACATGCTCATCCCCGCCAGCGCGGGCAGCCAGGTACCGATGCGGTCGGAAATCGAGCCGCTCAGCGGGGCGGCGATTGCCATCACGATCGGCATGGCGGTCAACACCAAGCCGGCTCCGGAGGGGGTGAACCCCATCCCCTGGATCAGGTAGAATGGCATCAGGAAAGTGATGCTGTAAACGCCGATGTAATTGATCACCGCGCTGACCACGGATGACGAGAAGACGCGGCTCGAGAACAGGCTCAAATCCAGCATTGGATTTTCGGCGCGCCTTTCGACCATCCAGAACCCGCCAAGCGCCAGAACGGACAGGATGATGGGTCCCAGCACCAGCCATGACGTCCAGCCAAACAGGTAACCCTGGTTCAGGCTGAAAATCAGCAAGACCAAGCCGACCATAAACAACCCCGCGCCGAGAAAATCAAATTTGACCCTTTTTGCCGATGGCGCGTCCGCGCGAATGAAGATGAGACTCAATATGAATGCGGTGATCCCAACCGGGATGTTGATGTAAAACACCGCCCGCCAACTGAATTGATCGGTGAGCCAGCCGCCCAACGACGGACCCACCGTGAGACCCAGGTAGGTCATGGTGGCTTGCAGCCCCAGCGCCTGGCCGCGCTGCCGCCCCGGAAAGCTGGAGGTCAGGATTGCGGGGGAATTCGCCTGGAGCACGGATGCGCCCAGCGCCTGGACTGCCCGAAAGAAGATCAGGATTTCGATGGACGGCGCCAGCCCGCAAAAGAATGAGCCCAGCAGAAAAACGCCAAACCCCGACAGATAGATGCGCTTGTGACCGTGCAGGTCGCCCAGGCGTCCAAAACCCAGCAGCACGCCGCTCAGCACCAGCAGATAAATCGTCACAACCCATTCGACGGTCGAGACCGAGCTGATAAAGTGGTCTTTGAGCACCGGCAGGATGATGTTCACCACGCTGCCGTCCAGCGCGGACATGAAGGTGCCGATGCCAATTGCAAGCAGGATCCACCATTTGCGGGAGGGGTTTTCTTGGAACGGATCGGGCTGGCTCGAACTAAGGGGATGCCTGGAAGCGGGTTCTCCGTGGTTCATTTGGGGTCACCGCCGGTTATGCCAGGATCAGTTTTTCTGAAATGCTCACCCCGCGATGGATGCGGCTGATGATATCCGCCAGCATGCCGGCGACCGACAAGGTGACAATCTTTGGGTGGCGTTTGTCTGGAGGGAGGGGGATTGTGTTGGTCGTGACCAGCTTCTCGATGCGTTCTTCTTTTTCGAGAATCTCCAGCGCGGAGGGCAGCAAGACCGGGTGGGTCACCGCAAAATATGCGCTGCCTTCGGCGCCGCGGTCATACAGCGCATCCAGTTGTTTCATCACGCTCCCGCTCGCCATCAGATCGTCGATGACGATCGGTCGGTGTCCGGCGATCTCGCCGACGACGTGGGTCGTCTCGGTGTTTTGAAAGCCGAAGCGCCGCTTTTGCATGATCACCAGCGGGAGGTTCAGCCGTTCGGCGTACTTGCCAGCCATGCCGGCGCGCCCTACATCGGGGCTGACGATCGCGGCGTTGGCAAATTCCGGCTTGCGAAAATACTCTGCTAGGAGCGGGATCGCCGTCAAGGGATCCACCGGGATGTTGAAGAAGCCCTGCATGGCGCGGTTGTGGATGTCGACGTAGACCACCCGCGCCGCGCCGAGGGTTTCCACCAGATTGACAACCACCCGGGCGCTGATGGCTTCGCGCCCGCGCGCCATGCGGTCCTGGCGGGCGTAGGGGAAATACGGGATCACCAGGTTGACGCTGTGGGCGCTCGCCCGGCGAAACGCGTCCAGATACAACAGCATTTCGATAAGATTGTCGTTGACCGGCACGGAGCAGGGTTGGATCAAGAAGATGTCTTGATCGCGGACGACTTCGTCAATCATGACGTGGATCTCGCTGTCTGGAAGCCGCTGGGTGGAGGATCTTCCGACAGTTGTGCCAAGGATGGCGGCAACCTCGTTAGCCAGCTCCGGGTGAGACGAACCGGAAAATATGCGCAATGGGTGGACGGACATTTTTCTTCTTTGATGTGGAGGATGATCGTTGCCGGTTGCTGTAATAACAGAGACGATTATACCTTACGTTTGCGCGCGCCCGCGGCGGGCTTCATGACGAAACGATGCGCGGTGAATTTTTCGACGGCGGGGCGCGAAAAAAGCATTGGGTGATATTTGGCGTTGAACCAGGCGGAGACCTGGTCGGCGTAATGCGGGCTGGCGGGGTTGCCGGACTGCCCCGGCGCCAGCACCGAGAGGGAATTGTCCAGATCTGCCAGGTCGATGATCATGCGGTAGACCGGACCGATAATCAGGCTGGTATCCAGGTTGTGAAAGCTCGCGCCGCTCGCCCAGACGGTGGTGTGATCCCCGCCAATGGGATAGGGTCCAAGGTTGAAAATGCTGCCTAACAGCGGATTAGAACCCAAGGGATGGCTGAGGTTGAGTTGGTGGATTTTCCCCCAACTCCAGCTCTGTGGGGAGGGACCGAACCGCTCTTTGAGTTCCTGAATAGCCTGCTCCAGCGCGGTCAGGATCAAGGCGTCGCGGTTTGGATCCGAGCCAAAGTCGAACCAGGGCGAATCGGGCTTGGCGAGTTGGTCGTTGAGCCAGGGCAGCCAGCGTTCACCGAACAAGCTCGCCGGCGCCAGAACCGGCGTAGGTCCCTTGCCCATAAAGCGCTCGGTCAATTCAAGCGCAGGTTTGGGCTGTTCCGCGGGCGTCGAAACAGCCGGGTCAGATGCGGTTTCTGGATCGCCCGGCTGCGGGTCGAGCCGTTCAGTCAGCATCAATGCGATCATTTTGCGGATAAACACCTGGTAAATGGCGGCTTCGGGGCTGTCCTTCCCCAGCGTACCGTCCCAGCGGCGCATGCGGTCGAGAATTTTATGCGCCTCGGTTTCCTCATTGTGGGCGGAATCGGGGAGCTGGAGGCTGGACAGGATTTTGACGATGCTGCGCGCCGAAGGCGAACATTGATCGAATTGCATTTGCTGGATGAACTCCAGGTCGATCTTGTCCGAAGCGGGGCGCAAGTTTGGATCGAGGATCATTTCGGTGATCCGCTGGGCGCGGTCTCCGGAGATCGGTTCGAGCTCCAAATCGATGGGGTAACTGGCGTCGAAAACCCGGTTGTTGGCGGTTACGACGTATCCCTGAGAGGGGTTTTGCAGGTCGGGGAGCGCCTCGAAGGGCAAATAACTCGACCATTCGTATTCATCGCTCCAGCCGGGCACAGGCGTGCGCCCGCGGCCCTTCTTGCGCAGCGGGATTTTGCCCGCCAGGGTATAGCCGATGTTGCCGCTGCGATCGGCGTAGACGATGTTTTGCGCGGGGGTTGCCCAGAAGCGCAAACCCGCCTTGAAGTCCTCATTATTTTTGGCGCGGGTGATCTCGAACAGGGTTTGGACCATATCGTCGGGGTCCAGCGCAGTCCACCTGAGCGCGAGCGGCTGGTCGTCGCACAGGTCGGGGGCGAGTTCGGTGATGATGGGACCGTGCCGGGTGACGATCACCTCGTGGTCAACGGGCGCTGCGCCGTGGACAGCGATCTTTTCGTGCAGGACCTGGGCTTTCTCCCAATGACCGTTGTATTCGGTTTCAACCTCGCCGGTTTCGAGCCGCCGCAGGCGCTCGATGTACAAATCCTGCACATCGGGGAAGCCGTTGGTGAACCCCCAGGCGACATGACCGTTGTGACCGGCGACCACGCCCGGGATCCCCGGGAAAGTCACCCCCGACAAAGCGATATCTCCGGCGCATAGGTGATTCTCGAACCAGACTGCGGGCACTGCCATGCCCAAATGCATGTCGTTCGCCAGGATCGGCATTCCGGATTGGGTCAGCGACCCGGAGAGCGCCCAGTTGTTGCTGCCCAAACCGGCGTAGGGCGAGGGACCGGAAAACGGGCGGGTCTGGTTGACCCGGTTCAGCAGATCGAAATCCAGCCGCGAATAATCCAGCCCGGGAGGGAGGATGTAGGGCCAGCGCGCCAAGTGCGGGGCTTCCAGTTCAGCGGCTTTCTCGGGACCCAGCCGAGAAATAAGCTGCGCGCGCAGCAGCTCGGCTTCCCAGTTCACGCTTAGGCTCCAAGCCATCATTTTGATCCAGCCCAGTGTGTCCGCGGTTTTCCAGGGTTCGGGCTGGTACTTGAGCAGGGAAATCTCCACCGGGAGTTTTTTGCGTTTGAGAAAAACATTGACGCCGTTGGCGTAATTCAGCAGATAGCCCTTGGTCTGCTCGTTCAGCAGGGACACCTCGAAATCCGCGACGCGCTGGAGCGTCAGGGTGCGCATCCAGCGGTCGAGCGGCAGGGTGACCGCCCCCAGAATTTCCGAGAGCCGCCCGGCGATCAAGCGGCGCTGGAACTCCATTTGCCAGAAACGCTCCTGGGCGTGCACAAAGCCTTGAGCGAAAAGCAGATCGCTCAGGTTGTTCGCATAGATATGGGGAACGCCCCAGCGGTCGCGCAGAATTTCGACGGGACCTTCCAGCCCGGATATTTTTAGCTCTCCATCCACTTTTGGCAGGCGGATCCAAGCCATTAATTTGATGATGGGACGCAAGACAAGACTGGAAACGTTCATAGCGGGGTCTCCATTATTCGATACGGCGGATGCTGGGTATAAAAATCGCGACCGCAGTAAAAAATGCGAGCATAATCAGGCAGGAAACGACCAGTGCCACGGGCGCGGAGACGCGTTCAGCCACCTCGCCGAGCAGCAGCGACCCGACCGGGATCAACCCAAAATAGGTGAGGCTGAAGATGCTCATCACCCGGCCGCGCAATTCATCCGCGACATGGGTTTGGAGGATGGCGTTCGCCATATTCATCACCATCACCAGCGCTGCGCCAGCGCCGCACAACGCGGCAAGGGCGGGCGGGATCTGGCGGATGAATGAGAAAATGAGCAAAGAAACCGGGAACAGAAACGTGCCCAGGGTCATCATTTTACCGTGATATTTGAACCTCCCCAGCGAGGCAATCAGCAGCGCGCCGATCAGCGCGCCCACGCCGCGGGCGGAGTTCAATAAACCGTTGGTGGTTGCATCTCCGCCCAGCACGCCAACCGCCCAGGCGGGCAGCAGGATCACAAAGGAGAACCCGAACATGCCGGTAACACCGACCATCGCGATGATGGTGCGCAGCCGTTCGGATTTGGCGGTATAGCGGACACCCTCAACCAATTCGACGATTGCCGAGCGCTTGACGATCCTTTTGGGCGGGTTGGGGATCTTCAAGAGCCAGAGGGCAAGGATCACCGCAATGAAAGAGAACCCGTTGATCGTAAAGCACCAGGCGGGTCCCACGGCGGCGTAAATCAGCCCGGCAGCCGCTGGTCCCACGATCGCGCCGGTGTTGAACATCATGCCGTTCAGCGCGATCGCGTTGGTGAGGTCCTCGCGATCGACCAGTTCGGGCGCGAGCGCCAGGCGGGCGGGCGCATCGAACGCGTTGACAATTCCCAGCGAGAATGCCAGAACCAGGATGTGCCAGGGTTGGACGATTCCGCTGAAGACGAGCCCTGCCAGGATGAACGCCAGGATCAACATAGCTGACTGGGTGATGATCAGGATCGTGCGGCGTGAAATCCGGTCGATCATCACCCCGCCGATGAGCATAAAAAACCAGCTCGGAATGCCATCGGCGAACCCGACATATCCGAGATACGCCGGGGAACGGGTGAGTTCGTAGATGAGAAAACCCTGCGCGGTGACCTGCATCCAGGTACCAAACAGCGATACGATCTGACCTAAAAACCACGTGCGGTAATTCGGATATTTTAGCGCGGCGAAGGTTCGTTCAAACCTGGCAATTGAACTGATGGTCTGCATTTTTCGAAAAACTAGCTAAAAGCGGTTGGTTCAGTCGCTCCTTTTAGAATTTCGGCGAGCGCGTCGAGCGGCGGGTAACCGTACGCGGCGGCAAGCAGCTCAACCGGATGGATAGCCGGCAGGTGGGCGCCGTGGGTGATTTGCCAACGGCAGGTCTCGCTGTCGCACACCACCAGGGGACCGCCGAATTGGCGCGCCTTCTCGAACAGCGGCGCGCCAATTGCCATAGAAATCGCATATTTTTCGCTCTTGTAACCGTATGTGCCGGCGATTCCGCAACAGCTAACCTCGCTCTCGCGGATCTCCAGCCCGGGGATCAGCCCAAGCAGTTCGCTCCCGAGGTGACCGAGCCGGTGAGCGCGATACTGGCAGGGGATATGGTAAAGCAGCCGCAGGTTGACCGACGCCAGTTCCAGGTTCAGCAGCCCTTCGGCGTGCAGCAGCAGCAAGAATTCATTGAAATCGTAGGTGGATTTTGCGACCAGCGCGCTGTCTTCGTCGTGCATGTCCAATAGTTCGGGCGCTTCTTCTTTGAGCGTTAACGTGCAGCTCGTGGAAGTCCCGACGATGGGTATTCCGGCGCGGGCGAATTCCACCAGATTGGCGACGTTCGAGCGATGGTAGCGGCGGGCTGCGGCGAACTCGCCGTTCGAGAGCAGCGGCAAACCGCAGCAGTTCTGCCGCGGAACGATCACCTCGAAGCCGAGGTGTTCCAAGACCTGAACCGCGGCGACGCCGATCCGGCGCTCGTAATACTGGGTCGAGCAGCCATGAAAATAGACCACCTTTCTGCCCGGCAGCGCGGGCGCCCGCCGCGCATGATTTTTGAACCAGGCGGTGAAGGTGTCGCTCGAAAACGCCGGCAGGGGGGCTTCACGCGCAACGCCAAAAACCTTATCCGCCAGGAGCCGGGCGGCGGGGAGGTTGAGCAAATAGTTCGCCGCCGGCGCGATTGGACGCGCGGCTTTGCCGAGCAGTTCCGGACGCGCAAGCAGGTTGTTGCGCAGCCGGAGAACCAGATTGAACGCGCCCTGCTCGACCATTACCGCGCGCGCCCGCGCGTTCATCTCGGCGATTTTGACCCCGGTCGGACACGCCAGGTTGCACACGCGGCACCCGTCGCAGTAATCGACCGAGGCGTCCGGGTTCGGCTGACCCGGCTGGCGGAACCGTCCAGCCTGCGGGGCGGCGTATTTGGGACCGGGGAAGAGGTCGGTCACCGCGCTGACCGGACAAACCGAGGTGCAGATGTTGCACTTAATGCACTGGTCGAGGGTCATCTCGACCGGAGGCGGAAAAAGACCCTCTTTCATAGAAGTTCACCTGCCAGAAAACCGCTCGCCAGCCCGACGCCCTCCAGCGAACGCTCGCGGATGGGGTCGAAGCCGTCCAGCGCGCCCCCCAGTATATGTAAGTTCTCGTAAAAGACCTGCCCGTCTGAACTAAGCGGCTGAAGATCGCGGTTCACGCGCAGTCCGGAATGGAAAATCGGGTGCCCTTTTCCGGAGAGGAACTCCCGGTTCAGCCAGCCATGGCGGGAAGCTGGAGCTGCAACCGGCAGGTTGAAGACCTGCTCGGAGACCAAGCCGTTGTGTGCAGCAAAAAACCCGCCGCCGAGCAGTCCGCCGCTAGCAAGGCAGTAGGAGCGCGCTCGGTGCAGCGTCTTTCGGGCGGCGGCTTCGCTCCAGACGCCGGTGATTTTCCCGTTTTCGCGCTCGGCGCAAACGGCTTGCAGCCCGTTGTACACCTTTCCTCCGCTGTTGTGGATCGCATTTACCAGCAGCCGGCACAAGCGCATGCCGGGGATCGAGGGCGGAAGCGTGGGGATTTCAAAAACCGGCAGCCCCAGGCTGATTTCAAGCTGTTCGAGGGCGCGTCTGGGGTTATCCAGCCCCAGCACCGCCGGAAAACCGATCCTTTCAGGCTGGAAATCGGATTTTTTCGATATTTGTCTCAGCAGTTCCTCAGCGACCGATTCGACAAATCGCGGGTCGTCGAAGAGATTCGCCAGCGTGAGCGCGTTGACAAAGCGCCGCCTCGCGACCTCGGGCAGGCTGAGCCACAAACCACGGGCGGGAACCCCCTGATGAGAGAGGTTGTCGGCGATCAGTTCGGGGTAGAAATCCGCAAAACCCGCGAAACCGACGATCAATGCGGGCTTGGACGCAGTCAGGTCGCCGGCGATCATCGTCTCGGGCGCCAGCGCGGTGGGGCGCTGCGCCCCTAACGCCGTTGGCAGCAGCCAATTTTGTTCGAGCGAGCCGCTAAATGGGTATCCGGCTGACTGGCACAGCGCGCTGAACGCCGCAAGCGACCGCTCCAGACGGTCGAGACCGGCGAGCGCGTACGGGTGCTGCGGGTTAGCGCGGAGCAGGTCTGGCAATGCCTGCACCGGCGCGGAGATCAGCGCTTCCCGGTCGTTCGGGTTGTATCCCAACACGTCGATGCAGCCGGGCTGCCAGTAAAGCGCCCCCCATCCCTTGGCGATGAGGCGCACGCGCAGCCCGCGGCGCGCGGCGACCCAGGCGGCAGTGAGCCCCGCCAGTCCGGCGCCGATAACCAGAACATCGAGCGGCGGCGGCTGATCCTCAGCGGGTTTGGCAAAGGTGGAGAAGATGGGCGGGCGCGCGGTTTTGAATTCCTGACAGTCAGATGGCAGGGCGTCCGCTGCGGGGGGCGCGCCAGGGATATCGGGAGGCGAATACAATTCGGGGGTCAACGGTCCGGAACGCGGACCCGGCAGATGATCGGCGTTCAGAATGCTCAGATAAATCAGTTCGTCCAGCCGTTCCTGGCGAAGCTGCTGCCCCCACAAGATGGGCAGCAGCCCTTTCCAGCGCTCTTGCAGAAAATCGCGCAGCGCCAGGTTGGTCTGTTCGACGGGGCGGTTCTGTAAGCGGTGCAGCAGACCCGCGACCCGGTAGGTACAAAATCCGCCCTGACAAGGTCCCATCCCGATCCGCAGATCGCGGCGCAGGTCATCGATCGTTTTGGCTGAACCAAGCAGGATCGCGCGCACGGCGTCGGCTTCGGTGACGAGTTCGCATTCGCAGATCAATTTCCCATAGCTTTGATCTTGCTCGACCTCTGCCAGGCGGTGACCGGCGGTTAATGAGGAGTGAACCGAGCGCGCTTTGGGCGCGCCGCCCGGTGCATCCGGGAGGACCTCTAGGTGGGTGCGGCAGGAGCGGGGCGAACGCAGTTTCTGGCAGACCAGGTCGACTGTTGCCTCCGCCATTTTGCGATAGGTAGTCCATTTTCCGCCAGTGATGGTGATCATCCCTGGCGTTTGATCTCTTTGTTCGTGATCGAGCAGAACGAAGGCGCGCGTGACATCGCGGGTGTCGTCCACCGAGGCGTCTTGATACAGCGGGCGGACGCCCGCCCAGGCGCGCAGCACGCGCATCTGCTTGAACCCGGGCACGAGCTTTTCGCCCTCGTCGAGCATCAACTCCACTTCCCAGGGTTCGATCGCAAAATGGTCAGGGTCTGCGACCTTGACGTCGGTCGTGCCGATGACCGCGACAGTGTGGGCTGGCACCAGGATATCGCCGTCCGAGGGGAATTTACAGCGGTTGATCACCGTGTTGACAATGCGATGGTTGAGCGCCAGCATCGTGCCTTTGCCGGGGATCACGGGCGCTTCCAGACCCGCCAGGCGGGCGATTTTTCCCGCCCAGGCGCCGCAGGCGTTGACCACAATCTCCGCTCGGATTTCAACCGTCTCGGCGCCAACCAGGTCCTCGCACAGCGCGCCGACGATCCGGTCGTCCGCGCGCAGCAGGGCGGCGACTTTGTGATAGTTCAATATCCGCGCGCCGTGCTCCTGCGCAGAGACGGCGTTGAGTTCGGCTGCCAGGAATGAATCCGCCGAACCGTCGGGGACGCGGAAACAGCGCGCGATGCGCGGGTTCAGCAGCGGTTCCTCGCGCAGCATCTGGGCGATGCTGAGTTCCTCCACGGGTATGCCGACAGTCCGGCAGCCTGCCAGGAATTGGGGCGCATAGTCCGGGTCGTCGTGTTCGGTCAGGACGAAAAATCCGCCCGTGTCCTCGATGCACTGCGGCATGATCTGGCGCAGGATGCGGTTCTCGGCGATGCATTCTCGGGCGGCTTGCGGATCGCGGACGACGTAGCGCCCGCCGCTGTGCAGCAAGCCGTGGTAGCGCCCGGTCGTGCCGCGGGTAAGATCGCCTTTTTCGACCAGCACGGCTTTGAACCCGCGCATTGCGAGGTCGCGGACGACGCCGGTTCCGGTGGCGCCGCCGCCGATCACTAATGCTTCAGTTTCGATTATCATGCACGGTTTCCAGGTTGTGACGCGAAACCAATTTTACCGTTTTATTCGACCCAATCCAGCGTGCGTTGGACCGCCTTTTTCCATTCGCGGAACAGACGGGCGCGTTCGCGCTGGTCCATTTGGGGCTGCCAGGTTTTATCGATCTGCCAGTTGGCGCGCAGGTCTTTCGGCTCGCTCCAGTAGCCGACTGCCAGACCGGCAGCGTAAGCCGCCCCGAGGGCGGTGGTCTCGGTGACCCGCGGGCGCAGGACGGGTACATTGAGGATATCGGATTGAAACTGCATCAGCAGGTCGTTGTTGACCATCCCGCCGTCCACCTTTAGGGCGCTCAATTCCACGCCTGAATCGGCTTTCATCGCGTCCAAGACTTCGCGGGTCTGAAAGGCGGTGGCTTCGAGAGCCGCGCGGGCGATATGACCCTTGTTGATATAGCGCGTCATCCCGACGATTGCGCCGCGCGCGTCCGATCTCCAGTAGGGCGCAAACAGCCCCGAAAACGCCGGTACGAAATATATTCCACCATTGTCTGCGACGGTTTTAGCAAGCTCCTCGACCTCGGAGGAGTGCTGGATCAATCCCAGGTTGTCGCGCAGCCACTGCACCAATGCGCCGGTGATGGCGATCGACCCTTCGAGCGCATAATTCGCCGGGCTGGCGCCGAATTTGTAGCCCAGCGTCGTGAGCAGCCCGCTTTTCGACGGGACGATTTTCATGCCGGTGTTCAGTAGCATAAAGCAGCCCGTTCCATAGGTGTTCTTGGCTTCACCCGGGCTGAAACAGGTCTGCCCGACCAGCGCCGCCTGCTGATCCCCCAGATCGCCGCAGACCGGGATCTCGGCGCCGAAGGGACCGCTGCGCACGGAATGCCCCCAGGTGTCCGGGTCGCTGGACGGTACGATGCGCGGCAGCAGCGCGCGCGGCAATTGCAGCGCGGCGGTCATTTCAGCATCCCATTCCAGGGTTTCGAGGTTCATCAACAGTGTGCGGCTGGCGTTGCTCACATCCGTGACATGCGCGCCGCCGTCGGAGCCGCCGGTGAGCCACCAGATCAGCCAGGTATCAATGGTACCGAAGAGCGCGTGACCCGCTTCGGCAGCCTGGCGGACGCCGGGGATGTTCTCCAGAATCCAGAGCGCTTTGGGACCGGAAAAATAGGTTGCGATCGGCAAGCCGGTGATGCGGCGGAAGCGGTCCTGCCCGCCCGCGGCTGCCAGCCGGTCGCAGATTTCTTTTGTGCGCGTGTCTTGCCACACGATCGCGTTGTAGTAGGGCTTACCGGTGCGCTTATCCCAAATCAGCGTGGTCTCGCGTTGATTGGTTACCCCAATTGAAACGATCGCGGCCGGGTTCACCTGAGAGGCTGCAAGCACGTCGCGGATCACTTGCTGCGTATTCTCCCAAATCTCCAGCGGATCGTGCTCAACCCAACCGGGCTGGGGATAGATTTGGCGGTGCTCTTTCTGGGCGATGCCGGCGACTGCGCCGGAATGGGTGAACAGCATGCAGCGCGTGCTGGTCGTGCCCTGGTCGATGGAGGCAACGAACGCGTTCATTTAGCCGACTCCTGAAGTGGGGTGGTTGGTTTAGCTATTATAAATTACAGTTATGCGCCGCTCAACGTGCGTTTCAGGAAGGCGAGGGTGATTTCATTCACTTGAGCCCGCTCCTGGTCGAGGATCACACAATGCGTGGAGCGTTCCATCCAGTGGATTTCCACGACGGGCGACCTAACGTGCGCACGGATCATTTCCGGGGCGTCTGGATGGACGGTTTGATCCAGTTTCCCCTGGACGATCAGAAGCGGCTGACTGATCTGCTCCAGCCGGGGTTGGACGTAATTTTGGAGCTGCAACAACTGGATCACGCCGCGCAGCGGGTTCACGCGGTACCCCTGCCACAGTTCGCTGCCTTCGTCCAGGTTGGGTTTGGGGAGCCAGGGGATGAATGGCGCGGCGAGGCGGATGCGCAGCGCGTCGAACGGGCGCATGTTCAAGCGCATAGCGGGCGCATACAAGAGCAGGGCGGCGATTTCAGGACGACGGACAGCCAATTCCAAAGCCAGTAAAGCGCCAGTCGATTCCCCGCCGGCAATAACGGTGGAGCAAACGGAAGCTAACCGGGTATAGGTTTCTTCGGTTTGGGCAGCCCAATCCTGCCAGCGCACCGCATTGAGATCCGCGGGCTGCGTGTAGTGACCAGGCAGCAGCGGCGCGGCGACGGTGTAGCCTGCGTCGTGCAGAAAAGCCGCTAGCGGACGGACCTCGGTGGCGGTCGCGGTCAATCCATGAACAAGCAGGACGCCAATGGGTCCTGCTTGCCAGAAAAACGGGTCGCCTTGCAGATGCGGATTAAGGATCATCTATATCAATGGGTGATGCGCGGACCTACCCAAACCGCGGCGTTCTCGTCCGACTTGTTGTTGGCGCGCACTCTAAAGATGAAAGACACATATTGACCATTCAAGCCCAGGCTGCTCAGGTTGAGATCGATGTTAATCAGCGAGCCGGTGTAGGTTTTATCGAAAACTACGGAATCCTCGGAGACGCGGGTGTTCGGGGGCGCGATTACACGGTACACCAGTTCGAACGTGACATCGCACTTGTTCGCTCCGCTGCGGCAGCCGATCTGGGATACAAAGTGATCTCCGCTGAAGACGAGCATCGCCGGGAAGATCCCCTGGGTAATCCCGCCAGGCGCCCGCGGCGGGTTGGTCCATATGCCTCTGAAGCCAACGATCTGACCCGATTCCATGTTGGGGTTGTTCACCTGACGGACAAAACCTACCGGAGCGCCGGTTTTTCCGTCGCAGCGGAGGTTGGTGACCAGATTTTTTTCTATGCGGATGGTGTTGCGAACCACACGCGCGTTGCTCTGATATTCGGCGTTGCAGATCTGGGCGGCGAAATCGTAAACCACGTTGGGCGGCGAATTGGAAACGTTCACGTTAACGCGGAACGGCTTCGAGCCATTGTCGCCAAAGTTTTCCTTGCCCGCGGTGAAGATCCATTCGCCGGTGAAGTTGCCCTCGGCGCTGGGGGTCAGCAGATTCACTGCCAGGTCGATCGTTTTTCCAGGCTGGACGCGCCCCGGCAAATTAATTGGGCTGCCGAAGAGCGGATCATGCTTGCCCACCGGGCGGAAGACAATTTTGGAATCCCAGGTGCAGGAGCCAGTGTTTTGGACGCGCCAGACTTTCACAAAGCTGCGGTTGGTGGGCAGAAACTGCCCATTCGGGATCGTGACGTGCCGCACCAGGCGCGCTGCCAGGCAGGGCACAACGGCGCCACCGCCGCCGCCTCCTCCGCCGCCGCCCCCACCGCCGCCGCCCCCGCCGCCCGGAATCCAGGGTGTTACGCTTGGAATAAGGGTCGCGGTGTGGGTCGGCTCAGGCGTGTTGGTTGGGATTGCCGTCAGCATGGGGACCGGGGTGCTGGAGGCGGTCGGGGTGTTTGTGATGGTTGGCGTTTCAGATGGGATCGGAGTGTCGGTAGGCGGCGCCGGGGAGCTCGTCGGCGTTGCGGAAAGCGCCGCGACGGTTCGCATTACGACGAGGGTGCGTTCTGCCAGGGTCTCGGCAGCCCCGGGCGCGCTCGGGACGGACGGCGCGGTTGAGATTCCACAAGCAATGACTGCCAGCAGGGTGATTGCCGAGATCAGCGCCAGACGAGTGTTTTGTGTGTTCATGGATCCTCCAGCCCTCTTGTTCGTTACACCTTTAGTATAGACAAAAATCTTCCCAACTGCAAGGGGTAGTTGGGAAAATTTTTGTAAAAATTTTTAAGTTTGTAAAACCGATTTCACGAATCGTCTTTTTGGCACTGTGCTCAGCCGGGGGTCGGTTTTGGCGTGGGTTTGATTTGGATCACCACTGAGAGAGGCTGCGCGCCATCAACGCCAAGCCCGAATAAGTTGCCTGCGGGATCGCTCAGCACCCAGTAGCCGGTCGAACTCGTTATCCCGCTGGGGGCGACCAAGTCGAGCCGGATTTCCACGGTTTCGCCCGGGTTAACCGGGTGGGGCAGTTGGATCTGGGCGGGTCCGTTCATTTCATCGCCGGAGTAGAAACGCAGCGAATAGGCTTCGCTCCAGACACAGCCGCTGGTGTTCTTAACCAGCCAGATCTTCGCAAACGGCTGTCCTGCCTGGAGAGCGGTGTTGTCGGAAATGGACAGGTGGCGGACAAATTCGGCTGAGTTGGCGCAGGCTGGCGCGGCGGTCGCCTCCGGGGATTGCGCGGTTTCCGCGGAATTGTTCACCGGCGTGTGGGTGGGAGGCAGATTTACATGAACGGTAGGCGCAGGAGGCTGAGTAGGTGCGGGGGTGGGCGTGAAATTCACCGCTGGCAGGTCCAGCCTGAGCATGCGCACAACGATCGGAGTGGCGATCATTTGCGCGGAAGCCGAATTTGAAGCGCTGGGACTTCCTGTCGAAGCGCAACCTGCCAGGATAACCGCGCTCAGCGCCCAAGCCAGGCGCAGGATGTTTTTTTGGATCATATTCTCGCTCGCTGACTGGCGCAACGCGCCAGAAGGTTGGCTTATCAGCCGCAGGAGAGGGTCTCCAGCAGGCGCTTATTAAACTTGAGCGGTTCGACCACAACAACGGCTGAAAAAGGTTGGTCGGCTGCCGCGCCGGCGCCAAACGTATTTCCAGCGGGATCTTTTAGCATCCAGTAACTGGAATAGGTATTGGGCTCCATGGGCGTGACCATCGTCACTTGAACGTCGACCGTCTCGCCGGGTTTTACCTCGTGAGTCAGCATGGTCTCGGAAACAGAGCTGAAATTGTCGCCGTTGTTGAAGACAAACGCGTAATCGGTGGTCCAGGTGCACGTCCCGATATTTTTGATGCGCCAGACTTTGGCAAAATAAACCCCGGGCAGCAGTTGGGTGTTATCCGACACGGACAGGTGGCGCACAAACTCTGCCTGGTTGGTGCACGCCTGAATGGTCGGGCTGGGCGGAACCGGGGAGGCAGGCACTTCAGTTGCCGGCGGTTTTTGCGTGCTGGTCGGCGTAGGGGTGGGGACGCTCGTGTTGGTGGGTAAGGGCGTATGGGTCGGCAAAGCTGGGGAACTGGTTGCCGTGAATTGAAGCGCAGCCGGGTTAGTTTGCTTCGGGGAGGCGCAAGACGCAAGTAAAATCAGACACACCAATAAGAGTGTAACTCGTTTCATAACCTTATCCTTCTTTACCAGTTTTAGTCGCCGGCGATCCACGCCAGCCAGGTTATTTCTTTCAACCCCCGCCGCCGCAGATGCCAAAGACCTGCCCAAGCCCGTCGAGGCCTTGCAGGCGCCCTACGGCGACCGCCACCCAGATGAAGTTATTGGGCCCGGAGCTGGTCCCGAACTGTTCCCCCTCTTCGTTCTCGAACATCCAGTTTCCCTGATAAACGCCTTTAACGGTTGGCGCAACCAGGTCGACCGAGATGTTGACCATCTCGCCCGGCGGCACTTCGAGACCGATCGGTTTTGGCGAGAGACCGCCCATGCGATCGCCAAAGGTGAACACGAGCGTGTAATTCGGCGTCCAGACGCAGGTCCCGCTGTTGAGCATCCGCCAGACTTTGGTGAACCGCTGACCCGGTTTCACTTCGGTCAAATCCGGGAAGGATATATCGGCGACGAACTGCGCTTTGTTCTTGCAGAGGTCGGCGTACTCATAAGAATCAAGGCTGCGATCGAGGGGCGTCAACGACGGCGCCGGCGTTGCGCTGGGGTACGGCTGTGGCTGCTCAATTGAATTGCTGAGATGGACTTCATCAAAAACGGCAACCAGCTCGGGCTCGGGCGACGGCGTTGCGGTTGCAAAATAACTCACGCCTTGCTGGGCAACCAGCGTGCGCACGGCGAGGGTATGTGCCAGACCGGGGACTTCAGATGGCTGCGGGCGGCTGGAGCAGGCGCTGGATAATACCACTAAGACGATTGCGGTGACGATAAGTCTGGATCTCGTGATCATGCTATTCTTCCTCAAAACTGCCTTGAGCGGTGAGCCGGTAATTGCAAGTGATTTATCTTTCCGAGATCAAAGTTGAGTATATCAGATAATTTGCAATTAAAACAGGTATCCATTTTACAAAGGATACCTGTTTTATCCGTTTTTTACCGGTTGAAATTGTAAGCTTAATCCAGCGCTTCAACCCGCACTGCACAGATCTTGTATTCCGGGATCTTGGCAACCGGATCGAGCGCCGCAATCGTCAACTCGTTGGCGGATGATTCAGGAAAGTGAAAGTTGGAGAAAATCATCCCCGTTGGAACCCGGTCAGTGATCCAGGCGTGGGCTTCAATGCTGCCCCGGCGTGAGCTGACGCGGACGCGGCGTTTGCCGTTCAGCCCCAGCATGCGCGCGTCCTCGGGATTAATCTCGATTTTTGCGTGACTGTAGATCTCGAGCAAGCCTGCGGATCTGCGGGTCATCTCGCCGCCGTGCCAGTGATACAGAACGCGCCCGGTGTTGAGCAGCATGGGATAAGCTTCGTCCGGCAGTTCGGCTGGCGGGACGTGCTCGACCGGCATGAAATGACCCTTGCCGCGCGTGAACTGTCCGACATGCAGGATCGGCGTGCCGGGGTGTTCGGCGTCTTTGACGGGCCAGTGCAGCCCGGCGGGGTCGCGTTCGAGGCGGGCGTGCGATACGCCAGCGTAGCTGGGTGTCAGCGCCGCCACCTCGTCCATGATCTGGGAAGTGTTTTCGTATTCCCAGCCGGAATAGGGCGCGGGTTGAACCTGGCGCGCGCCCTGGGCGAGCACCCGGCGCGCGATTTCCGCGATGATCCACCAATCCGGGCGCGCCTCTCCCGGCGGAGATATCGCCTGGTGGACCATCTGGACGCGGCGCTCGGTGTTGGTAAATGTGCCCGATTTTTCGGCGAAGCTTGCGCCAGGCAGCAAGATATCGGCATACGGCGAGGTCTCAGAGGGGAAGATCTCCTGCAGGATCACCAGGTCGCACTCTTCCATGCACTTGCGGATGTGGCTGCTGTTGGGGTCGCTCACTATCGGGTCTTCGCCCAGGACGTAGAGGGCGTGAATCTTGTCCTCTTCGATCCCAGGGATCATTTCGGTCACCGTCATTCCCACGGTTTGAGATAGCTGGGCGCCCCAGGCAGCTTCGAACTTCTCCCGGCTGGCGTCCAGTGTGACGTTCTGATACCCGGAATAGACGTTGGGCAGCCCGCCCATATCGCAGGCGCCCTGCACGTTGTTCTGACCGCGCAGAGGGTTGACGCCCCCGCCCGGAACTCCGAGGTTGCCCAGCATCATTTGTAGGTTTGCCAGGTCCATCACGTTGTTGACGCCGACGATGTGCTGGGTGATCCCCATTGCCCACATGACTGCCATAGGCTTGTTGGTCGCCAGGATCTCCGCCGCTTCGTAGAGCTTTTCGAGCGGGATGCCGGTGAGCTGCGCCACGTGCTCCGGAGTGTAGTGTTCGAGCGTTTGGCGCACTTCATCGAAGCCCTCGGTGCGGTTGAGGATAAAATCGCGATCCTCCCAGCCTTTTTCGAGGATGATGTTCATCAGCCCGTTGACCAGCGGGATATCGGTGCCCGGTCTGAGCTGTAAGTGCAGCGTCGCAAATTCGGTGATGTCGATTTTGCGCGGGTCCGCGACGACGAGCTTTACCCCGCGATGCATGACTGCCTGACGGATCATCGTGCCAAACACGGGATGTTGTTCAGTGGTGTTCGAGCCGATGATCAGCATTGCTTTCGCATGTGAAGCGATATCTGCCATCGTGTTGGTCATTGCGCCAGAGCCAAAGGAAGCCGCCAGACCGGCGACCGTGCTGGAGTGTCAGAGACGGGCGCAGTGATCGATATTATTCGTGCCAATGACTTGCCGGGCAAACTTATTGAACAGATAATTTTCTTCGTTGAGGCATTTGGCTGAACACAATATCCCCAGGCTGTTTGAACCGTAGATATCGCGGCAGGCGCTCAGCTTTGCTGCGGTGAGGTCCAGCGCGGTATCCCAGTCCACCGTGACCCACTCGCCGCGACCCGGCGGGCGCGGCGTGCCATCTAAGAGATATTTGCGCACCTGCGGCTGGGTCAGGCGGTCGGGGTGATGGATGAAATCGTATCCGTAACGTCCCTTGACGCAGAGGCGCATGCCGTTGACGGCGGCGTCGGAGTTGGAGGTGACCCGAATGACCTTGTCGTCTTTCACGTTGAGTTCGAGCTGGCATCCAACCCCGCAGTAGGTGCAGGTTGTAGTCACCTTGCGATCCGCCGCGCCGAGGTGCAGCGACATTTTGTTGTTGAGCGCGCCGGTGGGGCAGTACGCTACGCACGCGCCGCACGATTCGCAGCGCGCGTCCAGCATGGTGGTACCCGCCCCGGCGACCACCTGCGTGTGTGCGCCGCGCGCGGCCAGGCTCCAGACGAAGCGACCCTGCACATCAGCGCAGGCGCGAATACAGCGCGTGCACAGAATGCATTTATTCATATCCACCCAGACGAAGGGGTTGGGGTCGCTGTCGACGCGATAACGGGGCTGTTTTGCCATTGCCTGCTCAAGGTCGATGTGATAATGCTCAGCCCAATGCAGCAGTTCATTTGACCCGCCGAGCCCGTCTTCATAGCCTTGATCGTAATAATCCGACAGGAGCAATTCCAAGATGCCGCGGCGCGCTTCCGCCAGCGCCGGGTTTTCGGTAATCACTTCCATATCCTGGCTGACCGGCAGCGCGCAAGACGCCATGGGCAGGCGGTAGCCTTTCACTTCCACCACACACAAGCGGCAGCCACCGTAGGGCGTCAGATCGGGATGGTCGCACAGGGTTGGAATGGTGATGCCCGCAGCTTCCGCGGCGCGCAGGACGGTGGTGTTCTCTGGGACTTCAACGGTTTTACCGTCAATTTTCAAGGTTATCATGTATCAGCGCTCCTTAATCATCTTTCATACCAGGGTATCAACCTCAATTTGTGTGAACAACGCGCGCTCACGCGGATGCCAGCGGCTGCATTTCCTCCGCCGCGGGGGCCTCGACCCGCATCGGGCAGACGCCGGTCGGACACACCCCCAACTGGATGTGGGCTTCCACTTCGGTCCTGAAGTGTTTGAGCATGTCACGGATCGGCACTGCGGCGGTCTGACCCAAGCCGCAGTTTGAAAGCCTTACCATTTGATCCGCCAGCTTTAACAACTCGTCCAGGGCGTCAAGCTCCGCCTGTCCTTGAGTGATGCGCGTGAGAATTTCATAGCTGCGCTGGGTACCGATGCGGCAGGGGGTGCATTTGCCGCAGCTTTCAAAACGGAAGAAGTTGAGCAGCACTTTTACCAGGTCCACTACACAGGTGTTTTCGTCGGCGATCAGCAGCGCGCCCGAGCCGAGCGAAACGCCGGCTTTGCGCGTGGCTGCGAAATCCAGCGGCGTGTCTTGCAGGCTGGCGGGGATCAGCGAACCGCTCGAGCCTCCCGTCTGCGCCAATTTGAACGCTGCCCCGTTTTTCATCCCCTTGGCGTAGATGCTAATCGCTTCCCGGAGCGTAATCCCCATCGGGACTTCGAACACGCCGGTCAGGTTGACATTTCCGAAGATGGTGTAGACTTTCGTCCCCGGGCTGCTGGGGGTTCCAAATTTTTTGTACCATTCGCCGCTCCGCCGCAGGATCGGCGGAACGTTTGCCAGCGTCTCGACGTTGTTCACCAGCGTGGGGCAGCCCCACAGCCCATGCGTGGTAGGGTAGGGGGGACGCGAGCGCGGTTCGCCGCGCTTGCCTTCGATCGATTCGATCAGCGCGGTTTCCTCGCCGCAGACGTAAGCGCCGGCGCCGGAGTGGATGTGCAGGTGGAAGCTGAAATCCGTGCCCAGGATATGCTCGCCGAGCAAGCCCAACGCTTGCGCCTGCTCGATCGCCTTTTGGAAGCGCTGCTGCGCCAGTTGATACTCTCCCCGAATGTAGATAAAGCCTTCGTCAGCGCCGATTGCATAAGCCGCCAGCGCCATAGCTTCGACGATCGAATGGGGGTCGCTTTCCAGGATCACCCGGTCTTTGTAGGTGCCCGGTTCGCTTTCGTCGGCGTTGCAGATCACGTATTTTTTGCTCCCGGACGTGGAGGCGACGATCTCCCATTTTTTGCCCGTCGGAAAGCCCGCGCCGCCGCGCCCCTGTAAGCCTGAAATCGTCAGTTCTTCAATCACCTGGGCGGGCGTCATCTGCGTCAACGCTTTTGTCAGCGCTTGATAGCCGTCGTAGATGATGTAATCCTCGATGCTTTCCGGGTCGATCCGCCCGGCGCGTTCCAGCACAATGCGCTGCGCTGCCGGCAGCGCGCCGGAGCGCGCCGCCAGCCAGGCGATTCGTCCGGTGAGCTGGTGTTTTGGGACGATCATCTCCTCGATGACGCGACCCTGCGACAGATGTTCTTTCACGATCCGTCCGGCGTCCGCAGGATGGACGGGTCCATACACGACGGCTTCGGGGTAGATGATGACCAGCGGTAATAAGTTTTTGGCGCCCACGTCCACAATCGTGTTGAGATCCACTTCGTTTGCCAACCCACAGCGGTCAATTTCAGTCCGAAGCGCTTGCAGCAGTTCCTGGCTGCCCAGCCGGCGGCTTTCCGAGTCGTCAGATACGAGAACCAGCGCACGTTTATTGATCACCTTTACCTCCATCATTCGTATCTCGACAGGATTTCCGGCAGCCGTTCGGGTGTGACATTGCCGTACATATCTTCGTCGATCACAACTACCGGTCCGACCCCGCAGGCGCCGAGGCAGCTAGTGGTCACCAGCGACCACTTTCCGTCGGGGCTGGTTTCGCCGGCGCTCAGCGAGAGCTGCTCCTGTAAAGCCTGCCAGACCGCCCTTCCGCCGGTCACGTGGCAGGGCGCGCTTTCGCAAAACAACACAATGTGCCGGCCGCGCGCTTTGAGCGACAGCATATGATAGAAAGACGCCAGCGAGAAGAGATGCCCCTCTTGAATGAGCCGGTCTCCGACCGGCGCGTTGAGATGCTTTTTGATCTCGGTCAGCGCTTTGACCGGGATGTACCCATACTCCTGGTTGACCTCCAGCAAGATGGGGATAAGCGCATCGGGCGAAGTGCCGTGTTTTTCGATTGCCAGGCGCGCCATTTCTTTGTATCCGTTATCCGTTGTATGAGCGCTCATTTAGCCTCCTGAATGACCAAGTTTCCGCCGCGCCTAACCGAGTTGGGCGAGCAGCTGCTCGATCCGATATTCTTCCACAACCTTACCGCCCAGCAGGTGTTCGGTGAGGATGCGTTCGGCGACCGCCTCCGTCACCTTTCCGTACGTCACCTCCGGGTTGCCGCCGATTACGACCCGCACGATTGGCTCCAGCGAGTCGTAACCGATGTTTGCCGTCTGCTGGACGTGGACGTGCTCGAGTTTGCGCGCGGCGACGTAATCCAGGATCGTTTTCAGCGTCCTGGAAGCGCCTGAGGCGAGCGCGGGCGTGCTCAGATCGACGGTCATCCAGGCATCCCCGGTTTCTGCCTGGCGTTGTTTATTTTGCAGGGCTGCCTGACGCAATTGATCGAGGTCAGCCAGGGATTTTATCGTTGTCATTTCACACTCCGTGTTCACCTAGATCAGATAAACTGGATGATAAAGACTGCGCATAATAGAATTTGCCAGGAATAGTATAACCATTCCTGGCAATAATCCTATGTGCTAAATGTCACTATCTGGGTAGGGAGTTATCCAGATATCTGTGTGATGATCTTAATTGGATGCGGACGGGCTGGTTTGCCCGAGGCGAATTTCTATTCCAGCCGGATCGTTCATTGAGGGGAGGACGATCCGCTCGGGATGGGCGTAGATCCTGAAGCGCTCGCGGCTGGCGTAGCCGATCAGCGTTATTCCGTGTTTCTCCGCCAGGGCAATCGAGAGCGAGCTGGGCGAGGTGCGCGACAGCACAATCTCTGCCCCGATGCGGTGCGCTTTTTGGAGCATTTCCGAGCTCACGCGCCCGGTGGTCAGCAGGATGCTTGGGTCGGGATCGAGGTTGTCCAGCAGGCACTTGCCGGCAATTTTATCGAGAGTGTTGTGCCGCCCGATGTCTTCCGCCATGACGTTGAGACCTTTGTGGTTGGTCAGCACCGAGGTGTGAACGCCGCCGGTTTTCTGGTACAGGTCCTGCGAAATAAGCAAACGGCTGACCAGTTCTCTAACCTGTCTGGCGTCCAGAAGCAGCCCGTTGTGCGGCTGGGTGAGCGCGGAAGGCGCCAGCAGATTTTCCGGCGATATGGAGGTCACGCCGCCGGTGCAGCCCGAGGTCTTGCGCCAGTTGTCGGGTTTTTCGACTGAATGATTGAGCCATACATCGATGTTATCGCCCGTGGGACACAGGCGTACGTCGGCAATCGCGCTGGTGGACTGGATCACCCCTTCGTTGTAGAGGAAGCCCACCGCGAGCGCCGGCAGATCTACGGGGGTGCACATAAACGTCAACCAGACTTCGCCATTTACCGTCAGGGAAACGGGCGTTTCCACGATGATCTCGGCATGATGGATCGCCCATTTGTTGGCATCCACCAGTAAATAAGAGATAGGTTCGTTTGGGAGGGTCATTTCAATACCATTAGAGAGAATGTCGGTTCGATTCGTTTACTTCGCGTCTCGGGCTTATTGTAACCGGTTTCTGCAAATATGCAAAAGCCGTGGATTTGTTATAATCAGGGGGATAGATCACGCGTTGGGAGGCAGTTATGAAGCGTTATTTTTTCAAACCGGGGACTAAGATTAACCTGGCTGATTGGGACCCGAACGAGACCGCCGAATTCGACGGCGGTAAGAACGCCAGCAAGAACGCGTTGGAAAAATTAAACCAGGAGCTCGAGCCGCTGCAAGAGCTGCTCTACGCCGAGCACAAACACAAAGTGTTGGTGATCCTGCAAGGGATGGACACCTCCGGTAAGGACGGGGTGATTCGCCACGTATTTGAGGGCGTGAACCCGCAGGGGGTCAGGGTGGCGAGCTTCAAAGTGCCTACGCCGATCGAGCTCGCGCACGATTATTTATGGCGCGTCCACCAGCAAACGCCTGGAAATGGCGAAATGGTGATCTTCAACCGCAGTCATTACGAAGACGTTCTGGTAGTGCGGGTGCATGAGTTGGTCCCGAAGTCCGTTTGGCAGAAACGATACCGCCAGATCAACGAGTTCGAGCGAATCCTGGCTGACGAAGGCACGTTGATCCTGAAGTTTTACCTGCACATCGATTTGGATGAACAGAAACGGCGGCTGCAAGCCCGGCTGGACGACTCACAAAAACAGTGGAAGTTCAGCGTTGGAGATCTCAAGGAGCGTCAGTTTTGGCCTCAATATACGCGGGCTTACGAGGAAGCCCTGACCCGCACCAACACGAGTTGGGCGCCCTGGGTGATCGTGCCGGCAAACCGCAAGTGGTACCGCAACCTGGTGATCGGCACGATCCTGGTGAAAGCGCTGCAATCCTTGAAGATGAAGCTGCCCGCATTTGACGGAGACCCAAAAGAAATCACGATCGAATAGTCCGTGCATTCCCGCAAGCATAAAAAAGCCGCCCGGCGAAGCGCGCTGGACGGCTTTTGGTTTCAGGGATGCGCACCCAGACTCAGCGGATGACCCACCCGGCGATTTCGTCCACCGCGACCGAGAAGTTCGCGGCGGATTCGGCGCGGATCGCCAACCCATACAAACCGCCCGAATATGTCCCGTCGGTGAACGAATAGAGCAGGGTGTTGTTGGCGTAAAACTGGAACTCCGCGCCCACGGCTGAGATACCCATCACATTGGTCTGGTTGGCGCCGGGGTGGATGGCGGGATTGGTGGTCCAGTTTTGGATGTTGTTGAAATTTCCGTTGTCCATGCGGTAGACGCGATATTTTCCATCGCAGGAGAAGCTGAACACATAGCCCGAATTGATATTTCCATCTGGCTTGGAGGGCGCTCGCACGAGCATCCCGTAGCCGTCTTTTCCGTTACAGATGCTGCCTGGCATGAAGATCGTCTGCAGATAGAAGTTATCCAGGAAGGAAGCCTGAGCAACCCGCCACTGGTCGCCGGTCGGTTTGAGCGCCGTGATCACCAGCTTCCCGTCTGCGATGTTGTAATTCATGCCCGAGTCGGTGCCCAGGAAGAACGGACTGCGATCCGAGCCAAAGCCCACGGTCCAAGAAGGGTCGCCGAGGTTCTGCGGGCGGCTGACCGATGGCGAACCGGCGGTCGGGTTGACGGTGGGGTTGGCGCCCTGAACGACCTGGATTTTGACCCAAAAAGGCGTTTTGGCGTCGCTGCCCAGCCCGAACTCGACGCCGTCGGTCGAGCGCAGCATCCAATCGCCCTGGAAGACGCCGGGGTTGGCGGGCGCTGTTTGGGGCAGAAAGATCTGCAGGGTATTTCCGGGCGGCACGGTCTGACCGATGGGAACCGGGCTGGTACCGGACATCCGCTCGCCCCCGATGGAGACCAGCGAATAGGCGGGGTTCCAAACGCAGGTGCCGACGTTGCGCAGCGTCCAGGTCTTGATAAATTCCTGGTTGGGACCGAAGATCGAGAGATCCGGCACGGTTTCCTCTACCAGTTTTGCCAGATTAACGCAGCCGGGCAGGCTGGTCGCCGGCGGGGTGACGATCGTCGCTGCCTCGGTAGGGGCGGGGGTTGGCTGAACCTCGCTGGGCGGGACGGGGGTTGCTTCCGCGGTCGGGATTGCGGTGGCAGGCGGAACCTCCGTGGGCGCCGGCTGGGCGGTGGCGGTCAAGAATAGGTTGACCGCCATGGCGGTTTTGGTCTGGGCGACGATGGTATCCAGGTCGGGTCCGGCGGGTTTGCCGGGCAGGTTGCACGCAGAAAGGAGGATTGCGGCGAGAAGCAGGGTCGCAAGCGCTGACGCAAGCGGTTTGGGATTTATATGGGGTCTCATCAGTCTCTCCATTTTTTCTTGCTTTATTTATTGCAACGAGACAGCTCGAACAGCCGAAATGCAGCGCATTGAAATAGGCGCACTTTAGTGCAGCGCACTTCGATGCGGCGCATTTTGTTGAGGGTAAGACGCCGAACGAGCTTGCCGGGTTCCGCGCTCGACGGCGGCTTAACGCCTGGCGCCGCTGGCATCCAGGTAACGATCGACCGCAGCGCGGACGGAAATTTGACCATGCAGCGCCAGATCCTGATACTGCACCGCCCAGTTATACAGGTGCGAACGGGCTTCCAGCAGTTCTTTTAGAACCAGATCGACCAACGGACCGCCCTGATCGAGATATCCGGTGGTGTAAAAATCCTGGATTGCCTGCGGATAATCGTATTCGAGGCGGACGATTTCGGCGCGCCACTGGCTCGCCTGCCAGGTGAGCCGGGCATAACAAAGCCGCCGGTCGTGGTCAAAGGGCAAGCCGACCGAACCGGCGTTCACCACCAGCGCCTGGTCGAGCTGGCGGACCAAGGCGCGATGGGTGTGACCGACCACAAAACCGGCGAGGCGCTCCGCGCCAGCGTTCGGTCTGCCGTTCAGTCCAATTTTTGCCCGGAGCTGCGCTTTGCTCGTTTCGGGGTAGATCCCGTCGCGCCGCCCCAAGAGCGAACCATGCGTGAAACAAACCTGACCGCCGCCTGGATCGGTCAGCCATTGCGCCGCGGGCATGTCCGTCAGGGGGCGGACTTTCTTATCGAGCTGGCAATAGGTCCAATAAGAGGCTTGATGAACCTGGCGCGCCGCGCTGGATCGAGGCGCGTCGGGACCGGCGTGCAGGATGACGTAATCTTCGTGATTGCCCCGCACCAGCAGCCAGCCTGAATGCGCGACTTTGTCCAGCACGAACTCCAGGCACTCTGCCGGTCTGGGTCCACGATTGACCAGGTCGCCGTTGACGATGACGTGATCCGGCTTCCATTCATCCAGGTCAGCCGCGGCAGCCAGCAAAGCCGGCAGGTTGGCATGGACATCGGCAAGCACAGCAACTTTCATTTCGGGTTTATTCTACCTGGACCTGGATACAATCCGTGGGGACTTTGGCGAGGCGGGCGGTTTGATAGCGCGCCAGCAGCGTAAATGCCAATACGCTCAACGCGCCGATCACTGCGCCGCCGATCCAAATCGCCGAGGGTCCGTACGTGTCGCTGAGGAAGCCGCCTAACACCGGCGCGATCCCCATTGCCATCCCCCAGGTGAGGGCGTAGAGGCTCATGTAACGCCCGCGCTTATCGACGGGCGCATGGTTGGCTACATAGGCGCTCGAGGTGGGTACGATGATCAACTCGCCAATGGTCATTATAATCATGCAGACGAGGAAGCCTAGAAAGCTGTGCATGAAGGCGACTGCGCCAACTGCGACGGTATAAAATATGGATCCGAAAGCCACGACCGGTAAATCGGGGAAACGCTTGGTGATGCGGGTTATCAGAAGCTGCAATGTTACGACCATCACCGCGTTGGTGGTGGGGATGAAGCCGTACAACTGCATCGGAACGTTGTGAGTTTCGGTGGCGTAAACCGGCAGCAAGACCCAAATCAACGTGGCGCACATCGTCACCAGCGTGAAGGAGAAAATAAATCCCATATAAGGTTTGTCTTTGAGGATTTCCAGGTATCCGCCGAACTTCTCTTTGGGCGGCTTTTCGATCAGGGCTGCGTCTTGGGCGAGCCGCGTCGCGCGCGCGGGCAGCGTCTCCCGCGCAAACCGCGTCAACAGCAGGCTGAATGTGATCATTCCACCGGCGGCGAAATAGAAGGCGAGCGTGTACGACGAGGCGGCGATGAAACCGCCAATCGCCGGACCGATTGCGACGCCCAGGTTGTTGCTCAGGCGCAGCAATGCATAAGCGTCGATGCGGTCTTCTTTAGGTACGAGATCCGCCATCATTGCGTCGGCGCCGACACGATAGAGCGGGTTGGCGGCGCCGTTCAGCGCAAGCAGCACGGCAAACTCGGCGAAGGTGGTGGCGTAGCCGAGCGCCAGGTAGCCCAGCCCATTGGCGACCAGGCTGAACACCATGATCCACTTGCGCCCGAAACGATCGATGAGCGGACCGCCGATGAATGAGGCGATCAGCCCCATCAGGGCGTTCAGGCTCAGCAGGCTGGCGATCGAGGTCAGGGGAGCGTCCAGGCGTTTGCTGGCGTAAATCAGCAGGAAGGGCCAGATCATGCTGGTGCCGACCGTGCTGATCAGCATCCCGACGAACATCAGCCAGAATTGAGGGGGGTATTTACGGTATTTCGCAGCAAGAGTAGAGATCACGATCACAGTCCAACGGACAGTCCAGCGGACAGCTCAACGGCGCCGTCAGCGACGACGCCGTTGAGAAATTATACACGATGATCTTTCTTTAGCCTGAGTCGACGCTAGAGCGGCGCCAAACCGTCGAGGCGGAACAGATCGTATTCCTGGGCGAGTTCTCTGCGGAACTGGCGCGTGTAAAGGTTGAAGTACGGACCGCGCTGGCGCAGCAGCTCGTTGTGGGCGCCCATTTCAGCAATGCGCCCGTTTTCGATATAGATAATGCGGTCTGCCCGGCGGATCGTGGACAGCCGGTGGGCGATGATAAAACTGGTGCGCCCCTGCATGAGGTTCTCCATCCCTTTTTGGATCAACGCTTCGGTCAGGGTATCGACGGAACTGGTGGCTTCGTCCATGATGAAGATTTGCGGTCGGGCAAGCACAGCCCGCGCCAGGCTGATGAGCTGCTTTTGCCCGGTCGAGAGCAGGTTGCCGCTTTCGCCCACGTCTTGGAGGTAGCCGTCGTCCAGGCGGGCGATGAACTCGTGCGCGCCAGCCAGGCGGGCGGCTTCTTCAACTTCCTGATCGGTAGCGTCCAGCCGACCGTAGCGGATGTTTTCGCGCACCGACCCCGAGAACAAGTGGGGCGTTTGAAGCACGATCCCGATGCGCGATTGGATGGAATGCTGAGTTAAATGCGTATAGTCAACACCATCGATTAGTATCCGACCCTTTTTGGGCTCATAGAAACGGCAGATCAGGTTCACGATGGTGGTCTTGCCCCCGCCGGTGGGACCGACCAAGGCGATCGTCTCGCCATGCCGCACCTGCAGGTTGAAGTCGGTCAACACCGGTTTTTCGGGTTCGTAGTAGAAATCGACGTGGTTGAAAACGATGTCGCCGCGCAAGTCGCCCGGGTCGAAGGAGTCGGGTCGGTCTTGCAATTCAGGCACCGCGTCGATCAGCGAGAACATCCGCTCGGCGGAGGCGATTGACTGCTGCATTTCGGCATAAACGCGGGCGAGGTCCTGGATCGGCCACGTCATAAACAGAATGTATGAGACGAACGCCTGGATGCCGCCGATGGTCATGCCGCCTACCTCGACGCTCAGCCCGCCATACCAGGCGACCGCGCCCAGCGCAAACGCGCCGATGATCTGGACGGTGGGGAGGAACAGGGCGGACAACCAGGCGGCGCGGTAACTGGCGCGGTACATCTCGGACGTCAGCGCGTGAAACTCTTGGATATTCTCGTTTTCGCGCCCAAGCGCTTTGACCACGCGGACGCCAGTGATGTTCTCGTTGTAGGCGCCGGTGATCTTCGAGTTCGTTTTTCTGGCGCGGCGGAATTCGACCAGGATCTTTTTCCGAAACTGGATCGCGACCCAGGAGATAAAGGGCAGAATCGCGAGGACGAACAGCCCCAGCCGCCAGTTGATCTTGAGCATGAAAAACGCGGAGGTGAAGATGTTTGCTGTAGCCCAGCACACGTCCACCAGCCCCCAGGTAACCAGATCCGACACGCGTTCGGTGTCCGAGGTGACCCGCGACATGATCCAACCCACGGGCGTGTGGCTGTAATACGAGAGCGACAGATCCTGTAAGTTGTTCACCAGCTTCTTGCGCAGGTCGTAACGCACACGTTCGCCCAGGACGCTGGCTAAAAAGACAAATCCCAAAACCGTCACACCCTGAACCAGGACCAGCAAAGCGTATTTAATGACGATCTCGATCAGGACCTGTTTGTTGTTCGCCATGATGCCTAGATCGACGATCTGTTTGCCCAGGTAGGTTAAATACCCATCCAATACCGAGGTGATGACGATCGCGGCGACGAACCCGACGACCCAAATCCAGTGCTGCCGGGTCTGCGCCAGAATGCGCAGCACGGTCTTGCCGTTAAATTGGGTGGTAAATTCTTCTTCTTCATAAAACTGAGCGGTCATTCGAATGCTCCTGTTTGCGCTTAGTCCAAGCTCGCCGGACGCTAATCCAGGCTTGCGGACAGCATCGGTTCTTCACTCACCGGATCTTCACTCATTGCGATTTCCTGTTTCAACTCGCCTTCGATCCGCATCTGGATATCAAAAATCTGGCGGTAAATGCCTTCCTCTTCGAGAAGCTGGCTGTGGGTGCCTTGCTGCACGATCCGCCCTTTATCCATAACCAGGATCTGGTCGGCGTTCATCACGCTTTGGATGCGATGGGCGATGATGAAGGTCGTACGCCCGAGCATCAGGTTTTCGAGCGCGGTGCGGATTTCGGACTCGGTTTCGAAATCGACCGATGAAGTCGAATCGTCCAGGATCAGGATGCGGGGCTGCCTCGTAATCGTCCGGGCAATGGTGATCCGCTGCATTTGACCGCCCGAAAGCGTAACGCCTCGTTCGCCAACCAGCGTATCGTACCCCTCGGGAAATGCGAGGATGCCTTCGTGGATTGCGGCGGCTCTGGCAGCGGCTTCGATCTCGTTTTGATCGACTTTTTCGCCGACGCCGTAGAGCAGATTTTCGCGGATCGTCCGCGAAAATAGAAAAGGCTCTTGCTCGACCACGCCGACCTGGCTGCGCAGGAACTTGCGCGAATAGCGGGTCAATTCAACGCCATCGAGCTTGATGGAGCCGCGCGTATATTCATAGAAGCGCGGCAGCAGGTTGACCAGGGTGGTTTTGCCGGAGCCGGTCGAGCCCAGCAGCGCGATGGTCTGCCCCGGTTTGGCGGCGAAACTGATGTCGATCAGCGCCGAGGTCTCGTCATCGTCGTATTCAAAACAAACGCCGTCGAATACCAGCTCGCCGCGGAGCGGTTGCTGGGGCTGGTAATCGCCTTGATCCAGGGGTTCGCGCTGTTCTTGGATGATGGTCAGAACCCGCGAGAACGAAACCAATCCGGTCGAGGTCTGTACAATCAGCCGACCCAGGTTGCGCAGCGGCCAGATCAACCAGGCGACCAAGCCGGCGTATGCCACATAAGTGCCAACCGTGATCGTCCCGTTGATCGCCATGACCGCGGCGATAGCCAGCCCGATCAGCATTTGAACCCCGCAGATGATGTCGGAGGCGGGCCAAAACAGCGCATGCATAGACGCCAGGCGCCGTCCCAGCAGGAATTTCTGCCAGTTTTCACGGTCGAACTTGGTTCGCTCATAATCCTGACGGGCAAAGGCTTTCACCACCCGAACGCCGCTGAGGTTTTCTTGCAGGGTGGTGGTCAAAACGGATTCTTGTTCCTGGTAGGCTTCGTATGCCTTAGTAACCTTGCGGAAGAAGAATATCGAAGTGGAGAGAATAAAAGGCACCGCGATGATCGAAATCAGCGCCAGGAAGGCGTTCAAATATAGAACCGCCACAAAATTGACGGTGAACAAGAAAATGATCCGCCCGACGCCGATTGCCTGCTCAGAGAAGAAGCGCCGCAGCGCATCGACATCGGAGGTGGCGCGTTCGATCAGATCGCCGGTTTTTGCCTGGCTGTGATAGGCAAGGGTGAGGCGTTGGATGTGGTCGTACAGGAAGTCCCTTACTTTTTGGGTGATACCTTCCGCGGTGAAAGCCGCCAGCCTTCCGCTGGTGTACGTGCAGGCGCCTTCAAGAGTAGCCAGGGCGATAAATCCCAAGGCGACCCAGGGCAGCACCTGGCGTGCGGTATCGCTGCCGATGACGTGGTCGGCAAAGTAACGCAGCAGCAGAAATGTGGAAGTCTTGAAGATGGCTGATAAACCTAAACTGAGGTTGGCTACCACGTAGGTCAAGTGGAACCCATCCATCAACTTCCAGATGCCGAGCAGCTTGTTTTTTACAATGATCTTGCTGAGATCGTCAGGGTAGTACATAATGTAGATTTCCTTGAAAGATTTTCGAACAAAAAACCACGGGTTATTTTAGCACCCGTGGTTGGAGTAACACAAAGAAAAACTATTCTCAGCCGGCAGGCGCGCTACGACAAGGCAAATTGTAATCACCTTTGCGAACTTGATTGATTTCGACGATCATGCTCAAGCGCCTGCCTCCTTTTCTGCAATAGTTCGATTTGCAGTTTACCACGCATTAATTCTGCGTGTCAAGGAAATTCGCCAATCGTTTCCGGAGATTTTGCAATTTGGTTTATGGCAATTCCGGCGCGGTGATTTCATCCTTTAGGCGGGCGAGCTTCAATTTGAAATCTTGCAGTTTGTCCTGGTATTCCGTCAGGTTTTGCTGCTCGGCGCGGACGAAACGGGTGTACGGCGACGTGGCATTATCGATCCTCTGGACGCTGCGATCGATCTCTTTTTGAAACTGACCCTCCAGAGTTTCAATTAGACGATCGCGCAGCTCGCGCAATTTGGCGCTCAGTTCATTTTTTGCCAGCTTTCGCCGCGCGGGGATGATTACCAAGCCCAAAGCCGCGATGAATGTCGCCAGCAGGATGCCGGTCACATCTGCGGCGGCGGTGCTTGCCAGCACAGCCACCAGCGCGCCCAGCCCGATCGCGCCTACCTCCAACACCGCTGAAGCGGCAACAGCTTCCTGAGCGCCTTCCGCGATTTGGCGCGCTTCGTCGACTTTATCGTAGGTATCGATCACCTGCTGGGCTTGCCGTCCCACCGCATCCATGAATCGCTCACGGTCATATTCAAAGCTGCCCGGACCCAAATCGCCGACAATCCGACCTTGATGCGCGCGCCGGCGCTCCGCCAGGTGCTCGTTGACGGCTTGCCACTGGCGCAGGTCCGATTCGACCAGCCAATCGACCAGGTCGTTGACCTTGTTGTCGATTTGAGTGGGCATATCCGCGATGACTTTATTTTCGAATTCCGTCTGGATGCGCTCTTTGCTTAACAGATCGAACACCCGCTTCAACCTGAAGGTGTCCTCGAAGTAATCTAAGCCGCGTTTCTCCATTTCGTAGAGCAGGTTTTCGATATCCGCCATACGGTATTTGAAATCGCGCTGCATGTCTTCTTTGTACAGCGCCATTTGCTTTTCGACATCCGCCAGCATCTCGACGTCGTCCTGCAGCGTCTCCAGCCGGTTGGTTACGATGGTCAAATATCGATCCGCAATGTGCAAACCAACCCCGAGCGGGTTCAATAGCTTAATTTGGACCCGGCTGGTCTCGTCCAGCGTGTTGCGAATATAGTCCTCGAGCGGTTCGAACCGGCTTTCGGTCCACAACTCGGGTTTTCCGGATTTCGAGGCAAGCGCCTGACGCGCGCTGATTGGAAAGATTTCGGGTGAAACGCCAAGCAGGAGGCGGCTGTTCTCGTTCACGAATTCCAGCACCTGCAGGATTTCCTGTTCGGATTGCAGGATGTCAATCTTGTTTACAACTACCAGGATCTTCTTGCCCCAATTGCGGATCCTTTCCATGAACAGCCTTTCGCTCTCGGTGAAAGGGCGATCTGCGGAAGTCACAAACAGGACTAAGTCCGAACGGGGGATGAAATCGGTGGTGATCGTCTCGTGCGTGCGGATGATCGCGTTGGTGCCCGGGGTGTCGACAATGCTGATCTCTTTCAACAATTCAACTGGCAGGGTCAGCAGAAGCTGATTTTCGTTTTCCAGTTTTCGGCTTTGCGAATCCCCGTAGCGCAGGATATTGATCTGGGCGGTGGTGGGCGTGACCCCTTCAGTCAGGAACGCGCCGCCCAGCAGCGCATTGATGAACGCGCTCTTGCCGCCGTTGTACTCGCCGACGATCACCAGCAGGAATAAATCATCCAGTTGGGCGATCGAATCCAGCAGCGCCTGGCGGTCTTCGGGCGCAGCCGGGAACTCGACTAACGCCACGAGCAGTTCGTTCAGCAGGCGGCGCTCGCCGGCTAATAACACTTCTTGATCCGATGACAGGATTTTCATTATGATGTGGCTCCCTGGGTGGAATTATAGCAAAAAAGGTATCAAACAATCAGGTTTCCGTTTATACTCGATGTCGATGGTTGCGCAATCGAGGGCAGGTTATTGGTGGCTGCCAGTCATCCTTGCCCTGGAAGGGATGATAACGGAGATGAGACACCTGATTTGGAACACAAAGTGGGGCAACTGGCTGTTGGCGCTGTTGGTTATCGGCGGGCTAATTGCGTGTAGCCAATCTAGTATAATACAAACCACACTTAATACACCCGTCAAAAACATAACCTCAGCCGTCACAACCCAAGCAGGGCAGACTTTCTCGCTCCAGTCGTTAACCAAAAGCGAAGAAGCGACCGATCTCATCTGGCTGGAGGGCGAGTTTGCAGTAACAGGCTTGGACTGGGTGCGGCTGATCGGGGTCCCAGCCGAAAATCAGCCGCAGAGGCTCAGTCAACTCCAGGATATCGAGACCGGTCCGTACCCGATCCGCCTGACTACGAACCGGTTCAAGACCTCCATCGGCTGGGTGTCAAACGAGAATGAAATTATGACGCTGAAGATCAATGCTTCCGCTGCGCCGATGCAAATCGCGGAGCCGGATTTCCCCGTCACGGGTCTGGCGCTCAACCCGGCTGGCGACGAGCTTGTGTATGCAGCGTTGGATGGAAGCATCGTCAGGGTGGGGCTCGCTCCTGCAGCGCAAGCCGCAGCAGAATGGCAGGCGCCGCACTGGCTGGCAAACCTGTCCTATTCACCCGACGGGAAACAAATTGGGGGCGCGGATCTGGCAGAGTTCAAGGTGTATATCTATGAACTGGATGGCAGCTTGACTTCCACACTCGAATGGCAGGGCGCGGTGAGCCCCGCGCTTTATGGGGTGCATTTCAGCCCCGACTGGAAAACGCTCGCCTGGGTGAACGGGAGCGTGGTGCAGCTTATGAACTTGAACACGGGCAAAGAGACATATCTGCTGAGCCACGAAGATGCCGTGAGCTATGCAATCTGGTCGCCGCATGGGAGCTGGTTTGCCACCGCTTCTGCGGCAAACATCGGCGGCAACCTTACGCCGGTGGTTGACATCTGGAGGCAATCCAACGGTGAACTGGCAGCCAGTTTCCCGCAAGATTCGCCAATTCAGAGCCTATCTTTTTCACCAGATGGAAGTAAAATATCGGTTTTAGATGCAAATTCAACCGTTCGAATTTTCGCGCTGCCGGATCAGTAAGATACACTTTTGCGCCAGGAGAAACAGGAGATGAAATTTCGGGTTGCACTGCTTGCGAATTTGAAAAAGAACGCCCCGAGCGTCGATGGCATGAATAAGGATCACTGGGATGATCTGGATTCGGAAACGACGGTTGAAGCGTTGGTGGAGGCGATCCGTTCGGGCGGGCATGTCTGCGAGTTTCTCGAAGGCGACGCCAACCTGATCGACACGGTCCGGCAGCTCAAACCCGATATTTGTTTCAATATCTGCGAGGGTCATTTTGGCGACGCCCGCGAAGCGCAGATCCCGGCGCTGTTGGAGATGCTGCGCATCCCTTATACCGGCTCGAAAGTCTTGACGCTGGCTCTGGCATTGGACAAGCCCATGACCAAGCGCGTGCTGACCTATCACGACTTGCCGACGCCGCCGTTCCAGGTGTTTGAACGCGAGGACGATCATTTAAGCGACGAGATGAGTTTCCCGATGTTCGTCAAGCCCAGCCGCGAAGGGACCGGGATGGGCGTGTCCAAACGCTCGATTGTCAATACGGAGGCAGAATTATTCGAACAGATCGCGTATGTGCTGCGCACCTACCGGCAGCCGGCGCTGGTCGAAAAATACATCGAAGGCAGGGAGGTGACCGTGGGTGTGGTGGGGAACCTCATCCGCCCAGCCGCGCGCCGGCTGCCCGAAGATGACGCCGCGCTGCATGTTCAGGCAGGGCTGCGTTTCATGCCGCCGCTCGAAGTGGATTTGCAGCCTTTCACCGAACTGGACACCGTGTACAGCAACCGCTTGAAGGTGGATCTGGCAGCCGAGCTGAATTACATGTCGCCGGCGCCGATCGAACCGGCGCTCGTGGAGGATCTGAACTGGCTCACCGCAGCCGTATTTCGGGTAAGCGGCGCCCTGGATGTCGCGCGGGTTGATTTTCGTCTGGATATTCACGATAACTTGAAACCGTATATCCTGGAAATCAACCCTATCCCGGGGTTAGCGCCCAAGATCTCGGATTTGGTGATCGAAGCCGAGGCAGCGGGCATCAGCCACGCCGAACTCGTGAATATGATCCTCGACGCAGCCCTGCGGCGCTATGAGATGATCTAAGAATTCAGTGGTAAATCAGGGTTTTTCGGGGTCCGGTTTTTTCGCGTAGCGCACTACGGCATCCCCATAACGGTCGCGCAGCGAATCCAAAGCGGCGCGCAGTTGGTCACTTCGAACATCGGTTTCGTCATGTTTTTCGTCGGCAGCATCCCAAAGGCTCAACTGGCGCGCCGCGCCCTGGAAACCGCTCACGCCTACTCCAATTAGACGCACTGCCTGACCTTCTATCCACACCTTTGAAAACAGCCTGAGCGCAGCCTGAAAAATCTCTTCGTCCTGATTGGTCGGCGCTGCCAGAGAAAGCTGGCGGGTGAGCGTGGCGAAGTTGTGCCAGCGGACTTTGATCTTGACCGTTTTTCCAGCCAGGTTGTTGGCGCGCAGTTTGTCGCCAATCTGTTCGGATTGGGTGCGCAGTTCGGCAGCCAGGTGCTCGAAATTGCGCACATCTCGGGCGAAAGTGACTTCCTGGCTGATGGATTTTGTCTCGCGGCTGGCGGATACCGGGCTGTCATCGATGCCCAAGGCGTGCTGGGCAAGCGATTGACCGTTTTTCCCAAACATTCGGATCAATTCGGCGACCGGGCAGCGCGCCAGGTCGCCGATCGTCAGAATATTCATTTTTTTCAGCCGTTCGGTGGTTTTGGGTCCCACGCCCCACAGGCGGTTGACCGGCAATGGCCCCAGGAAAGCCGCCTCCTGCCCGGGTTCGACCACGGTGATGGTGTTCGGGGGGTTCTCGCCGCGCGTGGCAGCTTTTCCGACATCGTTGGCGATCTTGGCTACCAGTTTGTTCCCCGCCACGCCGAACGAACAGGGCAGGCGCAGTTCTTGATTAATGCGCTGCTGCAGATCTTGAGCAATCTGGCATCCCGGCGCTGAGAGGTGTGTCGCATCCACAAACGCCTCGTCAATGGAGACCTGTTCGACTTCGGGCGAGATTTCGCGCACGAGCCCCAGCATCTGTTTGGAGAGCCGCGAATATTCGCCATGCCGCGAGGGAACGACGATCAATTCGGGGCAGAGGCGCAGCGCCCTACCCATTGGCATCGCCGAATGCACGCCGAATTTACGGGCGGCGTACGAACAGGAGGCGACCACGCCGCGTTCTTGCGGTCTGCCACCCACTGCAAACGCTTTTCCAGCCAGCGTTGGGTTCGCCAGCTCTTCGACAGAGCAGAAGAACGCATCCAGGTCCAGGTGAAGGATTTTGCGCGTCATACAGGTCTGGTAGATAATGCGCTAGCCGCAGGTCCGCTGAAATATATGAGCGTTTTTGCGTTTTTCGATGCAAGAAATTACGCCAAGCTGCGCCAAACAATAAGTCATTTTGCCCGCGAGTCTGCGCGGGATTTTCAATCTGGCGGCTAATTCGGTGTTGGTGAACTGCTGATCGCACAGCGGATCCACAAAGCGAGCGTAGTCGGCTGGTTCTAATAGCAGCCAGCGGTCTAGTACGCTGACCAGCCGGCGGTCGATGATGCTGACTCCGCGCCTCCACCAGCTGCCGAGACCGTCGTTGCGGCGCAGCTCTTCTTCGCTGGTGATCAGGATTTCCAGCGAGAAATTAGGGTTGTTGACGTACTTGATGATATAGATCAACTGGTTGAATATTTCTTCGAAGCGACCGGATTTTGGCGATTTCCTGCGCGATACGAAATTCGAGTGCCGGTCGTTCATCACAATAAACTTTTGGCGGGCAATCGGATACACCACTCGAATCGGATAATCGTTCAGCAGCGCGTCGAATTTTGACCGGAGCGAACTGAATTTGCCGGTTTGGATCTCGATGAGCTGACCTTGCTTGAAGACATCGATCCAGTAACCGTCCAGCCACCATTCAGAAAAACCGCCGTCCTGAAGGTAGAATTGCTTTAGTGAGGAGTGCAGGGAGGATTCGTGCACGGCAGGTAAAGTATACAACAATTTTCGCGTCAGCTAATCCGAAACGGTCTTTCGAGGCGATGATATACTTGTTACCCGTCGAGAGCAAAATTATTTTATTCGGAGACAGGCTTATGAACAATTTTTATATTCCCGAGAGCGCGATGGCGATCGTCGCCCATCCCGACGATATCGAGTATAGCTGCGCGGGTACGCTGGCGCGCTGGGCAAAACACGGGGCGCGGATTTCTTACGTTTTATGCACCAGCGGGGACGTGGGGATCGACGAGCCAGGGATGACAAGAGCGCGCGCCGCCGAAATTCGCGAGCACGAACAGCGCGAAGCCGCAAAAATCGTCGGCGCGGTGGAGGTGATTTTCTTGCGCGAGCCGGACGGCATGTTGCAGCCAACGCTGGAGCTCAGAAAAAAGTTGGTGCGCGAAATCCGGCGGTTCAAGCCGGAAGTGGTGGTATGCAGCGACCCGACCATCGTGTGGGCTGGCGACGATTACGTCAACCACCCCGACCATCGGGCAGCCGGGACCGCCGCGCTGGACGCGATTTTTCCCGCAGCCGGACAGCCCAATCTGTTCGAAGAGCTGGCTGAAGAGGGTCTTTCGGCGCATAAACCGCGCAAAATCTATGTGACAAGCTTCACCGGGGGTGAATATTTTGTCAACATCGAGGAAACGATCGACATCAAGATCGAGGCGTTGAAGGCGCACAAGTCACAAATGCACGACTGGGATCCGGTCGATCGGATCCGCCAGTGGGCGTCGGAACACGGCAAGGGCAAAGAAATGGCTTACGCCGAAGGGTTCCGCGTGGTTACCCTGGTGGATAACGAAACCTGGGAAAAGCAGCAGCAGGAAAGATAAGTCGAACTGATCCAGCCAATCAGGGGCGGTAACGTTTAGCCGCTCAAGATTTTCTGCATCATAGCGGACATGGCTTTATACGAAGGCGCGTCGTTGGGTATTTCCATCAGCGAAGCGCCTTCAAGTTCGACCTCCACCAGTTCGGCGCTGGCTGGCACGACGCCGAGAAAAGGTACGTCCAGCGCATCGATGCGCTCTTGAATTGCGGCGGGAATCCCATTCACAACCCGATTTAGAATGAGATAGGCGTTTTCAATGTTGATATCCAATTCGGTGCGAAAAGAAGCAATCCTTTCGGCGGCGGTGATCCCGCGCAGGCTCGGATCGCTGACGATCAACAAAAACTGGACATCGCGCGTTGTGCGCCGGCTGAGATGTTCCATACCCGCTTCGTTGTCGATGATGACATAGCGATAGTTCTTGCTCATGCCATCGACAACTTCGCGCAGGTTGTGGTTCACGGCGCAATAGCAGCCTGGTCCCTCCGAACGACCCATGGCGATCAAATCGAAGTGGTCGCCCTCAGACACGGAAGAGCGGATTTGATAATCTAGATAATCGCGCTTGCTGATCCCGCCAGGCAGCGTACCCATGGCTGCCCCGCCCATGCCGAGCGAGCTTTGGACCTGCGACAGCAGATCTTCGCGGATATCGCCGATCGTCCAATCGAGCTCTAAACCCAAAACCATGTTGAGATTGCTGCTGGGGTCTGCGTCGATTGCGAGGACCGGTCCTGCCTTGTTTTCGACGATGTATTTAATAATTAAACCCGCGATGGTGGTTTTGCCAACCCCGCCTTTTCCTGCCAATGCAATAGTCGTGGTCATAATTTCCCTTTAATTCTGTGAATGATGTGCGTTCTCGATATTTGCCAATAAGCGTGCGGAAATCCCTAGCGCGGCGCGCTGCAGTTCTGGCACATAATCGTACACGGGCTTGCCCAGCCGGTCGGCTTCCTGTACCGCCAGGTTTGCCGGCAAAAAGCCTAGAAAGGGGATGCCGGGCGTCGCTGCGGAAAGAAAGGCTTCTTCTTCCTCGTTTCGAACTTTGTTGCCCACCAGCCAGATGCGATTCAGCCCGATATCGTGGGCGAGTTTGTTGATTTGCGCCGCGGTTCCCAAGCTCCTGCGGGTTGGTTCCACCACGATGATCATCGCGTCAACGAAGTCCACGGTGGCGCGTCCCAGGTGCTCCACGCCGGCGTACATGTCGATGATGAGGACATCGTCCTTGCGGAACATGAGATGCGTGAACAAAGTCTTCAGCATGGCGCTTTCGGGACAGATGCACCCCGAACCGCCCAGGTCCACAGAGCCCATCTCGAGCAGGCGCACGTTGCGGTGCATCACGCTGAACCGCTCGGGAAGATCATCGACGCGCGGGTTGATGGTGAAGAAACCGCCGATCGTGCCCGGCTTTGCGCCGGTGCGCTCCTCGATCAGTTCGCTCATTTCGGAGATGGGGTGCAGCATATCCCGCAGGTCGGCGGGGAAGCCCAGCGCGCCTGCCAAACACGGCGATGGGTCGGCGTCAACCGCCAGCACGTCGCGGCCCTGATCCGCGTATACTTGCGCGAGCAGAGCCGCCAGGGTGGTCTTGCCAACCCCCCCTTTTCCTGAAACTGCAATTTTCATTTTTTCCCTCGATTCCCCTTTTTTCTCAGCGGCTTTTGATCCGCGGACCTTGCGGGGTGTCCTCGATCTCGTATCCCGCGGCGATGATTTGATCGCGCAGCGCGTCCGCTTCAGCCCAGCGTTTTTCCTGACGCATCTTCGTGCGCGACTCCGCCAGCGCCAGGATTTCGTCCGGAATCACCTGTTCGGGCGGCTGCCAATCCGCCAGCCCCAAACCCAGCACCTGATCGAAGACGAGCAGCGTTGCCTTTTTAGTGGAGTCGGGCAAGGCGCTGCGGGTCAGTTCCCAGGTTACAGCCAGGGCGCGCGGGAAGTTCAGATCGTCGTTGATCTGCTCGCGGAACTGATCCACAAACCCTTCATCCACGCTGCCCGGCGCGCCCCAACGATACGCCATTAACCGCAGGCGGTCAAACGACTTCGCCGCTGCATCCAGCCCTTCCCAGGTGAAATTTAATTTGGCGCGGTATAAGGCGTTCATTGTAAAGAAGCGATAAGCCAACGGGTCATAACCTTTGTCGATCAGCGTTTGCAGACGGATGAACCCGCCGGCTGATTTTGCCATTTTAGCTTCGTCCAGTTGCAAGAAATAACCGTGCATCCAGAAATTGGCTAAGTGCGTGGCGTAGCAAGCCTCGGTTTGGGCGATCTCGTTGGTGTGGTGAACGGGTATGTGGTCTTCTCCGCCGCAATGGATGTCGAAAAAACTCCCCAGATATTTCACAGACATCGCCGAGCATTCAATGTGCCAGCCCGGAAAACCTTTGCCCCAGGGGCTGTCCCATTCCATCTGGCGCTGCTGATCCTTCGGGCTGAATTTCCACAGCGCAAAATCGGTTGGGTGTTTCTTTTCGCCCAGCTCGATGCGCGAACCGGCTTGCAACCCTTCGACATCCAGGCGCGCCAGGTAACCATAATCGGACAACCGGGAGGTATCGAAGTAGATCCCATCCGAGGTGGCGTAAGTGTAGCCGTTCTTTTCGATGCAGCGGATGAAATCGATCTGCTCCTGGATATGGTCGGTTGCCCGGCACAGGACGGTTGGCATTTTGATGTTCAAGCGGGCGAAGTCCTGAATGAACGCCTGGGTGTAGTACTCCGCGATCTCCCAGGCAGTTTTGCCCATTTTCTGGGCGCTTTTTTCCATCTTATCTTCGCCCGTGTCGGCGTCGGAGACCAGGTGACCGACATCGGTAATGTTCATCACATGATTGACGGTGTAGCCGTTAAATTCGAGCGTACGGCGCAGCAAATCTTCGAAGATGTAGGTTCGCAGATTGCCTATGTGAGCATAGTCGTACACGGTGAGACCGCAAGCGTAAAGACGAACCTGGTTGTCTTCCAGCGGTTTGAAAGCGCGCACGCTGCGGGTATAGGTATCAAAGAGCCTTAAATCTGTCATAAACGTACTCCTGATTGATCTCAAATCCAACCGATTAGGATTTTACCGCAGAAAAGCCTCGTCTCGGTTGGACCACACCCCCCAGAAAATGACGATCATAATCAAGACTGTCAGCAGGATCATTGCCTGGAGCAATCGATGATCCGTGGTCTGGATCACCTGGGTCTGCTCGATCGCAGGAGGGGCGCTCTCGGGCGTAGCGGTGGGCTTTAGCAGGATGTCTGTGTGGGGCGCGTGAACACCGAGAGCTGAACCCGGCTGGGACAAACCGGATTTCTCGGTCGGCGCAGCCGGGCGCCAGCCAAACCCGAAAACAGGCAGCAGTCCGAAAAGAACGACAAGCGTAACAAGAGGATATTTCGACATTGGATTTAGAGCGCGCCTGTGGTGCCAGCGGAAACCACAGTACTTTCATACGATTTTAACTGTCTCAGTTTACCCGATCAGCTTCCAGGATATGAGTGATGATCGTCGCGCCGCTGCCACCGATGTTTTGCGCCATCCCGATCTGGGCGTTTTCAATTTGGGTCGCGCCCGCCTCGCCGCGGAGCTGCTGAACCGCTTCGACGATCTGGTAGATGCCCGTTGCGCCAACCGGATGACCGCGCGCCTTCAAACCGCCGCGGGTGGCGATTGGGATGGACCCATGGATGGTGATTTCGCCATCCAACCCCAGGCGGGGCGCCTGACCTCTTTCGGCAAAACCGCAGGCTTCGAGCGAGAGCGCCGCCATAATCGAAAAGGCGTCGTGCAGTTCGAAGAAATCCACATCGGCGGGGGTGATTCCAGCCTGGGCATAAGCCTGGCGGGTGGACCTTTCCGCCGCAGCAAGCCAGAGCGGGTCTTTGCGTGAATGCACTGCCAGGTAATCGGTGGCTGAAGCCGAGCCGCTGATGCGAATATTGCGGCGCTTTAGCCCAGCCTGAGACGGAAATTTTCGGCGCACGTCTTCGAGCGGGACGATGACAACCGCGGCGGCGCCATCGCCGATCGGAGAGGCGTCCAGCAAGTTGATCGGTTCGGCGATCATGCGGGCGCGCTGATAATCCTGTTCGGTGATCATTTCGTGAAGCCGGGCAGCGGGGTTATGCAGGGCGTTTGCGTGGGCATTGATCGAGAATGGGGCAAAATCGGTGTGCCGCCAACCGTATTCGTGGAGATAACGCTGCATCACCAGCGCGTTCAGCCCGACAAAAGTCACCCCCTGGATCACTTCATAATCCGCGTCAGCCGCGGTTGCCAGCGCTGAAGTGGTCTCAGCCCCTTTGGTTTCGGTCATTTTTTCGACCCCGGCAACGATCGCCGATTCGAGTTCACCCGATCCCACTGCCATGATTCCCAAGCGCAGCGCCGCCGCGCCGGAGCCGCACGCCGCTTCGACTTTAACCGCGTCCTGTCCGCGCAAGCCAACCCAATCGGCGACCAGGGCGCCCAGGTTCTCCTGCTTGCTCAGTTGACCCGAAAGCATATTGCCAATAAAAATTCCATCCGCCGAGGTTAAACCTGCGTCGTGGAGCGCGGCGATGATCGCTTCTCCAGCAATTTCGCGGATAGATTGATCCCAATTTTCTGTAACGGGCGATTGCCCGATGCCGATAATCGCGATTTGACGCATGTTATTTATGCTCCTGGTGCGCCGGTTTCATGAGGTCGAAACATCCGCTGAATCAACGCTCCCCGGCTTGAGGCGTTTCAGGGACTTGATGCGCTGTTTGATCATCTGCTCTGTAGCAACAACCAAGAACACCTCATCTGGGCGGGCGTCCCACACGTGCACCACGCAGGTACCGGCGATGCGATCGTGCCAGGCAGACCTGCGATCGTTGACCAATATCCATAAAAATCCCAAACCCAAAGGAAGACCTGAAATGTAATAACCAACATAGCGAGTCAGGGCGCGCTTGAACGTCATCTTACCCCCAATAACGGGGATGATTTTTATTCCCATGACTGCCTTGCCGATCGTCTGCCCGGCAATTGACCAAAAGAATACATTATAAGAAATGATAATTAGAAATGTGTATATGCCCGACATGACCGGCGAGGTCAGAAATGCGATAATGGAGTTAATATGGGGTATCCAGCGTGAGAAATGGGCGATGATGTTGCGGGTCTGAAGAACCAGCAGCGTTGAATTGACGAACCAGGTGAGAAAAAGCAAAGTGGCGCTGATCGTCAGGCTGTCGATGATAAACGCAATCAGCCGCGTGGCAAAACCGGCGTAATGTCCAACGAGCGATTCGCCCAAATCGTCATAATTTGGCATGTTCATTCGCGGTATACCCTGCCTCGGATCTGGCGCGGCGGACGGGCGCTTTCGATCACCGCATCCGCTGGCACAACCCGCGGGTCGCGCTGCGGCATCCGCAACAGATTGCGGACGAGCACTTCAAGGAAAGTGTCCGCGCTAACGCCGCGCTGGCGCAGCTCTTCCACAATTACGCCTGCCAGTCCAATGCTTTGTGATTGAACCAGTTCGCGAATTTCCTGGTTTTCAGACAGGTGGTCGATAAAAAAGTCGACCGAATCGTTGGTCGCCTGCGCTGCAATCGCGCGGCTTTGCCGGTGCTCGGTGCGACCGATGTCCACCCAGCGATACCAGACCTGCTCTCCCCGGTCGACGAGTTGGTCAAATCCAGCGGTGAAAGGACGGCTCAACCGGCTGGAGGTGAGCGGTTGTGCGAGTTGATTGGTCCTGTTGTAAGCCCAGGTGGTCAGGCGGTTGAACCGCGAAAAGCCTTTTTGGAGCTGACTTTCGGCGTCGAAGAGGATGCCGGTGACGCCCGCCGCCATTTCCTCACTCGGGGTGGGCGGCTGTGCCAAATCGATCACTTCCGGTTCAGCGTCTGCGGGCTTTGCCCCACGGTGCGTGATCACCCGATCCATTTGCTCGATGGCTAGAAAGACACCGCCGACTGCCAGCCGGGTGAACGTCCTCAGGGTGGATGGTTTCGATTTCATGCGTTCGTCGTATTCTCGCAGTTCTGATCAACCGGATGGGATAATTATACCCGTTGCAGGTCACATGCAGCTTACTAATGTAGCTCTAGTTCTCGTCTGAAGGATTCGGGATCGCTGACTGGCTGCCGGCAGAAGAATTTTTCGCAGACATAAGCCGTAATGCGCTGATCGTCCAGTTTTCGGTTGTGGAGAATCTCGGGCGCGTCCACTTCGGCGAGCGGGAATTGGCTGGCAGCCAAGACCCAGTTGGGGCGGTAGCCGCCCCAGATCAACTCCGTATAGCGGGAGATATCCGCCTGTTCCGGCGGAAACAATATGGCAATTTCTAGCGATTTCGCCAGGCTGAAGTCGTAGGCGCACAGCCAGTTGGCAAAGGCGGTGGGGTATTTGACTGCGACGCCGCCCATGGCTGCCAACATCTGCTCCGCCAGTTCACGGTGGGCGCCGCTGCCGGTGAACGCTGAGAATTGCAGGAGCGCCATGGCAGCCAGCGAGTTGCCGCACGGGGTCGTGTTATCCTGAACATCCTTGGGGCGCAGGAGCGGCGTTTTCTGATCGGCGGCGGTATCGAAGAAACCGCCCGAAGGGTCGGTGTAATCGGAGACGATCTTGTCGATCAAGCGGCGGACGGTCCGGAACCAGACCGGGTTGTGATCGGTTTGGTAGAGCGCGAGCAGCCCCAGCGCCAACGCGGCGTAATCCTCCAAATAGGCGGTGTGCCGGGCAATCCCGTTGCGCCACGACCGGTAGAGCCGCCCATCGACAAAGAGGTTTTGGACGAGGAACGCCGCGTTCTGCTGCGCCATCCGCAGATAGCCGGCGTCGTTCAAGTAGCGCGCCGCTTCCGCCAGGGTTAGCAGCATGAAGCCGTTCCAGGCGGTGAGCGCCTTGTCGTCCGCGCCGGGGCGGACGCGCGCCTGCCGTTGATCCAACAGCGTGCGCTGGATGATATCCAAGCCTTGCTGAATTTGTTCGAGACTCAGGCTGAATTTCTCCGACAGCTCAAGGTCATTCAGCGCGCGCTGCAACACGATCGCGCCTTCGAAATTTCCGCCGCGCGCAACCCCATAAGCGGTGTTGAAAACGTCCGTCCAACTCGCCCCGCTCAGCGCTGGGAGCTGCGAGGCGAGGCGTTCGACCTGATCAACCAATGCGGCGTACGTCCACAGGTAGTATTTGCCCTCTTCGCCTTCCGAATCGGCGTCAAGGCTGGAGTAAAACCCGCCGAGAGGGTTCGTCAGCTCGCGCTGGACAAAGTCGAGCGTGGCGCGACAGACGTGGAGATAGCCCGCATCTCTGGTGAGGAGATGGGCATAAAGGTAACAGCGCGCCAGGAGCGCGTTATCGTAGAGCATCTTCTCGAAATGGGGTACCAGCCATTGATCGTCGGTGCTGTAGCGGGCAAATCCGCCCCCGATAAGGTCGTACATTCCGCCGCGCGCCATGGCGTCCAGGGCGTTGACTGCCAGATCCATCCCCAATTTGTCGCCTTGCGCCGCGCGGCGCAGCAGGAATTCGATGGTCATCGGCTGCGGGAATTTTGGCGCCTGCCCCCAGCCGCCATTTTTCCAGTCATAGCCCTGCGCCAGGCGCAAAACCGATTGCTCGATCACTTCTTGGCGCAGAGTCTGGTCGCCGCCGGCGCGGGGAGTTTGATCAGCGATGAGGTGCGCGGTGATTGCCTCGCTCGACTTGTTGATCTGCTGGCGGTCTTCTTTCCACAGGCGCGCGATGGCTAGAATGACCTCCTGGAAAGACGGAATGTTGTACCGGCGCGCCGGCGGAAAATAGGTGCCGCCATAAAAGGGCTGCAGATCCGGGGTGAGAAATACGCTCAACGGCCAGCCGCCCTGCCCCGTGAGCGCGACCACAGCATTCATGTAGATCGAATCCAGGTCGGGGCGTTCTTCGCGATCCACCTTGATATTGACAAAATTTTCATTCAAAATTTCAGCGATTTCGGGATCTTCGAACGATTCGTGCGCCATCACGTGGCACCAGTGACAGGCAGCGTAGCCGATGCTCAAGAAAATCGGTTTATCTTCGGCGCGCGCCCTAACGAGGGCTTCTTCGCCCCATGCGTACCAATCCACGGGGTTGTCGGCATGTTGGAGGAGATAGGGAGAATTTTCCGCAATAAGATGGTTAGGCATTAGTTACCCCTGAGACTAAACTCGAATCTGACTTAGCGAGGTCGAAGAAACGAACTGGCGGAGATGCGCGGGTGGATTTTTTCGCTGCCCTATACAAACAATGTTCGCAGGCAAGGTGGGTTTGCGCCCGCTCAGCGGTTTGGCATTTTATTCTCCAAACTCGAGCTCGAACGCAAAATCTTCCTGCCAGTCCTCAGCCGGTTCAAAGTAGATCTCCGCGAACAGGTCTGCCTGGCGGGCAAGCAGCATGTGTCGCTTGACCAGTTCGAGCAGCGCCAGGAATGTCACCACAATTTCGAGCCGCGAGCTGATTTTGGCGGAAAAAAGCTGCGAGAATTCGCCTTTCTGCTTCGATTGAAGATAGCTGGCGATGCCCAGAATCTTCTCGCGGATGGTGAAGCGGGGCGCGGCAACCACCGAATCGAGCGTGGGTAAGTCCGGCGGGTTCTCAAAGACCTGCTGGGCGGCTTGAAGCAGCTCCTCGATGGTCAGGTCTTGCAGACCCGGCAGCGCGCTGGCGCGCGAAACTGGCGCAATCCTTGGGAACGTCCGCTGATTGCCCAACTGCACGCCCAGTTGCTCAGCCACAATTTTGAATTTTCTGTACAGGATGAGTTGACGCCACAGCGCTTCGCCGGGGTCGACCTCTCCGGGTTCGCGCACGGGTGGGCGGGGCAGGAGCGCCTCCGATTTGATCTGCACCAACTTCGCGGCAATAATCAGAAACGATGATACATCTGCGGCGGTGTTCTGCGGCAGGGCATGCAGGTGGGTCAGGAACTGATCCGTGACCTGGGCGAGGGCGAGGGCGGTGATGTCCAGTTCGGCTTTTTCGATCAACTGCAATAGGAGATCGAGCGGTCCTTCAAACACCGGGGTGACCACCGTATAGGGCTTAGCTATCTGTGTATCCTGGAGCATCCCAGCGATTATACCTGATAAATATTCAGCCTTTATGTGATCGTTCCAAGGCTGGTAAAAGCGTGGTTAAATGGATGTGAGGCAGTTAGCCGACCGCCCCACATCCTACGAACAGAAAGGCACACCTACATGCGCCTCAACCTGATTTTACCAAAAGTTGA